>Ga0181521_10000467_pt1 | contig 49066 bp, 42 predicted proteins | sample PEATcosm2014_Bin_32_FD_119764 | JGI IMG/M metagenome (GOLD analysis project Ga0181521, IMG submission 119764) | Peatland microbial communities from MTU Mesocosm Facility, Houghton, MI, USA - PEATcosm2014_Bin02_60_metaG | ecosystem: Environmental > Terrestrial > Soil > Wetlands > Peat | place... | reverse complement strand
TCACTCACGTCACTCGGATAACCAACCTGCCCCTTGTTCCCCATCCTTCCATCGTCGGTGAAGATGGATTGCTCTGACATTCCTTTGATTACAAAGGGATAAAGTTAATAACAGGCTCTAGGCTATCCGCTTCTGGAAGAATATTCACAAGTATCTGTTCCATTTACTTGCCCTCTCCTTTTTCAATCCAGCGCAGGATGCTGATGATGTACTTAGAGAAACGGGTCCTGTCCCGAACAACGTTTCGGCCAATCTCTTTGTTGATATACCGTTGCCATAGTTTGGCTACGGTTTCAAAATCGTTCATAGGAATGTGCTGAACATTCTTTCCGGCAGGGGTAACAACATCGACGTATTTATGGCTCACGCTCACGACTGTAAATGAGTCGCCTAGCGGTCCCTTGTCAACCGTCCAATTTGGAATGTCAGTGCCAGGAGCCAGTTGGGTTTGAATCGTACTCAAAAAGCTTTCAATCTCCATTGCACCACCTCAAAACGCAGCTACAGTTTACTCCTCTTCTGATTTATAAAGGGAGAGTTCTCGGCCTGATCGAACCGCCCCACTCGTCACCCCCCGCCGGTAATATGCCGCTTCTCACCCGACTTTAGTAAACTCACTGCAGAATGTTCATCTTCTCCCTCACCCTCCGCCGCTCCCGTTTTGCATTCCGTCTCTCCGCGCTGGCTGTGGCCATGAAGGTAATTGCCGCGATAGAGAAATAAGACGGAAGCAGCAGCCGCGCAAGTAGAATAGATTCAATGTTCTTCGAGCTGTACGTAGCATCCCGGTATCTGAAGGCCAAGCGGCGCCAGGCCGTGGTGGGCGTAGTCACCATCATCTCCATCGCCGGCGTGGCCGCGGGCGTGGCTGCGCTCATCATCGCCCTGGCCATCACCAACGGCATGAGGCAAGACCTCCAGGGGCGTCTGCTCGGCGTCTCGGCCCACGTGGACCTAATGCGCGTCGAGGCGGACGGCATTCGCAACTGGCAGCCCCTGCTCGCCCGCCTGCGCCGCGTTCCCCACGTCACCGCCGCCGCGCCGGGCATCTACGGACAGGTGCTGGTCTCGCGCGGTCCCCGCGCCGGCTTCGCGCTCATCAAGGGCATCATCCCCGCCCAGGAGCGGACGGTCAGCAGCCTGCTCGGCGCCATCACCTCCGGCTCGGCCAAAGACCTTGAACCGGAGGCGCGCAACAAGGTCGCGCAACAGGTTCCCGGCGAAGGCTGGATCAACGCTCCTTATCCAGCCCTGGTGCTGGGCAAAAACCTGGCTGAAACCATCGGCGCGCAGGTGGGCGACAGCGTTCTCGTAACCAGCCCGCAGGGCGAATTGACCCCGCTCGGCCTCGCGCCAAAATATCAGCGCTTCCGCGTCGCCGCCATCTTCCAGTCGGGCTTTTATCAGTACGATTCGGGCATGGCCTTCATGCGCCTTTCCGAAGCGCAGCGCCTCTTCAGCGAGCCCGACCTGCTTTCTGTCATCAGCTTCAAAGTGGACGACCTGGACCGCGCGCCCGCCATCGGCCGCGCCATCGAGCACGAGGCCGGACGCGGCTTTATGACCACCAACTGGATGGAACAGAATCGCGAGCTCTTCCGTGCACTCAAGCTGGAGCAGGTGGTCACCTTCATCGTCATCGCGCTCATCGTTATCGTCGCCGCGCTCAACATTCTCATCGCCCTCACCATGATGGTGATGGAGAAGACTCGCGACATCGCCGTCATGATGAGCTTCGGCGTTCAGCCCGCGCAGGTTCGCCGCATCTTCCTGCTGCAAGGCTTCCTCATCAGCATCATCGGCACTGCCATTGGCCTTGCTCTCGGCTATCTCACCGCATGGGCCGGCGGACATTATCACTTCATCCACTTATCCGCCGAAGTTTATTCCATCGACACGCTGCCCTTCGCCCCGCGCCCGCTCGATGGCATCATTGTCTCTGTCGTTTCTATAGGGATCTCGCTGCTGGCCACGTTATATCCGTCGTCGGCGGCATCGCGCATTTTGCCCGCTGAGGCGCTGCGGTACGAGTAGCGGAGCGATTTGCTGACTCGCCAACTTGATTCTTACCGCAATGCCGGCGGGTTGGCCGCGGGCACAGTGGTCTCCTTGACAGGCGAGACTCCGGGAACTACCGGCGTTGTCTTCACTTCGCCCGAGGCTGCCTCATTCAGGTTGATGCCGTAGTGCTGCAAGGTGGTGGCCAGCATCTGGTAGAGGCCGGCGCGGTCCTTGGCGTAGGCGGCGCGGGCGGCGATAAGGTTGTCCTCGGCCGTAGCCAGGCCGCGTTCCTGGAGCAGGACATTGGCGGTGGTGGAAGCGCCCAGGTGCAGCTTGGTGTACTCGGCATCGACATTCTGCCGGTTGTATTCCCGGGCGGTGATGGCCGACTGCACCAGGGCGCGGTCGTTGATCAGCGCGAACTGCGCGTTGACCACCTGCATACGAATCTGGATGTAGAGCTGCTCCAGCCTTAACTCCGCCTGGCGGTACTCCATCAAGGAGCGCGCCTGCACCGACTGCGCATACTTGTTGCCCAGGGGAATGCTCAGGTTGAAGCCGACGCCCTTATCGGGCGCTGAGTTGTTGAAGGCATTGTCGGCTGCCGTTGTCCAACCACCGAGGGACGGCAATTGGGTGCAGTTGGGGCCGTAGAACTCGGTGCTGCATTTTGGGTTGATGGAACCGGCAATTCCCTGTCCTGCCATGTATCCGTAGACGTCGAATATGGGTTGCAGCGCCTTGCGCGCGCCCTTCAGGGTAATCTCATCGTTGCGCAGCGCCAGCACGGCCTCCTCCAGCTCCGGTCTCATCTGGAAGGCCTCCTGCACCAGCTCCTCGACCGGCTGTTTCTCTTCGGGAATCTCCTCGGTGGTCACGCGGTCGGTGGGAATCACCGGGGCAATGGAAAGCGCCGCATCATTGAGGTTGCGGGCCACGGCCTGCTTGATGATCTGCTGCTGATAATTCAGGTAGCTTTGCGCGGCGATGAGAGCCTGCTTGTCGTTGTTTACAGCCGAATCGTCCTGCACCACCTGCAGCGGAGCCACGGTGCCGATCTCCAACTGCTTGCGGTCGTCGCTGGCCAACTTGGTGGTTTGCTCCAAGGCGCGCTGCTTGGCCTGCACATCTTCATAGGCCTGCACCAGCCCCCAGTAGATGCTCTCCACCTGGTTGACGGTGTAGAGAATCTGCTGGCGGAAGGAGGCATCGGTGATGCGGCGGTTGTTGCGCGCCTGATAGATGTAGCGCTTGTTGACCCAGATGCCGGCGCCCTGCAACAGGTGCTGGGTCACCGTAGCCTTGAAGTTCGAGCTCAACTGAGGGCTGTAGAGCGTGATGCCGTTGGAGGTGGAGGCGTAGGTGTTGTTGAAGCCAAACTGGAACTGCGTGCCGGTGACAAAGCCTTGGTTGTAGGCGAAATTGTAGGTGTTGGTGGTGCTGCTGCCGCCGGAGATGAAGTTAGTGGATGGAGTGTGCGCGCGATCGAACTGGATGGCGCCGGTGAGGGCAGGCTCCAGCGACTCCGGCGCAGGTCCCGCGCCCTGGGTGGTCAGCACCAAACCGGCGCTGCCGGAACCCGCGCCGCCCGAGCCGACCGTGGTTCCGCCGGGACCGCCGCCGGTGGTCAAGATAGAGGGAGAGCCGCCAAGCGTGCCGGTGATCAGCCCGGAGGGCGCGCCCAGCGGCGCAAGGCCGGTGCGCGTGCGCAGAAGATCCGTATCCGCGATGTCCAGGTCGTAACGGGCAATGGCGATGTCGAAGTTGTTTTCAAGAGCCAGTGCGAGGGCGTCGGAAAGGCTGAGGTAGATTTTGCCATCCTTCACCAGGTCAGTCAGCCGCACCGAATTTGCAAAGCTGGCCTTGCCGATGCTCGTGGGCAGGTACATCTTGAATGGATTGCCCAGAAACCTGCCCGCGGGCTTTGAAAAATCCCGCGCAGTCGGGCGCAGGTCTAACGGTTCCGTCGGCGCAGGCGCCGGAGCCGAGGGCAGCTCGGAGGCCGCCTTGTCAGGAGCCGAAGCCCCAGCTCCAGCCTGGGCAAATCCGGTAGAAATTCCCGCCGTCCACGCCAGCAAGACAGCCGCTACCGTGCACAGCCGTTTACCTACCTGTCGGCGCACAGCCCGTCCACGGCGGCTGATCGCGACCTTCTCCTGCTGCTCAAACACACAGATACCGAACAAATGCATGGTTCCTCTCCACGACATGGTTCCTCTTTGGAAATTGCTTAGGCATGTGAGGCGCTATTCTCAAAGACGCCCAGCGCTCTTCTCCGGACGCAGGATTGTTGCTCCCCATAACAATTCTAACTTGCAGCCCGGCACGCTGCCTTTCGCCTACCGGGGCAATACGCTTGCGGAGCCTGTTTCGTTCCAAAGCCGACCAGTACACTGTTGGCAAGACCTCTTCTCGTGAGCGAAAACCCCCATCCCGCGCCCGCTCTCCAGACCTGGAAGCTGACCCTGGCCTATGACGGCACCGGGTTCAGCGGCTGGCAGGTGCAGCCGGGCGAACGAACCGTCCAGGGCGAACTGCAGGCGGCGCTGGGGCGGATTTGCGGGGAATCACCCCTGCCCCAGGGCTCGGGACGCACCGACGCCGGCGTCCATGCGCTGGGCCAGGTGGCCAGCTTCGCGCTGGCGGCGCCCATTCCGGCTGATAATCTGCAACGCGCACTGAACCGGACGCTGCCCCCGGCCATTCGCATCCTGGAGGCGAGAATTGTGCCAAGCACATTTCATGCGCGGCACACGGCGGTAGCCAAGACCTACGAGTACCGGGTCTTCCGGGGCACGATTTGCCCGCCCTTTTTGGCTCCCTACGTTTACGCCTGCTCCTGGCCGATGGACGTGGAGGCGTTGCAAAGGACTGCCCGGCTCTTTGAAGGCAGGCACGATTTTCTGAGCTTTGCGGCTACCGATCCCGATCTGGCCAGCCGCGACCTGGACGAGGACACGGAGCCGGACCAGCAACCCATCCCCAAGCCGGGATTTCCGGCGGAGCCGCCGGAGCCGGCGACGATTCGGACTATTTTCTCCTCTGCCTGGGAAGCGCGTCCGAGTCCGGAAGACGAACTGCTGGTCTATTGCGTGCGAGGCAGCGGCTTTTTGCACCACATGGTGCGCAACCTGGTGGGAACCATGCTGGACGTGGGCCGTGGGCGCCTCAGCGCCGACGCAATCCCTGGAATTCTTGCTGCCCGCAGCCGTGCCGCTGCCGGACCGACTGCTCCGGCGAGGGGGCTGTTTCTTTGTTCGGTGGAGTATGACGAGGGAGAATCATGCCAGAAAAACTAAATACAGTCTTTATTTCGTCTAACAAAAGGACTATATTTAGATCGAAAAGTACTTACGGAGGTTTCCATGCGCTTTTCAACCCAGATCAAGCCCATCAGCTACGTCAAGGCCCACGCCGCCGAACTTCTGGACCGGATTACCGAGGAGCGGGAGCCAATCATCATCACCCAGAACGGCGAGGCGCGGGCGGTGCTGGTGGATGTTCGTTCTTACGACGAGTCGCAGGAAACGATGACAATGCTACAGATTCTGCTGAAGGGAGAACAGGAGATCAATGCTGGGAAAGCTTACCCGCTCTCCGAGGTGATCGCAGAGTTTCGCGGCCGTCGTTCGGGAACAAGCAAGTCTGCGAGCAGTGCGGACAAAGGACCGGTCAAGGACAAGAACTGATCCCTCAGGTCTGACTCTGCGCCGAAGCCTCCCTGCTACCCTGAAACCACCCGATGGCGCTCTTTCCCCCCAACTCGTCCTTCTCGCGGGTGACGGCGCTTGCCGGTCAGCGGCAGGTTCACGCTGCCTTTGCCTGGCTGCACGGCAACCCCAAGACCATCATGGATTGGCAGGCGGAGATGGTGGCTATTCCCGCGCCGCCCTTCGGCGAGCAGGCGCGGACCGAGTGGCTTGCCGTCCGCTTTGCCGAGGCCGGCCTCAGATGCGTGGAAACCGACGCCGCCGGCAACGTCTTTGGCTGGCTGCCGGCGACCAAATTGCCGCCGGAGAGCACCGGGCCGGTTGTGGTGCTCTCCGCCCACCTGGACACCGTCTTCCCGGCAGAGACGCCGCTGAAGTCGGTGGTGGACGGCGACCGCATCACAGCTCCCGGAGCCTGCGACAACGGCGCTGGAGTGGCGGGAATGCTAGCCATCGCCCAGGCGCTGGTCGAGGCAAAAGTGGAGTTGGCCGCGCCGCTGATTTTTCTGGGGAATGTGGGCGAAGAGGGCGAAGGCGACCTGCGCGGCATGCGCCACCTCTACCAGCAAAGCGCGCTGGCCGGCCGCGTCAGTGCGCACATTGTGCTGGACGGCGCGGGCTCGGACACGGCCGTGACGCAGGCCCTGGGCAGCCGCCGCTACCGGGTCACCGTCACCGGACCGGGCGGGCACAGCTTTACCGACGCGGGAACACCCAACCCCATTGCCGCGCTGGCCTCGGCTCTGGCTGTGCTGACGCAGACGCCGTTGCCGCAGAATTCGCAAGAAGAGGCTCCGCGGACCACTCTGAATCTGGGGACGATTGGCGGCGGCACCAGCGTGAACTCCATTCCGGAGAGCGCGCAGGCTACAGTCGATTTCCGCTCCACCAGCGTGGACGAGCTTCTACGGTTGGAGGTGGCGCTGCATCGCGCCGTGGAAGATGCCGTGGAGCATTGCAACGCGCAGGCAAAAGCGGTTGGCGGACAGGGGCGAGGCCTGCTGGAGTTCAAGATTGACAAGATTGGCGACCGGCCCGTCGCGCAACTCGCCGCCAACTCGCCGCTGCTGGAAGCTCTCAGCGCGGTGGACCGCCATCTGGGCCTGAAATCCGAGCTGCGGCTGGGCTCGACCGACGCCAACATTCCGCTCTCGCTGGGGGTTCCGGCGCTGTCGATGGGCGCGGGCGGCGAGGGCGGCGGCGCGCACACGATGGCCGAGTGGTACTCGGCGAAGGATCGCGAAACGGGGCTGAAGCGGGTGCTGCTGCTTGCGCTGGCGATGACGGAGTGGGCCGCTGAGCAGTAGTTACGCTCTGCCGCGGAAGTGGATGATGCGGCGGCGGTCGCGCTTGGAGGGACGGCGCTCGGGCAAGGGAGCGAATTGCTGCATCGCCTTGCGCTCGGCGGCTGCTTTGGCCCGCGCCTCCTTGCTCGCCTCGCTCTCGCGGTAGAGCGTTTGCGCCACCGCCGCCGGACCGCGCATCTGACTCAGCGCGAGAACCTCGATCTGAAAGTCGCCACCCTCGTTCTTCACTTCGAGCTTGTCTCCGACGCGTACCTCGCGGGAGGGCTTGGCTTCATGCCCGTTGGAGAGGATGCGGCCCAGGTCGCAGGCCTTGGAGGCCAGCGCTCGCGTCTTGAAGAAGCGCGCCGTCCAGAGCCATTTGTCGATGCGGATGGAATCCATGAGGTTATTGTCAACCATCATGATCTTTTCCACAGAATCACTATTTGGTGATTCCGCAAGTTGCGCATTTGTAAGTTGTTGATTTTGGATTGGTTCGTATCGGCTCTACCGTTTCACTGATAAAAATATGCAAGATTTAGGGGGCTGGGAAAAATATTGGGGGGGTAGGGGGGTGGCTCGGTGGTATAAACCGGGCAGATTCCTGCCAGATTGGACCGGGGAGATTCCTGACACTGCGGGCTAAACCGATCTACTCTTCAACTTCGATTGTGCGACAGCGACAGGTAATTATCCGCAAAAGCGGGGGAGAAATGCCTATGCTGAGGCAGTGCCTTCCGATATTCCTGGCCTGATTGCCGCAGTCAAGCGTCTATTCCGCCGCCAATGAGCCGGAGTATACTGGCCATCTAGATACGAACCTGGGGGAGAAATCGATGTTACGACTTGGAATCGTTATGCTCATCCTTAGCGTGGCCCTGTCCATTGGGGTCGTATGGCTGGGTTCCACTGGAGTCTATATCTTCGCCGGCGCCTGGGGGAGTGACTTTGGAGTCTTTTGTGAATACTTTATCTGGGGGCTCTTTGTTGTGGGTCTCGCATTGACGCTCTTTGGCAACCTCCTGAGAATCATGCGCAAAGAACGCGACTAGCTGCTCACGACCGCCACGTTTTATCCTTCGCCGTGCAGATCTGCTCCAGATTGCAGCGGTCGCATTTGGGTTTGCGCGCCTCGCAAACCGCGCGGCCGTGATGGATGATCTGGTGTGAGAAGCTGATCCAGCGGCTTTGCGGCAGAATCCGCATCAGTTCCTGCTCCACTTTTTCCGGCGTGTCGCCCTTGGCCATTCCCAGGCGGCGCGCGATGCGGAAGACATGCGTGTCCACCACCACGCCTTCCGCCTTCCCGTAGGCCACGCCGAGAACCACGTTGGCTGTCTTGCGCGCTACGCCGGGAAGTGTGACTAGCTCGGCAAGAGTCTGCGGAACCTGGCCGCTGAAATCCGAGACAATCTTGCGCGCCGCGCCCTGAATCGATTTGGCCTTGTTGTGATAAAAGCCAGTAGTCCGGATGAGGGCTTCCAGTTGCGGCAGCGTCGCCTTGGCCATTGCCGCCGGGGTAGAAAAGCGACGGAACAGCTCCGGCGTCACCATGTTCACGCGCACGTCGGTGCATTGTGCGGAGAGAATCGTCGCCACCAGCAATTCCCAGGGCGAGCGGTGGGTCAGCGCGCACTCCACGTTGGGATAGGCTTCGTCGAGGCCCTTGAGAATGGCAGTGATGCGGCCGGGAGCTAATGCTCGATTGATTGTGTGTGTTGTTGTTTTGAGTTTCGTGGACATCAGCGTTAGCCAAGCTTTCCCTTCAGCCATCCGCCGAGCTTCTCCATCGGCAACCTCACGCTGATGAAGAACTGACCGAAGAGCGCATAGACCGCGCTGACTTCGTCGAAGCGCATCTCGTAGATGAGCTTCTTGAAAACCACCGGGTCGTCGGCGAAAAGGTCTACGCCCCACTCCCAGTCATCCAATCCAATCGAGCCAGAGATGATCTGCTTCACCACATCGCCGTAGCGGCGGCCAATCAGCCCGTGCTCTTGCATCATGCGTTGTCTTTCCGTAAATGGCACGGTGTACCAGTTGACCGTCTCGTTACGCTTGCGGTCCATGGGATAGAAGCAGAGGTACTTTGCCTCGGGGACAGCAGGAAAGAGGCGCGGCGCCATAGCGGCAGAGGCGCGCTCGAGACTGGCGGCGACTTCCGCCTGAAACTCGGGAGAGTTTGGCTCAAGGCCTTTTGCGGCGGCGGCTTCGTACGTCTTGCGCGTGGATTCGTAGAGGCCGAGTTCGACGACCGAGACGTAAGAGTGGCGCAGATCGAGGAAGTCATACAGCTCCGTCTGCGCGAGATCGAGTTCGACCTGGTTGAGGGCTTCGAGCGACTCGCGGAAGTGGATCAGGACGAGGTCGCCTTTGTGGCCCAACTGCGAGAAGAGCGCGGACCGCACAGGTGCGTCAGGCGCGGCGCGTTCCAGACGCTGAAGCGCGGCAACGCCCTTAGCGGCAATCGCTTCGCGTTCGCCGTCCGCGCGGGACCTCCACGCCTTCCAGTCGAAGCGGAAGAACTGGTGGAGCAGGTAGGAGCCTTCCAGGGTCAAAGGAACAGGGGAAAAATCAGGCAAGAGACTCTCCTTCAACTCAAATCTAGCTTGTCGCCACCCTCTTATCGTAGCAAAGTGAAGTTGCAGACGTGTGCAATGCTGTTTTCAGCCTCTACCGAGCCATGGAAGCCCCTGCCGCGCTCGATGGCTTATAATCAAAGCGTTCATGAATGAAAAAATTATTACCCTGCTGGTGCATTTTGTAACCCACGTGATCGACATGGGCGGCTACGCCGGCATTGTTGCGCTGATGGGCATCGAATCGGCCTGCATCCCTCTGCCTTCGGAGATCATCATGCCCTTTGCCGGGGTTCTGACGATCTATCATCACAACGGCCTGGACCAGCTTTTCTCTCCGGGACGTTTTGGCGGGGGCAACGTGTGGCTGGGGCTGATTTGGGTGGCAACGGCCGGGGCCATCGGCTGCAACCTGGGCTCGGTGGTCGCCTATTGGATTGGCGCCAAGGGCGGGCGGCCGCTGGTCGAGCGCTATGGCCGGTGGGTGCTGATGAGCCACCACGATCTGGACCGCATGACGGAGTTTTTTCTGAAGTACGGCGCCATCACGGTGTTGCTGGCGCGGTTGCTGCCGGTGGTGCGGACGTTCATCGCGTTTCCGGCGGGGATTGCCAGGATGCCGCAGTTGCGCTTTCACATTTACACGTTTGTTGGCTCCTGGCCGTGGTGTTTTGCGCTGGCATACGCGGGCATGAGGCTGGGCCAGGCATGGCACACGGACCCGCGTTTTCACGCGGCCTTCCACCGCTTCCATCTGGTCGTGGAGTTGGCGCTGCTGGCGGGGATCGCCTGGTTTGTGTGGTCGCACCTGAAGCGCGGCCGGCAGGCGGAGACGGCGCAGTTCAGCAAATGAGACTAGCGTGCCGGACAAGGCGTACACTGTGTCGGTTGCCGGAAGATGAGTTTGAGCGATAGAAATGCAGAAGCAATCCAATAGGGGTTAGGAGAAACGATGGGAACTGAGGATAAAGGCGGCCACAAGACCGGGGTCCCCGCGGACAGGTCTTCGTCCGTGGGGTGGAAGACCGGGGTCCCCGCGGACGGGTCTTCGTCCGTGGGGTGGAAGACAGCCGGAGCAGCGACGATTGCGCCCGCCACAGGCAAACTGGGCGTGATGGTGGTTGGCCTGGGCGCCGTGGCCACCACCATGATCGCCGGAGTGGAGGCCGTGCGCAAGGGATTGGCCAAGCCGATTGGATCGCTGACGCAGATGGGGACGATTCGCCTGGGCAAGCGCACCGACAACACATCACCGCTGATCAAAGATTTTGTGCCGCTGGCCAACCTGAACGACGTGGTCTTTACCGGCTGGGACATCTTCGCGGACAACGTCTACGAGTCGGCCGCGCACGCCAAGGTGCTGGACGAGAAGACGCTGACGCAACTGAAGCCCTTCCTGGAGACGATCAAGCCGCTGCCGGCGGTCTTCGACCAGTACTATGTGAAGCGCCTCAACGGCACGCACGTCAAGAAGGGCAAGAACAAGCGCGATCTGGCCGACCAGGTGCGGGCCGACATTCAGGCCTTCAAGAAGACCGTGGACCGCGTGGTGATGATCTGGGCCGCGTCTACGGAGATTTTTATCGAGCCGGCGGCCGTGCATCAGAGCATTGAAGCATTCGAGAAGGGCCTGGAGACGAACGACATTGCTATTGCGCCCTCGCAGATTTATGCCTACGCGGCGCTGAGCGAGGGAGTGCCCTTCGCCAACGGCGCGCCGAACCTGACGGTGGACACCCCGGCCATGGTCGAACTGTCGAAGCGCAACGCGGCGCCCATCTGCGGCAAAGACTTCAAGACCGGCCAGACGCTGATGAAGACGGTGCTGGCGCCGGCCTTCAAGGCGCGCATGCTGGGCGTCTCCGGCTGGTTCTCCACCAACATTCTGGGTAACCGCGACGGCGAAGTGCTGGACGATCCGCAATCGTTCAAAACGAAAGAAGAATCGAAGCTGGGATCGCTCGATTACATCTTCCAGCCGGAGCTTTACCCCGACCTTTACAAGAACCTCTACCACAAGATTCGCATCAATTACTATCCGCCTCGCGGCGACGACAAAGAGGCCTGGGACAACATCGACATCTTCGGCTGGCTGGGCTACCCCATGCAGATCAAGGTGAACTTCCTCTGCCGCGACTCGATTCTGGCCGCGCCCATCGCGCTCGACCTGGTGCTCTTCCTCGACCTGGCCAAGCGCACGCCGTCGCTGCGCTCCATCGGCATTCAGGAGTGGCTGAGCTTTTATCTGAAGTCGCCGCAGAGCGCCCCCGGGCTCTATCCGGAGCACGACCTGTTCATCCAGTCGATGAAGCTAAAGAATACGCTGCGCCACATCATGGGCGCGGACCTGATCACCCATCTAGGCCTGGAGTATTACGATTAGGGAATTGGCATCAATGAAGCGGCTTCCCTCCTCCAACACAAAACGCCCCATCCGCGAGGGTGGGGCGTTCTTATAAGCGAAAAAACCCTGATTTGACAGTTTTGTTTCAGCGATGAGAACAGTCTAGCTGTGCCGCCGACGCCGCACAATTCCGGCCAGAGCGATCAGCCCCGAGCCGAGCAGGACCATGCTTCCAGGCTCCGGAACGGGAGGAGCCTCCTGGCCAAGGCCGCCACTCAAGCCGTTGGTGCCCTCCAGCGAACCCGCGCTGTTAGTGCCCGAAAGCCCCGTGCAGCCGGTGGAGACCGTGTTCGTATCCATCGTCACCGCGCCATTTTGCGCCAAGGCTCTACCGCAGTCTATGGTTGCACCAGTATTCAGCGTGATGCTGGTAAAAGCGAGGATATTTCCTTCGAACGCCGTGGTTGTACCGAGTGTGGCGGAACTGCCCACATCCCAAAACAGACCATTGTCCGGAGAGGAACCCAGGTTGATGATGTCCACATCGGAACCGCTCGCTGTCGTGAGCGTACTCGCAATCAGAAACACCCAGGCGGCATTGTTGTTGCCCTGGGCGTTCAGAGTCAGTGTTCCCGTCAACTGAGCAGACGAAGTAAATTCATAGACGCCCGGTAATAATGTCATCCCGCCAAGGTCTTGACCTGTCAAGTTCCCAGTGACCGCCATGGCTGCGAGGGCATTGTACGCAGTGGTCGTATCTGCTTGAGCCTGTTGCGCGACCGCGCCTCCCGCATACTGAGTTCCGGTGAGCGTGATGCTCCCTGCGCCAGAAATCGAAGTTCCTGGATAGACTCCCAGATTACCGTTGATGGTTGTTGTGCCGGTATTGGTTACCGCAGAACCGCCCAGGACTGCAAAACTGCTCGCGCTTCCAAGGACGGAGTCGGCATAGGCCGGGAGTGCCAGAAGAGGCAGAATCAGGAAGCAAAGCCGTTGTAAACGCATGGGTTAGTCTCCTTGAATGCTATATACACGTCAACACAATGCGTCGAAGTGATCCGCAAAAACTCATTTCCTCCAACATGCACACACTACCACATCTCGCCATTGATCGTAATAAAAATATTTTCATATTTACCCAAATTTGTTGCTGTTCAATTTTGCTCACCCAGTCCTTTGCTCAGTCCAGGCCGATTTGCCCTCGGCGCACTCCTCGGAGCGCGGCGGGGGAGGGAATCAGCAACTGGGTCGAAACTCTCTTCCTCGTTGTAGCCAAACAGGCGGGAAGCAGCGTCGAAATATGAGAGCGAAGCGGCCCAGCCCGCAGACTGTGCGGCTCGGTTCCGCCGGGCTCCAGGCTGCGAGAATGGATTTGTGCCGGAGGTGAGGGGATGAAGGCTGCTCGGATCGCTTCCCAAGCGACATTGCTGGCGGCATTGGCGCTTGCCTTGGCTGTAACGGCATGGGCACAGTCCACTCCAGCGAGCACATCCCCGTCGAGCACGCCCCCCTCGAACACCTCCCCAGCCCAGCCTGTCCCCGGAACTGCCCCGGTGAGCGGCGAAACTCCGGCTTCCGCCGTCAACCCGGACAAAGTGATCGAGCCGGGCAGCCAGAAGGCCGACGTGAAGCCGGGCTCCATCGACGACGTGAACGCCGTGGGCAATCGCAAGATCGGCGACCGCGGATGGAGCAACTTCTACTCGACAGACACTGAAATCAAGATGGGCAGGATGTACGCCACGCAGATCGAGAGAAGCACCAGGTTCATTACCGATCCGGTGGTCACCGAATACGTGAACCGCATCGGGCAGAACATCGTCAGGAACTCCGATTGCAAGGTGCCGTTCATCATCAAGGTGATCGATTCGGACCAGATCAACGCCTTTGCGCTGCCTGGCGGATACTTCTTCGTCAACTCCGGCCTGATTCTGAACGCCGACGAGGAGGCGGAGTTGGCCGCGGTGATGGCCCATGAGATCGCTCACGTCTGCGCCCACCATGCAGTGCGCGAGATGACGCGCCTGAACTACGCTCAGTTGGGCGCCGCTCCTTTTGTGATGATCGGCTTGCCGGGCATCGCCATCTTCGGGGGCGCGGAGATCGCTATGCCCAAAGCATTCATGTCTGTCTCCCGCGACTTCGAGGAGCAGGCCGACTACCTGGGAGTGCAATACATGTACCGCGCCGGCTACGATCCGCAGGCCTTCATCACCTTTTTCGAGAAGATCCAGGCTCTGGAAAAGCGCCGGCCCGGCGCGGTCGCCAAGGTCTTTACCGGCCACCCGCAGACCCCCGAACGCATCCTGCGCTCCCAGGAGGAGATTGCCCGCATCCTGCCCGCGCGCGACCAGTACATGGTGACCACCTCGGAGTTTGACGACGTGAAGGCGCGGCTGGCGCGCATCGAGAACAAGCGCCGCCTCACCGGCTTAAACAATGTCAACAAGCCTTCGCTGCGCAAGGCCGGCGCTGGCTTGTCCAGTCCGTCTGACTCGCCCGGCTCATCCAGCCCGTCCAGCGACGACAACAAACCCACCCTGCACCGCCGCGACCAGCAGAACTAGCTCCGGCGCACCATCCTGCATAACAACTCAACTGCTTGGGGCTGGCAGCATCTCCGCCCCAACCGGCTGCGCTTTCTGCCAGAACTACTTCGGAACAACACCCAAATCGGAACCCCCAAAGCCGATGAATTTCCTGCAAATGCCTGAAATCCCTTGAAATGCCCCGCGAAACCGCGTTATATACAGAAGTACCGGCAAGTTTGCCGGAATCCCGTCTGAGGCTACCGTACCTTCCGGAGGAAATCATGCGCAGCGCCGCCGTACGCTCTAACCTGCTGGTCCCGGAGGTGCGCGAGGTCATGGACATTCGCCAGGCCTCGGACTATCTCGGAATCTCCTCCGACACGCTCTACAAGTACGCCTCCGAGGGCTTCGTGCCCGCCTTCAAGCTAGGCAACCGCTGGCGCTTCAAGCGCTCCCGCCTCGACGAGTGGATGGACCGCCAAAGCGACCAGCACGCCGCCGACGCCGACCCAGAGCATAAGAAGCCGGTGCGGCCGGCGTTCTGAAGGGCAGCTAGAAGCCTGAAGCTGATCCCTGCCTCCTGTTATCCTTACCCCGTGGACCACTTTCGCCGTATAGGCCTCTTGCGCCGCCGTCTGACCAAAGCTGGCCTTCACGGCCTGCTCGTCACCCACCTGCCCGATCTCCGCTATCTCTCTGGATTCACAGGCTCCAGCGCCGCGCTGGCCGTCAGCCGGCGCAGTGCACGCCTCTTTACCGATGGCCGCTACAAAACCCAGGCCGCCGAAGAGGTTTCCGTCGCCCAGATCGAGATCGTCGCCAGTTCTCCGGCGGTTGCCGCCGTCCAGTGGCTGGCCGCGCAACCCGGCGTCGAATTCGCCGGCTTCGACCCCACCCAGACCACGGTTGCCAATCTGGTTCGCTACCGGGCTGCCTTGCCCGCCCGTCTTCGCCGCAGCTTTCTCTCCGCGATGGCCACACCCCTGGTTGTCCCCCTGCGTCAGATCAAGGACGAGGACGAGTTGGCGCTGATGATCGAGGCGGCGCTCACCGGCTGCAGGCTCTTTGAACACATTCTGGGCTTCATCCGGCCCGGCCTTCAGGAGGTTGAAGTCGCCGCCGAGTTGGAACACCAGGCTCGGCTGCTTGGAGCCGAGGGAATGTCCTTTGAAACCATCGTCGCCTCCGGCCCGCGCTCCGCCCTGCCGCATGGACGCGCCACCGCCGCCAAGCTGCCGCGCAGAGGCTTCGTAACCCTCGACTACGGTGTTATTCTCCATGGATATTGCTCGGATATGACCCGAACCGTGTATCTGGGCAAGCCCAAGGCCAGCGAGCGAGCCGCATACGAAGCGGTGCTGGAGGCGCAGGAGGCCGCGATAGCCGCGGTGGGTTCGGGCGTAAGCTGTGCGGAGGTAGACGAGGCAGCGCGCGGCGTGCTGCGCAAGGCAGGATTGGCCGAGGCTTTTTCCCACTCCACCGGCCATGGTCTCGGCCTGGAGATTCACGAGCCACCGCGCATCGGCGCCGAGGAGACGGTCAGGCTGCTCCCCGGCATGGTCATCACCATCGAGCCGGGAGTCTATCTGGCCGGACGCTACGGCATTCGCATCGAGGACATAGTGGCTGTAACCCGCAACGGAGGTCAGGTGCTCACCCCGGCGCCCAAGGCCCTGATCGAACTCTGACCCAACTTTGATCGAACCCCTCCCGCCCGGCGGCTGGAGATCAAGGACCGAATGAAACCTCAAGACATTGCAGATCTGAAACAACTGATTGAATTCCTGAAGAAATATCAGGTTGCCGAGTTCGATCTGGACCGCGGCGACCTGAAGATCCGGCTCAAATTCAACCCGGCGGAGGCTTCATCGGCCGGGTTGGCCGATTTGGCGCGTCTGATTACTTCAGCTCCGGCAGCGGCTGCGATTCATCCAAAGCCCCCGCCAACTTCAGCGCCTGAGGCAGTCGACCCTGATGCCGGCCTGCACATCGTCAAGTCGCCTATAGTCGGCACCTTTTTCGGATCACCTTCGCCCGGCGCCGCGCAGTTCGTCGCTCCCGGCGACCGCGTGGCCAAGGGGCAAGTCATCGGCGTCGTCGAAGCCATGAAGCTGATGAACGAGATCGAGTCTGACGCCACAGGCGAGATCGTCAAGTGCCTGGTTTCCAATGGCCAGCCCATCGAGTTCGGGCAGCCCCTCTTTTCCATGCGGCTGGAGTGAGAAAGACTGCGGAGTTGGTGGAGTTAACAAAGACGACTAACTTCGCTAACAACGCTAACCCCGCTAACTCCGCTCGCAAAGGGTCATGAATGCTTCGTAAAGTCTTGATTGCCAATCGCGGTGAAATCGCGCTGCGCGTGTTGAACGCGTGCCGGGAGCTCGGCATTCGCACGGTCGCCGTCTACAGCGAGGCCGACCGTCACTCGCTGCACGTGCGCTTTGCCGACGAGGCCATCTGCATTGGTCCACCGCGAGCGGCCGACAGTTATCTCAACGTTCCGGCGGTCATCTCCGCTGCCGAGATCGCCGACGTGGACGCGATTCATCCCGGCTACGGCCTGCTCAGCGAGAACGCCAACTTCGCCGAGGTCTGCCGCGCCTCCAACATCAAATTCATCGGCCCGCCGCCCGAGGTCACCCGGCTGATGGGCGAGAAGGATAAGGCTCGCCAGGCGATGAAGCGCGCCAGGGTGCCAATTCTTCCCGGCTCCGACGGCGTGGTTGCCACTGTCGAAGAGGCGCAGAGCTGGGCAAAGAAGGTGGGTTATCCGGTCATCCTCAAGGCCAAGGCGGGCGGCGGAGGCCGCGGCATGAGAATCGTGCGCGCCCACGAGGAGTTGCCCAATCTCTTCCAAGCGGCCTCCACCGAGGCAGCCAACGCCTTCGGCAACGGCGAGTTGTACATGGAAAAGTTCGTGGAGAACCCGCGCCACATCGAGTTTCAGGTGCTGGCCGACGAGCATGGCAACGTGGCCTCGCTCTTTGAGCGCGAGTGCTCCATCCAGCGCCGCCATCAAAAACTCATCGAAGAAGCGCCCAGCCTGAAGGTGACGCCCAAGATGCGCGAGGAGATCGGCCGCACGCTCTGCCACTGCCTCAAGGAGATCGGCTATCAGAACGCGGGCACGGTTGAATTTTTAATGGACGAGGACGGCCAGCTCTACTTTATCGAGATGAACACGCGCATCCAGGTCGAGCACCCCATCACCGAGGCCATCACCGGCGTAGACATGGTGAAGGCGCAGTTGCTCATCGCCGGCGGCGAGCGGCTGGACGCCATTCTGCCCGCCAAGCTCGAAATCCGCGGCCACGCCATCGAGTGCCGCATCAATGCCGAGCATCCTCAGAAATTTACCCCTTCGGCGGGCAAGATTACTGCCTTCAACGTCCCCGGCGGCAACGGCGTGCGCGTGGACACGGCGCAGTATGCCGAGAGCGTGATCCCGCCTTACTACGATTCGCTGATTGCCAAGCTCATCGTCCACGGGTGCGACCGCGCAGAGGCGATTGCCAAGATGGAGCGCGCCCTGAGCCAGTTCATTGTGCAAGGCATCGATACCTCGATCCCGCTGCATCAGGCGATCTTCGCCGACCCCAGCTTCCGCGCCGGCGACTTCGACACCAAGTTCATGGAGAACTTCTTGGCCGAAAAGACCGGATGAGCCGTCGCCCACCGGCATAGGCTGGCAGGAAGCCTGGACGGCCGCCTTTGCGAGTACACGCTTTCAGTAGGGCAGAGAGACAGTAGCCGCGACTGGAAGAATTTATCGCTTTATATTCGCCTTTTTTGTCGGAGTATTGTATGCTGATTTGGCAACATAGGAGGTTGCCAAATGGACTTTCAAAAGGAACTGATTGCAGAATTCGACCGCGAAACCGCCAGCACACGCAAGCTCTTTGTGGCCATCCCGGCAGACGTCGACTTCAACTACAAACCCCACGCCAAATCCATGAGCCTGGGTAACTTAGCCGGGCATGTCGCGGATACGGCCGCCGGAGAGTGGTCTAAAGCCATCCTGACCACTGACAAGAAGGAGTATTCCGCGGATCACAAGTTCGAGCCCTACGTTCCAGCTTCCACAAAGGCGCTTCTGGAGCGCTTCGACAGCCAAGTGGCAGAGATGAAGGCGGTGCTGGTCAAATATCCCCCCGAGAAGTGGGATGAGCACTGGAAGTTTATCTTCGGCGGCCAGACCTACATTGACGAAACCAAGCACCAGGCCTTTCGCATATGGGGGCTTAACCACCTGATCCATCACCGCGCCCAGTTGGGCGTCTACCTGCGCCTGCTCGGCAAGCCGGTTCCCGGAATGTATGGGCCGTCAGCGGACGAGATGTAAGGACAGAGGTCAGTTTTCAGTTGTCAGCTCTCGGAAGCCCAGCGATCGGAGATCGCTGGGCTTGTTGTTCCCGGTTCTCCGCGTCGGCGCGCGTTTAGTATGAATGCAGAGGCGCCGGCGCCGATGTTTACTCCGCAACCGATTGGTTTTGTCAGTAGTCCTTACACAAACACAAAAGAAATCCCGAAGGGGCTTGGGGCCAGGCACGAGGCAGAGGGTGCGCTCAATATCCTGCGCGATTTTGAGCAGGGACTTACCGACATCGAGGGTTACTCGCACCTGATTGTGCTATGGGTCTTCGACCGCTCCGACGGCTTCGATTTAATGGCCACGCCACCCATCGACGATCGTCGCCCCCATGGAGTTTTTTCAACGCGATCTCCGCGCCGCCCCAACCCCATCGGCCTCACGGTCGTTGAATTGCTGGGCCGCGAGGGCGGAACGCTTCGTGTGCGCGGCGTGGACATGCTCGACGGCACGCCGATTCTCGACATCAAGCCTTACCTGTCGAGCATCCCCGCGGAGCGGTTACGCCGCGGATGGCTGGCCGAAGCAGAGGCGCGCAAGGGATGAACGACTGGAGTATTTTCTTCTGTGAAAGTCGATGGTGACCAGACAAATGCAGACTGTTTATCGGTTTCCCAGGGTTTACCCCATTCTCGATGCCTCCTTCATTCCTGCCATTGGCCGCGTCGAGTTTTTGCGCCGTCTGGGCGGCGGTCTGGCCGAGGCCGGCGTCACACTGCTCGAGTACCGCAATAAGACCGGCGCGGAGGCCGAACTGCTCTCCGACGCCGCCATTCTGCGTGCCGCACTGCCCGCCGGACAGGTAAAGTTGATTCTCGATGACCGGGCTGATTTGGTTGAGAAGATTGGCTTTGACGGCGTCCATTTGGATGCCGGCGACGTGAAGCCAGCCGAAGCCCGCAAGCTGCTGGGTCCGGACCGTATCATCGGTACTTTTGGCGGCAGCTCGGCGCTTCTACCCGGAGTTCTGGCTGAGCCGGCAGATTATCTCTCCATCGGACCGGTCTTTCCCACACGGACCAAGCAGACCTCGACGCCGCCCATCGGCATGGAGGGCGTGCGGCGGCTGCGAGCAGAGGCCGGCCCAGGCCCGGTGCTGGTGGCCATCGGTGGCATTACGCTGGCCACAGCGGCTGAGGCGCTCTCTGCCGGGGCTACGGTCGTTGCCATTGCCGGGGCGCTCTTCCGCCAGCCCGACCCGGCGGCGGAGTTTCGCAGGTGGATGGCAGAGTTGGGATGAGAGCGAGTGTCCTTAATTCATACAAAGTGTCCTGAATTCGGACATTTTCAGAAAGTGCAAGACATTCGCGCTGGAATCCGGTAAAACTTTCTTTAAGTGAAGACCCCAGACTCCAATCCCATCTATGCCTCCGAAGCTCCAGCCAACTCTTCCGGGCTGGTGCAGAGCCTTGGCCTGTTCAGCTCGACCGCTCTTGTGGTCGGATCGATGATTGGCTCCGGCATCTACATTGTCGGGGCGGACATTGCTCGCGGCGCCAACTCCCCGGCGCTGTTTCTGGGCGCCTGGGTGGTGACGGCCATCCTGACCTTCACCGCCGCGCTCAGCTACGGGGAGCTGGCGGCCATGATGCCCAAGGCCGGCGGTCAGTACGTTTATTTGCGCGAATCGCTGGGGCCGCTGTGGGGATTCCTCTACGGCTGGACGCTCTTCCTGGTCATTCAGACGGGGACCATCGCCGCCGTTGCGGTGGCCTTCGGCAAGTTTCTGGGCGTGTTTTTTCCTGCCGTCTCGACGACCCACTGGCTCTGGCACATCGCTCATGTCCCCCCGCTTCGCGTGGGACCGATGGTGCTAGGGAACATGGAGATCGGCGTCAACACCGCCAACCTGACAGGCATCTGCATCGTGATTTTTCTGGCCGTTGTGAACATCTTCGGAGTGAAACTGGGCTCGCTGATTCAGAACATCTTCACCACGGCCAAGGCGCTGTCGCTTGCGGCGCTGATTCTGCTGGCCTTCACGGTGGGACGCAATGCGACGGCCTGGGAGGCCAACTTCGGCGCGGGATGGAGCCAGTTCTGGAAGAATGCGGGATGGAGTTCGCTGCACCCGGTCCAGGTGGGCGTGGGCGGGCCGATGGTGCTGGTCAACGTGCTGGTGATTCTGGCCGTGGTGCAGGTGGGTTCGCTGTTTTCCTCCGACGCATGGAACAACATCACCTTCACGGCCGGCGAGGTGAAGAATCCCCGGCGAAACATTCCGCTCTCGCTGATTCTGGGCACGGGATTTGTGCTGACCATTTATTTTCTTGTCTCGTTGAGCTACCTTCTGGTTTTGCCCATGCACGGTGACCCACATGGCGCTACGGTGATGGCGCGCGGCATCCAGTATGCGACCGAGGATCGCGTGGCGACGGCGGCGCTGGAGCAGATCTTCCACTCCGCCGGTGCGTACCTGATGGCCGCAGCCATTCTGATCTCCACCTTCGGTTGCGCCAATGGAATGTCGCTGGCCGGGGCGCGCGTCTACTACGCCATGAGCCAGGACGGCCTATTCTTCAAGTCGGTTGGCAAGCTGCACCCGCGCTACAAGACGCCCGCCGCCGGTTTGCTGGTGCAGGCCGCGTGGACTGTGGTGCTGTGCGTCTCCGGTTCCTATAGCCAGTTGCTGGACTACATAATCTTCGCGGTGCTGGTGTTTTACATTCTCACCATCGTGGGCCTGTTTGTGTTGCGCTTCAAGCAGCCGGACGCTCCCCGGCCATACAAGGCGCTGGGCTACCCCGTGCTGCCTGCGTTTTACATCGCGTTGGCAGGGTGGATCTGTGTCGTATTATTGCGATACAAGCCACAGTACACATGGCCGGGCCTGGTTCTGGTTTTGCTGGGCATTCCTGTGTATCTCTTCTGGTCGCGGCGCACGCGCGCGTCAAGCCCCTGTGAACTAGACTAACTTTGGTATCACTCCCGTGGAGGAAGTCCCTTATTCATGTCCAGACTGTTGCGCATCAAACCCATGTCGATGCTCTCGAAAGAGGCTGGTGAACAGGGTGAACATACCCTCAAGCGTTCGCTGGGCGCTCTGAACCTTGTCACCCTGGGCATCGGCGCTATCATCGGCGCAGGCATCTTCGTGCTCACCGGGCAGGCCGCGGCCAAGCACGCCGGCCCGGCGGTGGCGCTGAGCTTTGTGCTGGCTGGCATCACCTGCGCCTTCGCCGGCCTTTGCTATGCCGAGTTTGCCTCCATCATTCCCATCGCCGGCTCGGCTTACACCTACGGGTATGCCACGCTAGGCGAGTTTGTGGCCTGGATCATCGGCTGGGACCTGGGGTTGGAGTACGGCTTCGGCGCGGCCACTGTGGCCTCCGGCTGGTCGGGCTACTTCAACAGCCTCTTGCAGCAGTTGCACATTATTATTCCGCCTCGATTCACTGCTACGCCGGGCACTGTGCTGGTCTTCTTCCATGATCGATGGCTGCCGCTGGCCTCGCTGCCGCCGGGTACTGAGGCGGCAGGGCTGCCGCACGTGACGGCGCTCTTCAACCTGTTGGCCATTTTGGCGATTCTAGCCATCACCACAGTTCTGGTGATCGGCATCAAGGAGTCGGCCAATCTGAACACGGCCATTGTCTTTATCAAGCTGAGCGTAGTGGGCATCTTCATTGTTCTGGGCGCGTGGTTCCTTTTGCACCACCCGTCGCTGGCCTCGGCCAATTGGCACCCCTTCATTCCGCCCTCCGACGGCCACGGCAACTTCGGCTTGAAGGGCATTGCCACAGGCGCGGCCTCCATCTTCTTCGCCTACATTGGCTTTGACGCCGTCTCCACCGCGGCCCAGGAATCCAAGAATCCGCAGAAGGACATGCCCATCGGCATCCTCGGTTCGCTGGTGATCTGCACCATCCTCTACATTGTGGTTTCCACCATTCTCACCGGCCTGGTCAACTACCATTCATTAAACGTTGCCGACCCAGTGGCTCTGGGCATCGACGCTACGGGTGTCAGCTGGGGCTCGCTGCTGGTCAAGATCGGCGCGGTCTTTGGGCTGGCGACCGTGATGCTGGTCATGCTGCTCGGCCAGTCGCGCGTTTTCTTCTCCATGTCCCGCGACGGCTTGCTGCCCAAATGGGCCTCGGCGATTCATCCCCGCTTCCGCACTCCGTGGATTTCGACCATCGCTGTTGGCGCCGTGGTGGCCATCCTGCCGGCCTTCCTGCCCGTTGACCGGCTGGCGGAACTGGTAAACATCGGCACGCTGCTGGCCTTCACCATCGTCTGCGCCGGAGTGTGGGTTCTGCGCGCGCGTCACCCCGATCTGCACCGGCCCTTTAAGACGCCGTTTGTTCCGCTGGTGCCCATCCTGGGCATCCTCACGGCGGTTTACCTGATGAGCAACCTCCCGCTGATCACATGGGCAGTGATGATCAGTTGGATGCTGGTGGGGTTGGTCATCTACTTCACCTACTCGATACGCCACAGCAAGGTGCAGAAGCTACCCAGGGCGGCTGAGGGCGACTGAGCCCGCGAAAGCAGACCGATGCTTATCGAAGAAAACAAGCCGCTTGCGCCCTTCACCACCTTTAGCATCGGCGGCCCTGCGCGCTGGTTTGTGGAGGCCGTAAGCGAAGAGGAGATTGCCGAGGCCGCCGCCTGGGCCGGCGAGCGCAGTGTGGCGCTGTTTGTGTTGGGCGGGGGCAGCAATTTGCTCGTCTCTGACGCCGGATTCGATGGCTTGGTGTTGCGTGTAGGGTTGAGCGGGATCGTGGCGATGGATGCGCCTGAGCATCCCGGCCTGAAAATCTATCAAGCCGCCGCCGGTGAAGATTGGGACCGCTTCGTGCAGAGAACTGTCGAAGACAATTGTGCGGGGCTTGAGTGCCTGGCCGGAATTCCCGGCACGGTGGGCGGGACTCCGGTGCAGAATGTTGGCGCTTACGGGCAGGAGGTGGCCTCGGCAATCGAAAGTGTTCGGGCCTACGACATCCAGGAGCATGGGTTCGTCGAGTTTGCGGCTACTGAGTGCGACTTTGCCTATCGCCGCAGCCGCTTCAACTCGGATGGTCGCGGGCGGTACATCGTCACTCGTGTGGATTACCAGCTCACGCCCGGCGGCGCGCCCACTCTGCGCTACGCGGAGCTGCAAAAGGCTTTTGCGGAGGACGCGCAGCCGAGCCTTGCCGAGGTAGCGGCACAAGTGCGCCTGATCCGCCAAGCCAAGGGAATGTTGATCGTCGAGGGCGACCCCGATTGCCGCAGCGCGGGCAGCTTCTTCAAGAATCCCGTGATGACGGATGAGAAATTCCGGCAGATTGCGGCTGCCGGCGAGAAGGCGCCGCCGCGCTTTCCCGCCGGGCCGGGCGCAGAGAATCCGGGGCTGGTCAAGGTCCCGGCAGCCTGGCTGATCGAGCAGGCCGGTTTTGCCAAGGGCTACACGCTGGGCGCTGCCGCCGTCTCCCGGCGGCACACGCTGGCGCTCGTCAATCTTGGCGGAGCTAGTGCGGCGGAGATTCTGGCGCTCGCCAGCCAGATCACTGCTGCCGTCGAGGCGCGTTTTGGCATTCGCCTGGAGATGGAACCGGTGAGGCTGGGGTTCTGATTCTGGTGCGTCCCTGTCAGCTCTTGCGGATTTCTTCTTATTTTTTAAAGAAATTTACGTAACAAGTTGCGTCGAACCGTGTCAATACAATCAAGATTCACGGGCCGGGCGATATCCCATTGATTGAACTTCCGTTCCGGCAAGCCGGTTGCACACGTCGCATCACGATAAAAATGCAGACCATTTCCAGAAAGCAGGGCATACTGAAAGGTAGTTCAAGAACCTGACCACGGAGGACCGATGCTCTCGACGCGAAGAGTGCGCACTACTGCATTTGCTCTCATGGCCTTAGCGGTTTTGGCCTTCTCACCTGCACGGGGCCGGGCACAGGCAGCCCTGCTGATGGAGGAGCCTTATGGCTTTTTTGGTTCCGTAAACCCAACCGGGCATAATGCCATTTATTTTGAGCGCATTTGCGCCGAAACGCCTGTAAGGCTGCGCCGCTGCCAGTCCGGCGAACCGGGCGCCGTCATCGCCCGCTACCAGGGCATCGACGGGTACGACTGGTTGGCGATGCCGCTGGTTCCATACCTCTATTCGGTCGAGGATGTTTCCCAGGTTTCCGCGCGCGTCGACCGCGAGAGCGTCCATCGGCTGCGCAACCGCTATCGCGAAGTCCATTTGCTCAGCCTGGGAGAAGACCTGCCGTCCGGAGGCTTTGCGCATGGCGGCTGGACCGAGCTGGTGGGTGCCTCCTATGAGCGGCGCATCTACGCCTTCCGCTTTGAGACCAGCAAAGAGCAGGATGACGCGTTCATTGCCTTCATGAACGATCGCCAGAATCGTTCGCACTTTCATCTGCTGTTCAACAACTGCTCGGATTTTGCGCGCATCCTGCTCAATTTTTACTTTCCCGGCACCTTCCGGCGTAGCGTCTTTCCGGATGCGGGCATGACCACTCCCAAGCAATTGGCCTACAAACTGGAGCGCTATGCCCGCCAGCATCCCGAGACGCAATTGACGATCTTCGAGATTCCGCAGATTCCCGGCTATCGCCGACACAGCCGCTCGAACAAAGGCATCGCCCAGTCGCTTTCCACCACCGGCTATGCCATCCCCATCGCGCTGCTGAATCCCTACCTGGCGGGAGGGTTATTTGTGGATTACATGGCGCGCGGACGACACCACCTCATCCCCAAACATCCGCGGATGCTGGCGCCGGACAGTTTATTTGCGTTGACAGCTCCGGGCCTCTCCGCTGAGAATCCCGTCAGCGCAGGTGCGCAGGCCCCCAGCGCCGCTGCCAGCGGTTCAACGGAAACAAAAGCAACCGCGACAGCCAACTCAGGCCTGACAGAAATCAAGGTCGCGCATGAGCAAATCCTCTCAGCAGAATCTCAAGAACCACGGAAAGATTGATCCGCAGTTCCACTACGTGCTGTTTTTCGTTCTGGTCGCCAACCTGGTCTTTGCCGTCTTCCACTTGCTGCACCATCGGGTAGATGCTTACATCTCATCCGCATGGTACTTGGCGCTATCGCTGGTGGTGTTCATCCCCTTCTTTAAGCTGCGCACCTATCCGCTCAAAGTGCAGGACCGCGTTATTCGGCTCGAAGAGCGGCTGCGCTTGCAGGCGCTGGCCCCCGCGCAATGGCACTCACAGATTTATCGCCTCACCGAGGACCAGTTGATCGGCCTGCGTTTCGCCGCTGATGACGAAGTGGTGGCGCTGGCCAAGCAGGCTCTGGAGGGCAATTTGACCCGCAAGCAGATCAAGGAGCGCATCCAGAACTGGCGCGCCGACCACTGGCGGATCTGAAACGCGGAGTTGCTTCTTGCATTGCGGCAGTAAATCAGTCGACCAATACGGCAATCTGAGCCAGGGCAACGCTTAATACGCCGCCGGGCGGTTCGATAACCATGGAAGGGAGAGGCTGCTTGTCGCCGCATCAGGAATATGCGATGGCTTGGCCTTTGGCGCCGCCAAGTTCCCAGCAGAGCAAGGCAAAGAAGGCGATAGCTAAGCAGGCGTCAATCTGCGGAAATTGGATCGGCAAGAAGATGCGGCAGAAACACAGTAGCACACTGGCGGCCAAAAGCCTGCGCTTCCATGTGTGAAGGCCGGTTTCCGACAAGGAATTCCAGACCAGAAACAAAGGAAGCAGCAGCATGGTCATATCGTGGAGAAATTCGTGATAGGTGACAACCTGCGTGACCGAGACCACTAGCGCAAAATGGAGATGCATTTCCTGAACTGTCGCTCCTTTGCCCTGCAATGCCCAGATCGCCGCAAGTACACATACGACAAACGCAGCCCCCACCAGGAGCATGAAGGCGTGATGCGAGGTATGCGAGCCGAACATCGAATACATCAAGCCGCGCAGGTTGGGCATCAGATAAGTATGCTCTTTGGCATCGTCAAAACCGGCGGCATACTTTTCAATAAACCCGGGATAGGCCGCGCAAGCGCGCCAACCCGGCAGAAAGGCGGACAGGATCGCAAGACCAAAGCAGGTTTGAAAATAACCCGCGAGTATGCGCCAACGCCTCTCAGAGGTGACCGCGAGGATTGCAATCATGACAAGCGCATCGTTGCTGGCGAGGGCGAGCGCGGATCCGGCAATCCAGGCCCGGCCGCGGGCCAAGTTGACGAAGCAGACGGTAAATAACACCAGCGTGAGAACTGAATCCTGGCCCTGGCATTCAGTCGCTAGAAGCGGCAGGAAGAACCCTAATCCGAGGATGGCCAGATCGAGGCGGGTGTTGAGACACGCAAGGCGGGGACGAAGCAGAAACAGGACAAGATAGCTGAGCAGCAGATTGCACGCCCACCAAATCCAGAAGGCGGTGGAATACGAGAAGATAGCAAGCGGCGCAAAGAGCACAGCCTGAAACGGGGCATGAACGTAGGGCAGAAAGCTGGTGGGGGTCGAGCGCACGGTGAAAGCGCCTTCGACCCGCGCCTGAGTAGCAAGGTCGTAGAGATGACCCCCATCCCCCGCAGCGACGATCTTTCCGGCAGTGTAAAAAGCGGAAAAATCGGAGAAACCCAACGCGATCTGCTTCCGCAACATCCAGGCCACGCCGAACTGAAACAGAATGCCTACGATGAGCGCAAGGCAGATTAAAATGCGGTGCAGGCTTGTAAGGCGCGGCACAGACAGATTGGAAGTCAGTGAGCTGGCGGTCATCGTTTTGAAGTCAACCTGAGTCCTGCGAGCAGGATACCAGAAGACCGCGCGCAACTGTTCGCTGGAATCGCGATTGGCGGCTGATCGAAAAAGAGAACTTACCCTTCCTCTGCCTCGCGCGTCCGCTACACAGCCTTCTTCTGCGCGGTTACTACTCACGCAAAGCGCATTGATGCGGCTCTGGTAGCGCCTGCCGGTGGCGAAGTCATCGGCCTGCTTCCCGAGGCTGCCTGTGAGCGGGATACCGAGTGGATGCGTCTATCTATTTTGGTTCGGTCATGGCCCAAGCCGCCCTGGACGGCGCATCGGACGCAGCCCAACGGGTACAGCAGTTCTCCAATTGCTGTAAACCGAAACCACAACTGCCGCGTGGCTTTTTCCTCAAGAAAAAGCCACCTTGCACGGACTTGAAAAGAGCACATGAATTGGAGAACTGCTCTAAAATGAAGATGGAACAGAAACGGCGTTGCTGGCCATCGAGTGCGTACAAGTGTGGGCTATGAAGCCGGCTTCCGCCCATGGATTCTTGAACAGCCGCAACTGTGGAGGATGAGTTTTTGAAAGCTATTCTGAGAGTTTCAATTCCGGCTATCTTGTTTGCCGCGGCTGCTTCGGCGCCTGCGGCGCAGTTATCCACCAATGCCCGCACCGCCATTCCGCATGATATACAGCAGTTGGTGGCCATCGATTACCACGTCATGGAGAACTCGCCCTCGGCCATGGATCTGCGCGAACGCGTCATGCCGCCCGAGCTCAAGCGCTTCGAAGAGGCGCTGCAGAAGTCCGGCCTGAACGAAAACCACGATGTCGAGCAGTTGGCCTTTGCCCTCTTCCGCCCCATCAATGGCGGCGAGCAACTGGACACCGTCGGCGTCGCCCAGGGTCAATTCTCCTTGCAGGAGATTCTGGCCAACTTCCGCAAACAGCAAGTGAAGGCCAAACCGGTGCGCACCAACAAGGTCTATCCGATGGCCAAGACCGGCATGGTGCTTTGCTTCGTTGACCCCTCCACCATGGTCTTTGGCGACGAGGATGCGGTTAACAAAGCGCTGGACGCCCGCGACGGGCTTGCTCCCAGCATGCTCACCAACGGGCCCATGATGGATGCTATGAAGTCCGTGGACTCGGAGCCCCTGTGGAGCATCCTCGACCAGAAAGGCACGCAGACCATGATGAAGCAAGTGCTGGGCGAGGCCGGTTCGCTTACCGACTTTGAAACCGTGCAAAAGCACCTGCAGGCCTCCTGGTACTCGATGAACTTCCAGCACGGCGTCAAGTTCGACCTCACCATCGCAACCGGAGACACCTTTGCAGCGGCCACACTTTCTTCGCTGCTGACGGCCGCGCTTACGTTGCGCAAGATGAGCGGGTCAGACACGGAGAAACAAGCGTTGAGCGCCACCTCCATCTCTTCAGACTCAGGGCGCCTGTCGATCCACTTCGCCACCTCCGATGCGCAGTTCAGCAGCCTGTTGCAATCCCCGCTCTTCCGGGGCATTGTGCGCTAGAGCAGTATTCAAGGTTGAGGGGAAGGCCGGAGATGAAACTGTGCATCGCGGGGCAATAGTTCGATTCGCAGACTGAAATCCGCCCGGTCTGAGAGCGAAGAAGGGCCGATGACTTGGATCAAACTGTCATCGTTGGTCGTGTACTGCACCTTGAGTGGCCCGCTGCCTCGCAACTGGATGCGATAGTGGTATTCCTCGCCCGCCGCCAGGCTATTGACCCCAAAGCTGGCGCTAGGATATTCAACCTCCAGCAGTCGAATTGGCCCTCCAGTATGGTTTTCGACTGTGGTTTCAATGTGATACGAGTGGCACCCGGCTAGGGCCATCAGCACTGCAGCCGCGACTACGGTCGAAATTCCGGTACGAGCCTTCATTCCGGGCTCACGTCGCCTTCTGCTGGCTCCTGAGCCGCCAACTTCTTTTCCATCCGCTCCAGCCGCTTCAGCAGTTCCGGCAGCCGCTGGAAGATGGTCACCGCCCGCAGCCACACACGGTTGTCGAAGCCCGGTGAGCCGGAGATCGTCTTGCCCGCCGGAATATCGTGCGAGATGCCGGCTTGCGCGGTCAGAATCACGCCATCGCCAACCGTGCAATGGCCGGCTATGCCCACCTGTCCTGCCAGAATGACGTTGTTGCCTATCATCGACGAGCCGGCAAGTCCCGTCTGTGCGCAGAGCAGCGTGTTCTCTCCGACGCGCGAGCCGTGGCCCACCTGGACGAGATTGTCCACCTTGGTCCCGTCGCCGATCTCCGTCGCGCCCACCGTCGCCCGGTCGATGGTGGCGTTGGCCTGCACGTCCACCCGGTTGCCCAGCCGCACCGGTCCCGACTGCGGAATCTTCTCCCAATGCCCTTGCTCGTTCTTGGCGAATCCGAAGCCGTCCGCGCCGATGATGACGCCGTTTTCCAGCGTTACGTGGTCGCCCAGAACGCAGTTCTCGCGCACCACAGCATGAGCATGAGCAAACAGGTGGCTGCCCGTCTCGACGCCCGGATAGAGCACCACATGGGGTAGCAGCGTGGCGTGCGCGCCCAGCTTTACGCGCGGGCCAATCACCACGTAAGCGCCAATGTGCGCTCCCTCGCCGATGACCGCCGATGGGTCGATGACCGCTGTTGGATGGATTCCGGGCGCGTAAACCGGCGGCTGATAAAACATGGCCAGCGTTCGCGAAAAAGCGTGGTAGGGGTTCTTGATGCGCAGCGTCGCCGCCTCAATCTCCGGAAACTCCGGCTCGACCAGCACGGCGGCTGCTTTTGTCTTGCGCGCCAGGCCTGCGTACTTGGGATTGGCGACGAAGGTAATCTCTGTTGGTCCAGCCTCCTCAATCCCTTTCACACCAGTGATTTCCAGCTCCGCGCCTCCGCGCAACTCCGCGCCTAGCCTCTTTGCCAACTCTCCTAGCTTCATGGATGAAATTGTATCGGAATGGTAGCCGTAGCGGCTGTGCACCAACCAGGAACACGCGAATCAGGTTCACCTACACCCCATCTGTCTCCTGCGGAAACAGGTTCGGTTGCTCTGTTTCCCGGCCGGTGGCCTGAGTCCGCTTGCGGCTCGCTGCGCCAATCAGGCTTACGACTTCTAAACTTTGAATAGCCTGCCGCGGCAGATAAATCCGCTGCGTGTTGGAGCGTGTATCGGGCGGGGTGAGCAGCAGGCCCGCGCCCTCCACCAGCGAGCGGTCGTTGGCCGCCAGGCCTTCGAGTTCCTCGCCATCGGTCAGAGTCATGCGCAGCCACAGGCCGGGAGTCCGCGGGCGGATGGAGAAGCGCTTGTGCAGCAGCCGCTCCGGATTGGCTTGGTCAGCGGAAGCGGCAGGGAAGTCGCGCACGTAGCAGACCCACTTCACCTGCTCCCAGCCGATGCGCAGAACTTTGCCGGTCAGGTCCAGAATCTCCAGCTCCGCCGCGTCCTGACCAAAGCTGACCCCCGCATAACCGGCACACCAGTCGCGGCTGAACTTGCGTACGATTACCGGTTTGCGCTGAGAGGCCATCGCTTTGGATTGTCGCATGGAAAGGTTCAGTGCCGGGAAGGGAAAAAGTCGCAAATTCGGTGCACTGGGCATAGCCAACCGGGCCGACTTGTGTTAAGGTACGGTTTGCAACCCTTGCCGAAGTTTGCTGTAAGAGCAACCGCATCAGGCACTTGGCTGTGGAAATCAGAAGGCGGAAGCAGGAAACGGAATGCCCGACTACATCTATCTTCTGGAACACCGGCTATCGGCTGACCAGCAGAGCGCCCTGCGCCACGTGCGCGAGGCAGCCCGCGAAGCGGGCACAATTCTGTTTCTCACCGGGGACGCGGTGCGCGACCTGACCAGCGGCCACGCCGTCCGCGATCTTGAAGTTGCGATGCATGGAAATGCGCTCAAGCTCAAGAAAACAATGGTGAAACTCGGCGGCAAGGTGTGGGGCGAAGACGAAGATACACGCGCTCTTTACCTGTGTTTTCCCGGCACGGTTCGCGTCGATCTGGTCAGCACGCACCGCGTCGAGGTTCCCAAGCCCGGCAAGCTCGTCTATCACCCTGCTTCCATCCAGGAGGACCTCCGCCGCCGCGACTTTACCGTCAACGCCATGGCCATCTCCCTCAACGAGGGCTCGTTCGGGCTGCTGATGGACCCCATGAACGGCGCCGCAGACATCGAGTCCCGAACGCTGCGCCTGGTCTCCAACTACGGTTTTCTTGAAGAGCCATCCCTGCTGATTCGCGCCACGCGCTACATGGCGCGCCTGGGATGGGAGATGGACCCCAAGACCCACACTCGTTACACGAACGCCAGAGAAGAAGGCGTAATCGAGCGTCTTTCCGCCCAGGGCCGAAGGCGGGAACTGGAGCAGATTGGCCACGAGGAAGAGGGGCTCAAGGTTTTGCAGGCGCTCGAAGCCGAGGGCTGGATGAAGGTCCTGTTTCCCGTATGGACCCCCGCCAAGGCCGACGAGGCAGGGCTGACTGCCCTGCACGAACTGGCTGTCGAGCTGCTCCTGCAAGGCGTTCATGCGGATATGTCGGCGGCGCAGATGCGGTTGCTGACTGCCAGGCTGTCAGGCAGGGAGCTGTCTGCCCTGAAGAAACAGATGCTGCGCCCCGGCTTCGTCGACGAGTGGAGCAGCCTGGACTCGCTGGCTGCGGGGTTTGCCAAGGTGTTGCTCGCCAAGCAGAACGCCACCCCCTCGATTTGCTTCAAGCTTTTCACGAGCTATGACCCGGAAGCTATTCTTTGGCTTGGGTTTACCAGCAAGGATGCAGCCGTCAAGGAACGCTTCAATCTTTTCCTCAAGGTTTGGCCTGAAGTCCGCCAGCGAATCCCTTACGCCCTGATGCAGGAGATGCGCATCACGGCAGAACTGCCTGCTTACGGCGAGATCGTTCAAGAAGTTTTTCTGCAACTGCTTGATGGCAAACTAGCCACGCCGGAAGAAGCTCGCGCCTTCCTTGAGCCCCATTCGCCGCCCGCTCCGCCCCCCCAGATCACCATCAAGCGGCCGCGCGCCAAGCGCGGAGCCGAGGCCAAGCTGAAAGGGGACTCCTTCGACGAAGAGTCCGAGGACCACTTGGAGGAAGAAGAGGATCTGGACGATATCGGCGGAGACGACGATGTCCTTGATCTGGGTCTCGCGCTACCCAAATTAGATGTGGATGTCGACCTCACCGAAGAATCCGATACCGCTGCCGGCGAACACGAGGATGAGGAAAAGGGCGAGAAACCGAAACCGTCTTCCCAAGCGGCTCCCAGGCTCAAGGCTCAACCAAAGCCGGAATCCAAGCCCATGGCTCCGGCAATACCTGCACAGGTCGCAACCAAGCCTCTCGCGCCCGCCGCTGACTCCAAATCCAAGCCCGTGCCGGCCAAGGCTGCACCCACACAAGCCAGGAAGCCGGTTCTGAAGGGAAAGCCCGCGGCCAAGAAGGCCCAGGCAAAGACGAAGGCCAAGCCGCCCGTCAAGGCGAAGGTGAAGGCCAAGGCTGCTGCCAAACCGCGGATCAAGGCTAAGGCCAAGGCTCCAGCTCCCAGGTCCGCGCTAGCCAAGAAGAAGCCTGTTCCGATTCCCAAGCGGGCCAAGGCAGCCAGGCCGGCAGTCAAGAAGCCAGCTCCCAAGCCTGCAAAGAAACGCTAGACGCGACGCTGCATTGAATCCTTCCGGCCATTGCGTTCCGCTGGCATGGCCGAAAATTCTCTGCAATCGATTCACGCCTTAACCGGCGGCCACCATAGCCTCCGCGGCGGCTGCCGTCATCATCTTCCGGATCGAATCGATCACCAGGTCGGGTTGGTCGAGATGAATCCAATGTGCGCTTTCCGGCGCAATCACCTGTTGCACGTTGTTGCCGATGCGGCGAAGGTACTCTTCGGAGAGCGGCGATGATTTTCCCGGGGTCAGCACCAGCACGGGAATGTCCAGGATGGGTTCGGCGTTCTGCATCTCCCGGACGGTGTCGGGAACGGCCTCGACGTGGCTGCGCATGCCGGCGTAATTGCCGGGCCGCGACCAATGGGAGGCAATGATGGGCCAAACCTCGCGTGGCATCTTACCCACCTCGTCCTTGATGCGGTCGAGCACATGCAGGCCGCCATTGCCGGCGGCGCCTGCCAGCCGCTGCGCGGCGAGGCCTGAATGCAGGAAGAGCGAAGTGACAGCGAGGCGGGCAACACCGATGCGCGCCACGGGGATCGCGAAACGGAAGAGCTTCTTGCCGCGATTGAGTTCGGATTGCTTTGCAGGGTCCAGCGGCGGCCATTCTTCGATTCTCATGGGGTCCACCAGCACCATGCTGGCCACCTCTTCCGGATAGTTGAGCGCAAAGCGGCGCATCACCAGGCCGCCAAAGGAATGCCCCACAAGGATGTAGGGCGGCTTGATGGCGGCTCTCTCCAGCAATTGATGCAGTTCGGCGGCGATGTTGGCGGGCGTGCGCGCCGTGCGAGCTGGGCTGCTCCAGCCCAGTCCGCCGCGATCATAAGAAACTGTCGAAGCAAACCGCGAAACCGGCTCTTGAATGTGAAACCAGTTCAGATTGGTGGCGGCAATCCCGGCTTCAAACAGAACCGTCGGATTTCCCGATCCCTTTTCCACGAGGTAGAGCCTGCGCTTGCCTCCGATGTCGATCCAGCGGCCCCCATTCGCATAGCGGAGCCGGTCGGAACGCGCGCCGAGCCATTGATACACAAAGCCTGCCGCGATCAAGGCTGCGGTCAAACCGAGAATGGAGTAAAGCAGGACCATGCAGTTTCCTAAAAATGCGCCAGTTGCGCGGGGGCGAAGTCCTTCAGGCTGAGGTTAGCCTTGGGCGCGCCGCGGTCGATGATCAGCAGCGTTGAACCGGCCTGGCCGCGAATCTTCGCCTCCACCTGGTGCGCCGACCAGACGCCGCCCTCCTGGCGCAGCCCGAAGTAGGTAAACTCCTTCACCGTTCCCCCTTCCAGTGTTTTCACCACGTAAACCGGAAAGCCGATGCCGTGATCGAGCCAAGTGGTGACCTCGACGTAGTGCGTCTTGTCATTTGCGCCGGGCGTGCTCTTCACAATATTACAATCGCGTGCGCCAAACTTCTTTTCACCGAGCGCGGTCTGGTTCGCCCAGAAGTACTGCGCTTCCAGAAAATCCTCGTAGCTGAATCCCGCGCCCAGCGGACCGTCAGACCATTTGTCAAAGGGCAAAGCGGCAGGGGATTGATTGCCTGGATGCGCAATCAGAATTGTATTCCTGCCGCCGGGCCGCATCTCCAGAAGAATGTGGGCAGGGACGCGAGCGCTAACCGATGAATCCTCACCCGCCTTTGAGGCTGTGCCTAGCTCCACATACACCCGCAGCACGCCGGGAAACCAGTGCGCCTTGATAGTGATGGGAAAGCTGATGCGGATGCCATTCGCATCCACGCGAACCAGGTGGCCGCTGGCGCGATAGTCTGCCGACTCGATGCGTTGCCGCAGCGCTGCCAGCACCGTGTGAGCATCAGCGGCCTGCGCGGCCGCGGGCAACAGCATCGCGGCGAGCAGGATTGCGGCACGGGCAGCAAGAATAACTCTCATGGCTCTATCCTTCCGTCGCGCAGGCGAATCTGCCGCGCCGCCGAGTGCGCGATCTCGTTCTCGTGCGTCACCACAATCAGCGTCATTCCCCGCTGTTTCTGAATCCCGGTAAGGATTTCCATAATGCGCGCCGAGTTGACGCTGTCCAGATTTCCGGTTGGCTCATCGGCCAGCAGAATCTCCGGCGCGTTGGCCAGCGCCCGGGCAATCGCCACCCGCTGCCGCTCGCCCGCGGAGAGTTCATTGGGATACTGCCGCAAACGGTCTCCCAGGTCCATCTCCCGCAGCAGGGCCAGAGCCAGTTCGGCGCGATTGTGCGGCGTAGGGTTCAGGGCCAGCATCGGCACTTGAACATTTTCGAGGACGCGCAGCGTGGGCATCAGATGAAACGCCTGGAAGATGAATCCGACGCTTTTGGAGCGGAACGCATCCAGGTCGATCTCCGCGCCGAGCCGCGCGTTTCTGAAGAGAACCTGGCCGCTGGTTGGCCTGTCGAGCCCGCCCAGCAGTTGCAGCAGGGTGGATTTGCCGCTTCCGCTCGGTCCGCTGATGGCCAGAAACTCCCCGGCGGCGATGGAGAGATTGACGCCGCGCAGGGCCTCGATGCGTCCCTCGTCATAGCTCTTGCGCAGATCGCTTACTTTCAGGATTGGCTCGATCATGGCGCAACATCTCCATAGGCGAGCGCCGGCAGAGTCCTCAGACGTCCGCGCCAGAGATTCTTCCAGGCAAACCATGCGAAGGAGAGTTGGCTAGCCATCACGTAGGGAAAAGTCCTCGATAAATGTGAAGCAGGGTTTGTGGAGCGGCGGAAATTGGACAAAAAAACACTTCCAAAGCTTATCAGCAGCAGCTGTAGCCAAATCAGCCAGTACCGAGGAGCTCTGCTCGAACACGCCGTACGGGAACGGGCCCGGTGAGCAACGCTGCCATCGGACCCGCTCAAAAACCTGTTAGCGGTTGCCGCGCGAACCGCCGCCGCCGCTGCCCTTGCGCGCCTGGTAGCAATCCCGGCAAAAGACCGGACGGTCGCCACGCGGTTCAAAAGGCACTGTTGTAGGCTGGCCGCAACCCGAACAAATCACAGGAGTTCCCTGTGCCGAGCCCGAACGGTAGCCGGAGCCCCCCGAATCGCTCTTCTTTGCCTGACGGCAATTCTTGCAACGCTTTGGGGTCGAATAACCACGTTCCTGAAAGAACGTCTGATCAGCAGCGGTGAAGGTGAAGTCCTGCCCGCAATCGCTGCACGTAAGTTGCATATCTCCGGCCATGGGTCTCCTCGTGAAAATTGTACAGCCCTTATGGCCTTTGCGTACAAGGAATCTTTTTGAATCTAAAAAACTTGAGCCGGGACAGGGTTTGCGGACCCGGTAGGCGTCCGGAGGCAGGTCCGCCTGGGTGCGCCCAATAAACCCTGGCGGCAAGGCCTATGCTGGCTAGATCTCCCACCAATCCAGCAGCGGGATACGCGGATAATAGAGGCCGGCGAATACGGGCGCGTACCCTCCGTGCAGGTTGCGCAGGATGCCGGCATAGGCCTCGAGTTGAGGTGCAAAGAGTTGGCGGAGTCCCGGCAGGACCTGGGCCGGGTCCATATTGCCGGCGTGGGTGGTCTTGTAGTCGATGATCCACCAGCAGTCTTCCCCCATGGCGCCGGGCGTGGGGCCGGCCCTGAAGACGCGGTCCACGCGCACAGATCGCAGGTCGCCGGCGACGACTCCGACCCAGGCGGCTTCGCTAGCCGCACTGGCGTGGGGCGAGAGGATCCAGGAGCCGATGGGGTCATGGGAGGCATTGAGCGCAAGCTGAAGGGCCTCAGCGGCGATCTGTGCGGCTTGGGACTGATTCACGCCGACGGCGCGCACCTGGGCTGCGATGCACGGCTCGTAGCCAGCCAGGGTCGAGCGGGCAGCCTCCCAATCGAGCCTGGCGCGCAGGCGGGCCAGCTCTTCAAGCAGCGTGTGGACGGCTGTTCCCAGAGCGCGGGAGAGCAGTCCGCCCTCATGGCGGGAATAGAGCTGGGCGGGGCCGGTTCCGAGGACGGTTGATTCTGCGGTGGTTAGCAGGGAGGCTGGGGCTGGCGCGGGCCGGTAATCGATCGGCAGGCGACGCAGCAATGTGGGGGACCGCATTACGGCCAGATTGCTCTCGCCGGAGGCGGCGAGGGACTCAATCTCCTGATCTTCGTGGGTCTCCAGAACAGCTCTGGCGGCCTTCCACGCATCGAAGCGCGCGCGAACCTCTTCTTCCAGAGCAGGCCAGGCCGTTGCCAGGAGGCTGTTGACGGGATCCACCAGGGTCAACTCCCCGTCCTTCTCCTTGCAGGCGGGACGGGCGAAGAGGTGCAGTTCCTCACGGGCGCGGGTGGCGGCAACATAGAGAATGCGCCGGGTCTCCTGCGACTCGCGCTCGCGATAAACGCGATCAACCCACTCCTTGGCTCGGCTGCGGTCAGCGCGCTTGCGCTGGAGGGGAGCGACCAGGAACTCGGTAATCTCTCCCAATTCGTCAGGTTCGGTTAGCCCGCGTTCGAGCCAGGAGAGCATCCTGTACCTGCCGCGTTCCACTGCAGCCTGTAGCTCAGGGACGATGACTACCTCGAACTCCAGGCCCTTGGACTTGTGAATGGTCATCAACTGCACGCCGCAATCGCTGCTAGTTCCGGGGTCGGGCAGGGCGGTGAGTTTGTCGAGGGCTGCGGCAAGGCCTGGACCAAGCAGCTCCGGTTCGCCGCCGGACAGGCGGTCAAGGCAGCTCCAGAGAAGGTCGAGGTTGGCGCGGGCGGTTGCGTCTACGCAGGCAGCGCCGCCTAGCCGCAGCCAGACCTGTTCCAGCCAGGTTCCCAGCGACGCTGTGGGCTGACCGGCGCGTAGGGCGGGTGCTGAAGCAAGCGCGTCGAGTATGCGTCCGGCGGCCAGACGGCCCTCTTCGCTCAGCAGCGGAAGCCGCTCAGCAATCAGCTCCGGCACGGGTCCGGGACGCGACTCTGGATCGTCGTTACCGGCAAGGCGGTGCAGGTCGTCGAGCGAGAGGCCGCACCAGGGAGCGCGCAAGACTCCCAGCCAGGCTACGCGGTCCTGGGGATTGAGCAGTGCGCGGGCCAGGGCGAGCGCGTCGAGGACTTCAGGCCGTGCGGCGAGCTGTTCCAGTTCGACGGCGCGGAAGGGAATTCCCGCCTCGCGCAGGGCCTGGGCGATAGGGGCGAGGTGTGTTCTGGCGCGACCGAGAACGGCGATGCGGAACTTTTTGTCTTGGCCTCGATCACGGGCGAGGCGGGCCTGATCCACAGAGCCCTGATGGCTGCGGATCAGGGCGACGATCTCTTCCATCTGCGCCGTGCGGGCAGTTTCTCTGTCGCGCGATGCTTGGGTATCGGCGAATCTACCGCGCCCGGCCTGGGGAACGAAGTCGAGATGCAGCATGAAGGGCAGTTTGGCGCTGGCCGTCTTTTCCCGAGCTGGTTGAGCCTTGAAAAACGAAATGCCGCTGCCGTCATCAGCCGCGAAAATTTGCTCGAAAGCCTGGTTAAGCCGCTCGACTAGTCCTGGCGTAGTGCGGAAATTGGCCGTGAGGGAGACAGAATCGAAGAGCAGCAGCTGATCGTGTGGAATTTCGAGGCCAAGGGTTTTCACGCGCGGGAAAAGCTCGGCATCGGCATCGCGGAAGAAGTAAATGGACTGCATGGGGTCGCCGACTACAAAGCAGGTGCGTCCCGCGCGATCTGGCCAGGCGGCGATGAGGCTGGCGAGCAACTGATGCTGGCGGCGGCTGGTGTCCTGAAACTCGTCGACCAGCAGGTGGCGGATGTTATTCGAGACATCCAGTGCGGCGTCGGTGGGGAGATTGTCGTCGCCTCGGAGCACGTGCTGAGCAATCTGCGCTACCTCGGTAAAGTCCAGGGCGCCAGCCTCGGCAAAGGCGATTTGCAGTTCGCCAGCAGCCTGGCGCAGCAGCGTGAAGCAGGCCTTCACGATTATCCATTCGTCTTCGGTGTAGCCTGCGGAAGGCAGATTACGAACGGCGGCCAGGGCTGTTTCGAGGCCGGGAACGGCGGCAAGAGCGGCGATCAACGCTAGAATGCGTTCTTTTTCACGCTTGTGGTCGGCAGGGAAGCCTAGGCGCTTATCAACTTGCTTGCGGAAAACGCCTTCGCCGGTGAGCAACAACGCGGCCAGATTTACGTGGGCCTGACGAGCCTCCTCAACCCTGGTGCTGCCGGTAAACGGAGCGGCAGGCAACTCGACCAACTCGGCGAGATCTTGGTGAAGCTGGCCGCCGCTTTGCGCGTAGGCAAACCGCGCCAGTTCCAGCGCTTCGTTGCGCGCACGAGGAACCTGGTCGAGAAGTCCGCTCAACTTGATGAGCGCTTCGCGCACGGCATGCGCAAAGGGCCGTTCCAAGCGATTGCGGAGCGCATCCCAATCGGGCTCGCGCTCGAGGACAAAGCCGTGCATCCAGCGGTCGCGGCTATTGAGCATCTCCACCAGCAGGTTCTCCATCTCCTGCCAGCCGTTGTCGCGCCAATCGAGCAGCTTTTCGATGGCTGCGCCGAGGGGCGAGCCGATCTGGTCGACTTTTCTCAGGGCTTCGCGGGCCGCGCGGCGATAGAGTATCTCAGGCTGCTCGCCAATGTTGAGGCCGCCGCCCAGACCGGAGAGCAGCGGCTGCTGCAGGGCAAGCTCGCGGCAGAAGGAATCAATCGTCGAGATGCGAAGTTGGGCGGGCAGGTCGAGCAGCTTCCAGCCGAGTGCCTGGGAGTGCAACAGGGCGTTATGGGCGAGTGCGTCTATCGAAAACTCATCAGCAAACTCATCGGAAACCAGAGCAGGGCGATCGGCGGCCTTTCTCAGCTCATCGAGAATCCGATTGCGCATCTCGTCAGCTGCTGCGTTGGTGAAGGAAATAGCCACCACCTGACCGGGCTCGTCCACTTCACCCAGCAGGCGGAGAAAACGGCGAGTCAGCAGGTCGGTCTTGCCCGAGCCGGCCGGGGCTTGCACCAGAGTGGACCGGCCGGGGTCGAGAGCGCGCTGGCGCTCAAGCTGATCGGGAGGCTCGGGGCGGGCGGGGCTACTCATCGCTGTCCTCCTCGCCTTCGGAATCGTCTTCGTCTTCCAGTAGCGCCACACGTTCCTGAATGCGGCAGAGGGTTTGCAAGCCGCAGCGTTTGCAGGTCTTTTCACGAGGATCGCGCGGGTCCACTTCGGCCTTTCCGCCGAGGAAATCTCTGGCAAGCTGCTCGATGCAGTCGCGCCAGCCCAGGAGTTGATCGAGAGTGAGCTTGTTTTTCGCGAGCGAGCTTGTTCCCTTGAGGCCGGCTGAGAGAGTGGCCTCAGGATCGATGACCCGCCCGGCAAACTCCTGATCTCCAGCGCGTACCTTGGCGAAGACCAGCCCGCCGAGTCGCTCGCGCTCGCGGTCGAGGGCAAAGCCGGCGTAGAGCGGCAGTTGCACGTCTTCGGGACGGGGCAACTCCCACGCGTTGGGCGAGACGTTGCCGGATTTGTAGTCGATCACCAGCAGGGAGCCGTCGTTCAGCTGGTCAACGCGGTCCAGGCGCAGGTCGAGCGTAAGTCCCGCGATGTGAACAGTGCGCCTGAGCTCGGTGTCGGCGACCTCGAATTCAACGCGCGTGGACTCGTACTCCAGCCACTCGGTGACCAGCTTCGTCAACCGCAACTCTTCGAGTTCCAGGTAGCGTCGGGGCATCAGCTCGCGCTGGTGCGGACGCAGCTCCCGCGCCAGAGCGCGCTGAACGTGACCCGCAACAAAAGCCTGTCGGTCATTCAGGCTCAGGAGGTCGGCGTGGGAACGAATTCCGTCCGGTGGTCCAGCCCAAATGGCGTGGAGCACGGCGTGGAGCAGATTACCGCGCTGTGAGGCGGTGAGACCGGCCTCGGCGGGTTCCCAGCCTTGTGCGGCAAGGCGCGCGGTGGCGAATGCCTTGAAGGGGCACTGCGATTGCGCTGTAAGAACGTCTGCGCCGCCCTTGACCTTTCCCGGAGGGAAGGGAATGCGGCTGCGGTCCCCAATAGTAACTGTGAGTGGAGACGGCGTATCTGGCGCTGTCAGATCCGGCGGTAACTTTTGCGCCTCGCCGGCAAGCTGGAAGATCAGGCGTGACGGGCGGGCTTCGGCGGCCTCGTTTTGCTTTGCATAGCTGAAGTGGACCTCCTGCGCCGAGGCCAGAATGCGTCGGGTGATGGCTTCGGCCAGCTCCCAATCGAGTTGCGGCGTGGCGTGGGGCATTCCGGCCTCGCGTTGCACCTCGATGGGCAGCAGCGGATGCGTCGAGCCGCTGGAAGGCCAGGCGTCTTCATCGGCTCCCAGAAACCAGATAGCATCGGCGGTGAGGCCGGCGGACTCGGCGGGACCGGCTATCTGGATGGGCGCGTTGCGTGACTCGGGAGCAAAAAGGGTTTCATCCAGCGCGCGGCCCAGTTGAGAGAGAAAATCCTTCCAGCCGATGCGGCGGCCATCGAAGCCCAGCGAGCCGCAGCTCTCCACGGCCTGTTGCCAGCGGCGAACGGCCTGGAACTCGGCGCTCTGAAGCGGCCGGGTGGTGGCAAAGTGAAGCTCGTCCAGCAGCCGCGGAACCAGCTCCGCCCAGTCGAGCGGACTTTGCGGGCGGCGTGCGAAATCTGCGAGGCGGCGTTGAGCCGCGGTGATGCGCTCGACCCAGGCAACCGGAATGAACTCGGAGGCAGATCGCTCGCCGAGGAAGGCTCTCAATCCCCACTGCGTCCGTTCCAGGCCGAAGCGGCGGAGGGCGCGCATGTACGATTGCAGCGCGGCGGATTCCTGAGAATTGGCGGCGGCGTGGCCAGTGGAAAGCAGCCAGTCGAGTTCGTGTTCATCGAGCGGACCTTCGAGCCAGCGCAGCAGCAGGTGCGCCGCCCGTGCCAGCGCAACCTGGCTGAGCGGGATTCCCAGCGAGAACTCGAAGGCCGCACCGGTATGGCGAAGAAAGGCGCGTTCGATCTCGCCCCTGCACGTTCCTGCGTCCTGCGTTACAACCAGCAAACGGGCATCTGGGTTGGCGGAGAACCGTCGGCCGCACCAGAGAGCGCAAGCCGCCAGCTCGGAATGGGCGTCGGCGGCGGCGTGAAAATGAACATCGCTGGCTGGCTCGCCTTTTGCAGCTTCATGCCACTCGCCCCAGGCGTCAAAGAGGCTGCGCTGCACGGGCAGAATGCGGTCAAATCCCGCCAGAAGCAGCGGCGGACGCCTTGCCGGGTCGGCTTTGAGCAGCGGAATCAGCTCGTGCGGCAGACGGCTAGGGCTAATCAGATTTTCCGCTCGGCAGGCTTCGTCAAAGGCAGTCAGCCAGCCGCTAAAAGCCGCCGCGTCCTGCTGCCAGGTAGCGCGGGCCGGCGTTCGCAGGAACCGCTGCGCATACGAACAAAGCAGCTCGTGAGCCTCCATGGCCAGGGCCGCCAGGCGATGGCGCGGGTCTTCCAGCAACGTGGCCAGAGAGCGGTCCTGGCCGGCAATCTCTACCCAGAGAGCCTGCTCCTGCGCGGGATTGAGCAGCAAGTGGGCATCGGCGCTGCGCTGCTCCCAGGCGCCGCGAACAAAGCTCTTCCAATCGAGGATGCTGGGCGCGGGCCAAGCGGCCAGACCCTCGGACCTGCGGGCGCGATGGAAGGCGGAGGCAAGGGCGCGCGCGGCGCGGTCGCTGGCCGTGACCACCTGGCCGCCCTCGCGCAACCACGCATCGATCTCGTCAGCAGCCATGACTCCCATTCCAGCGTTATACGCTGCCGGGCCAGAAGTGTGCCATCGGAGGCCGCGAACAAGAACCGGAGCCTTCTCTGTTGAGTGCGAAAATGCGCTATTGCCGATGTTGAGTCCGTGATGAACGAGGTTCGGCAGTGAGCCTGGCGGCGGAGGAGACAGCTTAAGGCGCTGATAATCGAAGCTGTGGAAACCCCGCGCAATCTATCGCTGTTGAAGGACTACCAGGCGTATCTGCGCGTGGAAAAGGGGCTGCGGCCGCTGAGCTGCGAGGCCTACGACGGCGACCTGAAGACCTTTGCCGAGTTCATCGAGGGGCGGAGCGGTGTGCTGTTGACGGCGGCGCAGGGGGATGTGGCGGCATTTCTTGAGCATCTGCGCGGCCACGGCATCGACCAGCGTTCGGCGGCGCGCAAGCTAAGCTGCCTGCGCGGCTTTTACAAGTGGCTGCTTCTCGACCGGCGCATCCATCACGATCCCACCGTGAACATCGAGTCGCCCAAAGCCTGGAAGGTGCTACCCAAGTCTCTGGCCGAGCCGGAGGTGACGGAGATGCTGGATCGGGCGCGCCTCAACGCCGAGCATCCCCAGGCGCGGGCCACGGCGTTGCGCGACCGGGCGATTCTGGAGTTGCTCTACGCAGGCGGCTTGCGCGTCTCAGAGGTCACCGCGCTCTCCACCGGCGACCTGGCTCTCGACCTCGGCCGTGTGCAGGTGCGCGGCAAGGGCGACAAGGAGCGCATCGTACCGCTGGGGCGAGCCGCCGTGGAGACTCTGGAGATTTATCTGCGCGAGGGACGGCCGCACCTGGCTCGTATCAGCTCGGCCGGCAAGTCCAGCGCCGCCCGCCAGGACGGTACCCGTTTGTTTCTCTCACTGCGCGGAATGCCTCTGACGCGGCAATGGGTCTGGCATGTGGTGAAGATGGCCAACTCGACTGCCAGCCCGCACCGGTTGCGCCACAGTTGCGCCACGCACATGGTGGAGCACGGTGCCGACCTGCGCAGCGTGCAGTTGCTGCTGGGCCATGCCGACATCTCCACCACGCAGGTTTATACGCACCTGGCGCTGGGCCGGCTGAAGGAAGTGCATCGCCAGCACCATCCCCGCGCCACGCGGAAGCCGACAAAGGTTGTAGAATTTTCCGCTGGACGCAGAGGGCTGCATCTGGTTTCGAAAGCTGTTCCAAACGGCCAACTGATCAGCGATCAACATAGTGAGGAGACAGCATGAGCGCCTCCGCCGTTTCCTTGTCCGCGCAGGCCGCAGCTTCGCTGGATTCACTGGTTGCCGATTATCTGCGCGTGCTGGCCAATGAGCGCGGCGCATCGGCGCACACCATCCGTGCTTATGAACGAGAGCTGCGTGGATTCACCGCTTATATCGCGGAACACTATGGAAAGGATCAAAGCCCGGAGCGCATCGAGCACACGCACATCCGCGCCTACCTGGGCACGCTCTATGATCGCGGCTTATCAAAAGCCTCAACTGCGCGGGCGTTGGCGGCGATTCGCAGTTGGTTCCGGTGGCTGGCGCGCTCGGGGCGTCTGGAGCAGAATGCCGCCTCGCTGGTAGCCACGCCACGGTTGCCCAGGCATCTGCCGCGCGTGCCTTCCATTGAGCAGATGAACCGCGTTGTGGATTCGGTCGCCGAAGATGTGGCTAGTTGGCCCGCGCGCGACACGGCGATTCTGGAGCTGCTCTACGGCTGCGGCATCCGCAACGCGGAACTTACCGGGCTGAACCTGGAAGACATTCACTGGGCCAACGAAGCGATTCTGATTCGCGGCAAGGGACAAAAACAACGCTATGTTCCGCTGGGCGACGCAGCAGCGCAGGCCCTGCGCGCCTATCTTGCTGAACGCGCGGCGCGGCTGGTCGCGGCCGGAGATACGAAGGGTTACGCGACGCCGGCGCTCTTTCTCAATCTGCAACTGCGCGGACTGGCCAAACCCGGCGGCGAGGCCCGTCTCACCACCCGCAGCATAGGCCGCATCGTCAAGCGCATCGCCATTCTGCGCGGGCTCTCCGCCGATGTGCACCCGCACACGTTGCGCCACGCCTTCGGGACACATCTGCTGGAAGAGGGCGCCGACTTGCGCGCGATTCAGGAGCTATTGGGCCATGAGCGCCTCTCCACGACGCAGCGCTACACGCAACTCACCACTGCGCAGTTGACCGTGGTTTACGACCGGACGCATCCGCGGGCGAGGTAGCCGCGCCCGGAATTCGATAATCGGATTGTTTCCGAGTGCCGGCTACACGCCCAGAACCTGTCAACTCGTCCGTGATTGCGCCATGCCAAGCCGTTTCCGGCAAATACAATTCCGTGGAACCATGAAGAGGATACATGTTGCCGCCCTTGCCATTTATCCTTGGCATTGGTTGCTCGTATTCGCTGCCTCCCGGAGAGAGCGCCAGAGGCTTCACATGAAATCGTTACTATATCGTTGCACCCTGCTGGCGATCCTGGCTTGCTGCGTCACAGTTCTGGCCGCGCCCGCGCCCAAAAGCAAAATCGAAATTAAGGACGGCTGGTATTACATCGACGGCCACAAGTTCTTCGTCAATGCCATGGGCTACGAGCCCGGCGCGCGTCCCGGCGAAGATCCTTACAAGCCGCACGCCTCCAATCTGCCGAAGATCCGGCAGGATTTGGAGAACATCAAGGCTGCCGGCTTTAACGGCATTCGCACGTGGTCGGAGATGACCGAAGACGAACTGAAACTGGTGCAGGGGTCCGGCCTGAAAATCGTCTTCGGAATCTGGATAAAGCCCGATGAGGATTTCAGCGATCCCAAGGTCGTGGAACGGGACCTGGAACAGACTCAGCGCGTGCTGGCCTACACCAGGAAGTATGACTGCGTGATCACCTATCTGATTATGAATGAGCCGATGCCGGCGCACATCCGCGAGGCAGGAGCGCAGTCGACCCTGGATCTGTGGACCAAGCTCCGCGATCTGATCCACCGCGAAGATCCGGGAGTTCCGGTCGCCATCTCGGAAAACACGGCCATCACCGGCTGGCTGGACCTCAACGTCTTCGACGTGTACGGCCATAACACCTACGACTACAGCACCGAAGGCTCCAACTTTACGCACGGCTATGCCAACACCAATCGTTTTGTAGCGGAACTCAACGGCGGTGCGAAGCCGGTGCTGGTCACCGAGTTTGGCCGCTCAGTCTCGCGCCAGGGCGCGGGTGGCAGAGGGTACGGAGGCAATACGCTGGAGGGCCAGGCACGAGCCATGACCCGCGCCTACCGCGACCTGCTGGATTCGGGCGCCACCGGTGTGTGCCCCTTCATTTATGCCGACGGATGGTGGAAGGGTGGCGAGCCGGCCGTGCATAACGACACCCCCGAAGAGTGGTTCGGGTTCTGGGGTTACAAAGACGTAAACGACAGGGTTGGCTATCCGCGGCCGGCGTGGCATGCGCTCGTGGAGTATAACCAGGCGCTGGTGGCTTCGCCCAAGAATCAGCAGTTCTACCTGAATGAGGTTCCGGTTGAAGCCTTCCTGGGTCCGGAGGTCAAGCGGTTCAGGGCCGTCTACCAGGACGCGGTGATTTGGGAAGCTGCGCCCGACGACCATGGCTATGTCAGCGGGAAGCTCTTGTTCGCGGGCGAAGGCCTCAAGGATCGCGAATTGGTCTTCGAAAGCTACAACGCCCAGGGACGCATGCTCAAGGTCGAGTCGGTTGTGGTGCTCACGGGCAAGGAGCCGATCGTCTGGCCCACGCTCGAAGTGCGCACTCCGGTCACGGACTTGGACAAGGCCAAAGAAGTTCCGGTGGAATTCCGTCTCACTAACAACACCGTTTTCTCGCTCGAAAGCGAGTTGCGCTACGTCTTTGCTCCGCACCATGGTTGGGAGCCGGGAGAGACTTATCAGCGCGCGATCGACCCCAAGCTAAAGCAGCAGAGTGTCTCGGAGACGTTCAAGCTGCCTGGCGATTGTATTGTGCTGGGGCTCTATGCCGGGACCGATATTCGCTATGGCAAGTTCACAAAGACCATCTATGCGCAGAAGTTTCTTTTCCGTGGGAACTGGGCCGACCCGATTCGCATCAAGTAAGTTGAGCCGTCAATCCTTCAATTTCTCAGAAGCTGATCTTGCGCCCAGGGTACCAGGTGAGCTGGATATTGGTGGTGGTCACCGTCTGCTGGCCGGGAAGGTAGATGGGGGCCGTCCAGCGCTCGTAGGCGAAGTTGCCGTTGATCTCGAAGTCCTTGCCGATGCGCTTGACCACATTGAAGTTGATGTCGTTCAGCGTGGTGCCGCCAGGGGCCAGACAAGGGGTCGAGATGGGGCATCCGGGACTCCCGGCGGGGATGGTCTGGGTCGTTGAGCCGGGAATGAAGTACTTGGTGGCCTTCTGATTGCGCAGGCCTACCTGGAGCCATTCGTTGCCGTTCAGATGCCAGGTAATCCAGGCCTGGCCTCCCTTATCCTCGCGTCCGATCCAGTCGCCGAAGAGTTGGCCCTGGTTGGTGTAGCCCTGCTTCTGGATGCCTTCGTAGTACATGAACTGGCCGTAGAGGCTTGGGTACGATGGGCCTTGTGGGGGAGTGGGATGGTCAGAGGCGGAGGGGTCGGTGGAGGCGGCTTCGACGCGCAGGTCCAGCCGGGGGATGCCGGGAACGTGAGAGAGATAGATGCCGGGCCGGTAAGCGGCGCGGCGGGGAGCGTCGGCGGGGGAGACATCGTCGTGGACCTCCGAGTCCGTGTAGAGCGTGAGCCATTTGCGGACGAAGGGCAGCCGGTAGGAGAAGTCGAAGGCCCCAAAGCGCGCGCCGGGGTCGTCGCGGCCGTCTTTGGTCGTGCCGCCGGGGGAGGAGAGGCTGACAAAACTCTTCGCAAAAGTGCGAATGGTGATGGGCGCGTGTCCCTTGCCTCCCCAGATTACGGTGCGCTCGAAGCCGAATTCGAGGTTTTCCGTGGGCCGGAAGCTGATCTTCTCGATGTGTACCCAAGGATCGCCGGGGTTGATCACGTTCGGCAAATTCGGATTGGCGCCGCCGGGATTCGCCGGATTGGGCATATAGGTGTGCCCGCGGAGCTTGCCAACCAGAAAATCGTAGCGAAAAGGTCCAGTGAGCCGGGAGAGTAGCGGAATGTGGAGCGGTTCGACACGATTGATGCGGAAGGAGTATATGTTTTCGGCGTTGTTGGAGTAGGCCATGCCGCCGCCCAGCCCCGGCCCGAGCCAATTGTCCTGCTTGCCGAAGGAGATTTCGTGGTTGAGGAGGTGGGCGGAGACGTAAGCCTCTATGACCCGCGCATCGGCGGTGTTGGCGATGGGCCCCATGGGGATGGTGGCCTGGGGATAGGGAAGATCGGTAACGGGGTTGAGGAATGTTGTGCCATCCACCGTGCTGAGCGCCTGGGCCAGCGCCTGCGAGTAGCCGGTGGCCGAGGGCGCGGCCTCAAACTCGCCGCGCGCATAGAAGACGAACCGGCCTGCGGCGGCATAGCCGCTGGCGCCGGAGTAGTTGTTGAACCCGCTTTCGTAGGGGCGGCCGTAGTCGTTGATGATGGTTGAGCCGAGATGATAGCTGTCGCGCAAGGGCGTGCCGCTGATGCCGCGAACCACGGTGTAAACCGACTCGATGCGGGAGTTGCCCCGGTGTGTCAAGCATGGACCAGACATCTCGTTGCGCAGTTCGTGCATCAGCGCGTCGTAGATCTCCTGGGCCTCGTCGGTGGCCGGTCCGGGATCGGCATCTTCGATGCGTGCGCCGGCCTCTTCGAGCATGTGGCTCACGCTGGAGCGCGTCCACGGCCTCATGCCGAGAAAAACATTGTCCACAAAGCCAAGCGAATAAAGCCGCAGCATGGCCGGATAGACCCAGCTATCGACCGAGATATAAGGCGAACCGAGCGTGGCGGGCAGACAGGCAGGCGCGGCGCCGCTGTCGAGGCCCCACTGTCCGGCGCCGGCAGACTCGGCGGCTTTGGGCGCGGCGGAATCTTGGGCCGCGAGAGGTGCAGCAGCCAGGAGGGAAAGCCAGGCAAACAATGTCGCGCATTGGAAAACAGCAGCCATGGACCTGCGTTTGCTCAAATTCATATCCCTCACTTTATCATTCGTCTGCCTTGCCTGGATGCAGGAATAGAGCTATGCAAGAGACAAATCCGCGGAGCATGGGACTAGAGCCTGTTATTAACTTTATCCCTTTGTAATCAAAGGAATGTCAGAGCGATCCATCTTCACCGACGATGGAAGGATGGGGAACAAGGGGCAGGTTGGTTATCCGAGTGACGTGAGT
>Ga0181521_10000465_pt1 | contig 49178 bp, 40 predicted proteins | sample PEATcosm2014_Bin_32_FD_119764 | JGI IMG/M metagenome (GOLD analysis project Ga0181521, IMG submission 119764) | Peatland microbial communities from MTU Mesocosm Facility, Houghton, MI, USA - PEATcosm2014_Bin02_60_metaG | ecosystem: Environmental > Terrestrial > Soil > Wetlands > Peat | place... | reverse complement strand
GTCGCGCTGGGCCTCAAGCTCAAGGAACTCGTTATCATTCCAGGGCTTGCCGCAGCGCCCCTCGCTGATTTTAATATTCTGCCAATTTCGGCAAAAACCTAACTACGTAGGTACTTACGGTCGCGGCTCTGCAGCGACAAAAGTACATGGGCCGCAGATAAACGCAGATGAACGCGGATAAGTTGTTGGGCATTTAATCGGCGGCCGGGTCGTGTTTTTTCGGCATCCTGCTAAGTTACCCGCGGGGCTTGTAAGCCTGGCTGTAGTGCGTATTCCAATCGACGAGATCGATGTTGAGCAGTTCGTGGGAGACGGCCTTCAGGTCGGCCTCGACAATCAGGTACGCGTTGGGATCGTAGCGGGTGGCCGCGATCACCAGGTGCGGCGGACCGAAAGATCGGCCGAATTCGAACCACTTATGCCAATGGCCGGAAATCACGCGCTGGATGGTATCGCGGTAACGCTTGATGAGGGTTTGAACGCCGTAATCCTTCACTTCCGTGGGTTTGACGATGGTGAGCGGGTAGTGAATGAAAACGAAGGCCGGTTTATGCTGGCGCAATTCGGCCTCGAACCAATTCAACTGTTCTTCGCCTAACGAGCCGGTGGCGGTGTCGAACTTGGGATCGCCGCGTTTCCACGTGTTGCCGAGAAAATTATTGAGGTGCACGAATTTCCAGCCGCGGTGCTCGACGCTGTAATAGGGCTGAAGGCCGAATTTGCGGCGAAAGAGCTCGTGCGAGGTCTCGCGCGGCATGCCAGTCGCCCAATAGTCGTGATTGCCGAACCCCGCGTGGACCGGCATTTGGAACGCGTCGGTAAGCGCTTTGGCTTTATCGATGCGGGTCTCGTGCTGGAAGTAAAAATCGATTTCGGGGGAAGGGTAGTTATGGAAATAATCTCCCACTAAGAAGACCTTCTCCATTTTCGGTTGGAGCGAATTGATGAGCGTGCGGGCGGCGACAAGGCGCTCCTCAGTCTTGAACATCGATTCCGTGTCTTCAGCGTTGCTCTCCGGGCCTTTGTAGTACGAGTCGATGATGTGGGTATCGGCAATGACGGCGAAATAGAACGTGGAGCTGCCGGCATCCGCATGCGCAAAAGGGCGCATGGCGAGCGACGCAGCGCTCATGCGTAGGAATGTGCCGCGAGTGATCATGCAGGATGTATTTTACTGCAGTCCCGGTTACGGCTGGTTGACGGACGCTTTCCGGTAGACCTCCTCGATGACGCGGAGGGCGGCTTGCGCATCGCGAATGCCGGGAACGGGGTCGCGGCACAGGCGGATGTCGTCCAGAAATTCCGAGAATTCGAGCTCCCAGGAATTATCCGGCGTGGGATATTCCCAGATGGTAATTTGGGGAGGTCCCATTTGGGGAGACATGCGATGCCACGCCAGGCGTTCGACCCCGTAGCTGCCGCCGAGTCCCGAAATATCGAGCTTGCCGGTGCGGCCGTAGATCTCGAGCGAGAAGAGGTTCTTCCACTCCGTCCAGGTGGCGTGCAGGAAGGCGGTTTGGCCGTCGGAAGTGGTAAGGATGAGGAACGCGTTGTCCTCCACCGGCATGTCCCAAAAGTACGTAGCGATGTGGGCCTGCACGGTGTCGAAATCGCCCAGGAACCAGCGCGAGAGATCGATCAAATGGATTCCCTGGTCGAGCAGTTCACCGCCGCCCGAGACTCGCGGGTCGGCGCGCCACTCGCGGTCGTAGCCGATGCGTCCGCCGTGGCCGTAGCGGCCGCGGACGAACATCATTTCGCCCAAAGCGCCGGAAAGGAAAATCCGGCGGGCTTCCTGGAGCGCGGGATGGTAACGGTGGTTGAAGCCCACTCGGACGGCGGCACCGGTACGCTGGGCCGCGGCGAGCACCGGGTCGAGTTCCGCGGCGCGGCGCGCTCCCGGCTTCTCGATGAGGACGTGTTTTCCGGCCGCGGCGGCGGCTTCGGCGATCGGGGCAAGCTGGTCGTGCGTGGTGGCGACGATGGCGATGTCCACTTCGGGGTACGCAACGGCAGCGGCCCAATCGGTAAGCGGCTCGGCGCCGGGATGGCGGACGGCGAGTGCTTGCGCGCGCTCGGGCACGGCGTCGCAGCAGACGCGGACGCGGCAGCCGCTTAGCGCCTGGGCGCGTTTGGCTCCGATCAAGCCGCAACCGATGATGGCGACGGCCGCCGGCTCAGGCATCGGGCCAGGCCATTCCGCGGTCGGCGGGTACGATTCGGCGAAGGGTGTAGACGTCGCTCGAGCTGAGTTCGGCGGCGTGCTCGTGGAAGGTGCGCCAGGGATCCCAGACGGCGCTGATGAGTTTGCCGGTGATGCCGGCGGATTGTTCGGAAGCGAGATAGACGATGAGGTCGGCGGCGATTTGCGGGTCGGTGGCGCCGGATGCCACTTGTTTGCGAACCTGTTCGAATTCCGCGGCGCCGGCGTGATCTTTGCCGGCGCTGAGGATTTCCTGGAGCATGGCGGTGTTCATGGGTCCGGGTGCGATGGAGTTGACGCGGATGCCGAGGCTCGCCACTTCGGCGGCAATCGTTTCGGTGAACTTGATCAATCCGCACTTGGCGGTGGCGTAGGCGGAAAAATTGGGGCGGAGTCCCGCCGCGCCGCCGCCGCCGAGATTGACGATGCGGCCGCCGGCGGTCCGGCGCATCCAGGCAATGGCTAATTGACAGAGTTCGGCGGGCGCCAGCAGGTCGATCTGGATGGTCTCGCGCCATGCGGCCCAGTCGTTTTCGGCGATCATGCCGATGGGGCCCTGAATGCCGGCGTTGTTGACCAGGATATCGAGGCGGGGCCAGAGGCGTTGGGCCTCGGCGAAGATGGCTTGCGGAGCGGAGAGATCGCTGAGATCGATGGGGAAAGCGTGCGCCTGCTGTTGGGCACGGCTGGCGGCGAGGGACTCGCGGAATTCGGAGAGGGAGGATTGCGGGTGATCGATGAGGAGGAGATCGGCGCCCTCACGCCACATGGTTTGGGCGACGGCGGCTCCCAGGCCTCGCGCACACCCGGTGACGATGGCCTTTTGGGATTGCAGGATCATGAGCGCGTCGTCTCATTGTCGCCGATTCGAAGCGCGATCGGGAGGTTCGGTGCGCAGCGCTTCCGCCAATCTACGGCGGAGCGTCACACGGCCTTTGCGAGGCGGTAGGAGTGGCGCACTTGTTCCGAGATCCACGCGTAGGTTTTTTCGAGTCCCTCCCGGAGTGGGCGGGTTGGCTTCCAGCCGAGTTTTTGGGCGATCAGGCGGTTGTCTGAATTTCTGCCCCGGACGCCCAGAGGACCGGGAACGTGTTTGATGGTCAATTTCTTTTCCGCGATGGCGGCAATCATCCCGGCGAGCTGGTTGATGGAGACCATTTCGTCGGACCCGATGTTCACCGGCCCGGCGAAATCGGATTCCACCAGCCGGCGCACCCCTTCGACGCATTCGTCGATGTGAAGGAACGAACGCGTCTGGCGGCCATCGCCCCAGATTTCGATCTGGCCGCCGTCGTTGGTCTCCGCGACTTTGCGGCACAGCGCCGCCGGAGCTTTTTCTTTGCCTCCGGTCCAGGTGCCCTCCTCGCCGAAGATATTGTGGAAGCGGGCTATACGAACCTCCACGCCGTAGTTGCGGCGGTAGGACTGATAGAGGCGCTCGCTGAACAGTTTTTCCCAACCGTACTCGCTATCCGGCGCCGCGGGGTATGCGGAGTCTTCGGAGCAGTTGGGATTCAGCGGGTCTTTCTGGTTGTGTTCCGGGTACATGCAGGCGGATGAAGAGTAGAAGAATTTCTTCACCCCGGCCTTGACGCCGAAATAGAGCGTGTTCAGGTTAATGGTCGCGGAGTTGTGCATGACGTCGGCATCGTGATCCCCGGTGAAGATGTACCCGGCTCCTCCCATGTCAGCTGCGAACTGGTAGACCTCGTCGATCCCTTCCACGACGCAGGCTGCGACGTCCTGATTGCGCAGGTCGCCGATGATGAATTGGTCGGCGGGCGGGGTGGCGTACTCGTGTTGTTTGAGGTCGACGGCGCGAACCCAAAATCCTTCCGCCTTGAGCCGTTTTACCATGTGACCGCCGATGAACCCACCGGCGCCGTTTACGAGTATTCTCTTGGTTTTCATAACGCTTTTTCGAGTGCTCCTTTGGTTTCCGGATCCGGCGCCGAGCCCCATAGCCGGGACGCAGCTTGCCAGGCCAGCGCGCCGGCCACCGCGCCTGTGATGGCGCCGATGGCATCGTCGCGTATGTCCCACCACTCGATGGGGTAGCGCGTTTGAGTTTGCAAAAGTTCCAGAACCGCGCCGAGCATGGCGGCGGCTAACGCGGACTTGAGCAGCGGCCATCGGCCCGCGCTCGACCTCCGCAGGATAACGGCCGTGACGGCGAAGACCGCGAAGTGGTACAGGCGGTGCAGCGCGGCGGTTTGCGGGGGCCGATGGCTCTGGAGCGAAGCGACTACGACGGCGGCGGTCCACAGCGTGGCGATCAGGCGAGCGCCGCCGCGGCGAAAGCCTCGCCGGGCTACCTGCATCCCGGCGCCTGCTTAGTACTCCATTTCTTGCTGTTGGCCTGCGGAATACGCATCTGTATTTGCGAAATGGTGTACTTAGCTCCCCGTTCCGCGCACCACCACCCACGCAGTTCTTGCCAGTATCTTGCAATCGACCCAGAGCGACCGGTTTCGAATATATTCAAGATCGAGACGGACCCAGTCGTCGAAGTTGTTGATGCGATTCCGCCCCATCACTTGCCAAAGGCATGTTATGCCCGGCTTGGCGCTCAGTTTGCGCTTGTGCCACAGTTCGTATCGCAGAAGTTCGTGGGGACCGGCCGGACGCGGGCCGACGAGGCTCATGTCCCCCTTCAGGACGCTCCAGAATTGCGGCAGTTCGTTGAGGCTGTACTTTCGTAGAAACCTGCCCAGGGGCGTGACGCGTGGGTCGTTGGCGATTTTGAAGACCGGCCCGGTCATTTCGTTCAGGCCGGCCAGCTTTTCCCGTTGGGCATCCGCGCCGACGATCATGGTGGTGAATTTGTAGCCGGTAAATCGCCTTCCGCGGAACCCGACGACGCGCCAGGGATAGAACACCGGGAGGCCGGGAGTGGTCAGCTTGATGGCGATGGCGATAGCGAGGAACACCGGGGCCAGCAGGAGCAGGAGCAGGCCGCTGACGCACACATCCAGTACGCGCTTTACCGCGAGCCATTGGTTGTGGGATTCCACCGGCGCGAGGGTGAGGGAGCCGATCGAGCCGGAGAGCTGATTGGGCGCTGTGCTAAGGTCACCGAGTTCTGAAGTGAGCAAAACTTCCGGCAAGATGTGGACGGTGGTTCTGAAGTAGTCGCAAACTCCGAGGGCCGAGTCGAGCCAGCGTGCGCCGCCGGATGGAAGCACCATCACGACCCTTTGGATCGGCTTCTGGATCAGGATCTCCTTGAGGTTCTCGATGTCCCCCAACCGCTGCAGCTCTTCGCCATTTTCCAACCTGACGGAGCGCTCGGCCTGGTTTCTGGAGAAGTAACCGACGATCACATGAGGCAAGGCGGTTGGATCGCTATCGAGCCGTTTCGCAACCAACTGTACGGCGGCTGGTTCCCCTACGATCGCAACCTCGTCGGCGTGAAGCCCTGCGCGGACGGTATATCGGTACCACGCGCGTCCGCCAAATCGTGAAAAGGCAAGGAGGGCGCAGCTTACGGCAGCGAAGGAGAAGACGAAAAGACGGCTGTACCCGGGGAACCTGAGTGCGAAAAAGATGGTGCTGAGAAACGCGATTCCACCGAGGGGCGCGGCCAGGCTGACCACCAGCATGCGCAGTCTTCGTTGCTGCCGCAGGGGCGCGTGGCCGCCGAGCATGTCGATGCAGCTCACGGTGACGGGCGCGACGATAGTAAAGACCCACAGGAACTGAGTGAGCGGAGAGAAGTCGCCGCTCTGTGGCGGCGGCGAGAGGGTCTCGATCCAACGTCCGTATAACAGACCGCCGGGCTGGAAGAGGGGCGCGACTCCGGGCGCCACTCTGCCGGTGATGACGAACGCCGCCAGCATGAGCAGAAAATCAAACAGCCAGAATAGTTTTCGATGAATGTTCCACATATCCCTGGTCCAATGCGAGAGGGGGTCCAATGCGAGTGGGTCTACGGCGCGACAGGGCTACCGTACGCCGGGGGTAGGGTGCAGTTGGTCGACGGCCGGCGCGCGGCTCTCGAAGCCGCCTTCGATGTAAGCGGCGAACTTTTTCAAAACCACGGAACGATCGAACAGGGCTTCCGCGGTTCGCCGCCCATTGAGCCCCAGGTGGCGGGTTCTTTCGGGGTTGTCCCGCATCCAGCGGATGGCTTCGGCCAGCCGGCCGGGGGTTTCCGGCGGCACCACGATGCCGGTATTGTGCTCACGGATGAAGCGCCCGGTTTCGCTGTCCTCGTTTACGCCGGCGAGGATAGCCGTTCCGGAGGCCATGTAATACAGGAGCTTGCCAGGGAAAACCACGTCGCGGACGGCCTCGCGTTGCGTGATCACCAGAGCGTCGGCGGCGGAAAGCTGCGCGGCCAGATTCTCGCGAGGCTGGAGCGGCAGGAAGAGGAAGCGATTCAAGGCCAGACTGGCCGCGAGTTGCTTCAGTTCGGGGAGGTAGGGACCTTCGCCGATGAGACAGCAGGCGATATCGCGGTTCGATTCGAGCTCGGCGGCGGCCTGAATGAACGTCTGTAATCCCTGCTTGCCGGCCACGCTCCCGGAGTACATGGCCAGAAACTGGTCCTCCGGGATGCCGAACTGCGCGCGGAAGCGGTTTGGCGCGGTTTGCGGTTTGATGAAGCTGAGGTCGATATAGTCCGGAAGCACGACCACCTTCCCAGCCGGAACGCCCTTGGCGATGAGATTTCGCCGCATGCCGTCGCAGATCACGGCAATTCCCGTGGCGCGCCGGTATACGAACCGCTCCAAGGTGTGCGCCAGGCGACAGACCGCGCTGCCGGGTCTGATAGCGCCCACGGCGATGGCAGCGTCCGGCACGAGGTCCTTGATGACGAGCAACATGCGCGAGCGGTTTAGCGCGGCGAGCACGAGTCCGGTGATCCCGAGTTGGAGGGGCGGTGATATCACCACGACGACTTCCGGAGACCAGCGCTGAACGGCGGACCTGAGCGCCGAGAGCGCGAACGAGCAATCGAACAAAATCCGCTGGAGGGTTTGGCGCGGGTTCCGCGGTACGTACAGGTACGTGCGCTGGACCGGAACGCCATTGATCGTCTCGTCTTGAAACCACTTGCCTTCATAGCCTCTCCACACCTTCCACTGGGGCGCGGTGGGGAAGCCGGCAGTGACGCGCGCGTCATGGCCCCGCGATCGGAGGTATTCGGCCAGGTCTGCCGTGTAGGGGCCGATGGAGGTAGACTCGGGCAGGTAGTTCAGACCGAGGATGAGGATGTTCATGAGGCGCGGCTGGGTTTCTGCCATTAAGACGAGCTGGTACACAGTGGATGCCAGGCGGATGGGCTACGCCGGAGTGTGGCTCGTGATCGAATGCCGCCTACTGGGATGCCTTCTTGGCGGCGAATACTTTCATGTTGTTTCTGAAAAAGAGGTGGCGCTTTACGAGCGCCTTTAGCGGCGCGGTCGCGATTCTCTGAGCGACGGTGCCGCGAATTCCAAGTGACTGGAGATATTCGTCGATAGGTAGGTTGTATTCGCAGACGGGCTGACATGACAGCACCGTCGTCCCGCAGTTGCTGAGCAGCGTAGTGAGTGTCCGGCTTGGGAAGATCTGTAAATGGTGAGCGTTGATCCTTCTGTCAATAAGTCTCGAGAGGCGACCGCCGCAGGCGCGTGCAAGCGATGCGGCCAGTACATCGTACAGTCCCCATACTGGTGTGTAGATAAACAGCACGCCGGAGGGATTGAGCAAACGGACGGCGTGTTCCAGCAACTGACGCGGATCGAGTACATGTTCCAGGACACCGAGCATTGTTACAACATCGTATAGTTGTGCGGGTTTGTGATCCTGTATGCCCTGCAAGTGGACTTGGAATCCGTAACAGTCAGCGGCCATTCGAACAGCGGGTGGGGAAATCTCTAAGCCCGTGACCTCGAAGCCCCCTTCTCTGGCACAGGATGCCATGAAGTCGCCGGCGCCACAGCCGACATCGAGAAGTCGTGGGCGCCTTGCGGCCTTGCAGTTGGCGCCAACTCTTGCTCTTAGCTCAGACGCCCAAAGCGCGTATCGACGGGCGACTTCCGGGACGCTACGCTCGGCTTGAACGAACATGGCGTAGCTGTCCTCTTCGGCGTACACGCTGTGCTGCTCGTCGATGGAGAAGGCGGCGCCAACAAAAAACAGACCGCAATCCCTGCAATTGAGGACTGGCAGCCCGCTGCGGGCGGAGGTGTAGACTTTGTGCAAATCTCCACCCTCGCACACTTTGCAGCGCGTGTAGACCTTGTTGTTCATGATGGGACGGTCTGAGGTCAGGGGTTTTGAAATCCGTGGTTCTGCTGCCTGCTCGCTGGTGGCTTGGTCAGGCACTCGCGGCGGGCGCTTCCTCGGTTGAAGGCGCGTGCTCGGGGCGGTCTCGTGGATCGGAGCCGGCGTTCTCGTTCGGCGCTGACTCGACGACCATGAAGGCGAGGGAGCCGCCGGGTACCGAGTAGACTCTGTGGTCGCGGGAGAATTCCACCAGCCATTTCGATACGCCGTTGACGCCGGTACGTCCAAAATCGTGCCAGGCGATCACACTACCTGTATGGCAGCAGCGGAGTGCGTTTAGCGTATCCGATCTGACGTATTCATAGGAATGTGCGCCATCTATGAAGAATAGGTCTACTCTGCCAAGGTATGGCTGATAGTCGAATGTGGCGCTATCGCTGAAAAGGCAGGTGATGTTGTCCATTTCGGGTCGGCCGTCAAAAAGATACTTCCGGATACGCTCGTGCTGCTCGATGTGGCGCATGTCCACCCAGGTGTTTCTCAGGTGGGTCTTCGCGCCTTCCATGGGCAGGTCGAGCGTATAGACGTGGGCCTCCGGGCCCGCATTCATGGCCAGATGCAGACTTGTATAGCCGTCGAGGGTGCCGACTTCGAAGACCACCTTGGGCTTGAGAAGGGAACATAGAAGGCAGAGACTAACGATGTCGACGGTGTACGATGGCACCGCTCCGAACCAGGCGCCTTGTCCCATAGGATGTGGGACGAACTTCACGTCAAGGCTGCTCGGGGCGCCTTCGCTCGCTATTACCTCGAATACGTTCTTCTGACACACGCGCCGCCTGTCGGCATAGGTCTTGAGGAGAAACCAGCACTCACCCGCGTACCCGACCATCCGCCTGGGATCGCGCCAGAGACTAAGGGAGAGTAGATTGCCGCCGACAAGGAGGTTTACCAAAGCACGCCAGTAAGCCCTCAGGTTCTCGCTTGACCTCATGTGCATGGCGGGGATTGCGTTCGTTTCGGGTGCGGTTAGCAATCGCACGGGCATCTTTGACACCTCACGTGAATGCTGGTATTAGCGCCCCTACAAGCCGGCTGACACGCTCTTGAAATACCCGAAAGGAAAGCTCCTCCCGGATGGCCGAGGTATTCGGGCGCGGTTCAATTGGATTCTCGGATAAGTGCGTTTTGATGGCTGTCAGGGCCTTGTCTATATCGACGGGGCCGGTAATACTGAATACTCTGCCGCCACCGTATTTGCGAATGAGTTCGCCAACTCCCACATCCTGTGAAACACATACACGGGCACCCCTGCGAGGCCGGTGACTCCGAGTTGTAGGCGTGGGGAGATGACCACGACGACTTCGGGACGCCAGCGTGCCAGCACGTTTTTGAGCGCGGAAAGGGCGAACGAGCAATCGAACAGAATCCGCTGCATGGTTTTACGCGGTTTCGGTGGCACGCACAGGTACGTCCGCTGAACCGGAACGCCGGGATCACATCGTCTTGAAACCACTTGTCCTCGCAGCCTTTCCACGCTTTCCGCTGGGGCGTGGTCGGGAAGCCCATGATCGTGTAGGGGCCGATGGACGTGGACTCGGGCCAGGTAGTTCAGACTGAGTATTCGTGCCTTCATCTCATTCGTTAGTCCGGCTGAAGGCGTAGCTGCGATCGTCGAGATAGGCCGGCTCAGCTTCTTCGGGCGCGGGCTCAATCGGCTCTCCTGGTTTGCGGTACCCGAGGTCCCGCAGACGACCGAGGATCGCTCCGCGATTCACACCCCGGTGGAACTCGATGACCAGCTTTGGTCCGAACGCCTCAAGCAGGCCGGTCATGCCGCGGATGGTGTCGGCTTCCATGCCCTGGACATCGATCTTGATGCCGTCGATTTTCGAGTCCTCGCCGCAGATTCGCGGCCACAGCCAGTCAAGCCGCGCCACGTTGATCCGCTCGTGCCAGGTTGCGGCGGTCAAGGTGCTGTCGGCCATTCCTCGCGTCACAGGGAGGGTAAGGCTTGCAAACGATTCCGGCTGTCCGAGACCGATCGGCACCACGGTCAGGTTGGCGAACCGGTTCATTTGCCGTGTCTGAGCCAGGCACCCCGCTGTCGAGATCATGGGCTCGAACGCGAACACCCGTCCTGCCGGTCCCACCAGCCGGGCGAGGGCCAACGCCGTGTATCCAAAATGCGCGCCGATGTCGAGCCAGGTCTCGCCACGCCGCGCGTGGTGGGAGAACCAATCCACCAAAGGAGTTTCGGTCCGCCCCAGAATCGCGGCCGGGTAGTCGTGCCACGAGGTGACGATCACGAGTCCACGAAGCGGTCCGCCGATAATGCGATGGCGCGAGATGGATCGCGGAAGGATCTTCCTGATCGTCTCTTTGATCAGTGCACTCATTGGTCTTCCGTTGTTGCCGCTGGCCTAAGCTGTCCCGGGAAGGAGTTTTCCATTTCGCCAGCCAGGCGTCTGATCTCCGCCTGCGTTTCGTTTCCAAGGAGCCGATAAAGGGCTTGATGGAGCAGATCTCCCGGCTTGGAATCCCAGATCAGCCACACGGCCCACCGCCGCTTGAACGCGAGTGTAACAAGCATGTCACGGAAAGAGCGCCGGAGTGCGAACAGGTGGGCGGGGGCTGGCGGTGGGGCGGGTAGCATTTCGGGCGGTTCCACAAGGTCAGCAGCATTGAGGTGGAGGTGGCGGACTTTCTGCGGGCTGATTCCCATGACCCGGCAGGCCACGATGTCGGCGGCGCGTATGTCGCTTGAAACGATCACGGTTTTCATCGGTACTGGAGTGCCAAACATCGGGCCGCTTCGGTCGAGCATAAACGTTCCGTCCATTACAGCCAGACGGGTATGCACGATGCGGTTCAGGTCGAGGATGCCGTCATCGAAGAAGGGATGGTAGCGAAGCCGCATATCGTTCGGGATGCATCCCCACTGGTTCTTGACGGCCCCGCTATACCTCGTGACTGAATGGATCTTCGGTACGGGCACTGTGATGAGGGCCTCTATGCCGCGGGTGAGTAGGCGGGGCAATTCCAAGGGAAGGTGTCGCTTTCCGGCTTGGACAACAACGCTTTCGGTCGGTTCCCGGGAGAGGTTCACGAGGGTTGCGCCGAATCTCCCGCATATTCGGTGCAGATCGTGGAATTGGAATGCCATTTCGGCCGGCCAGCCGCGATAACCACCGTTCGACTCCCCTACCCAGATTCGCTTGGTGCGGCTGCTCAAGATCGCGAGTAGAGCCTCCAGGAACGCCGGGGTGGTGGTCACGGCCTGCTTGTGCCGTGGATAGGTCAGGTTGGGCTTCACGAACACTGCAGCGTCTCGTGGTATCGCCTCCTCCCAGTTGGCTGCTCCCAGGCCCTCCCCGAGAATGCTTTCGAGTGTGCCTCCTGTAAAGCGATTGACGTACACGCGCGCAGCGCTGATGCTGTTGCTGGATACCGAGGGTAATTCTCCGGCTTGTGGCAAGCGAGGCCTCCTTGGGCGGGAGCTATAGCCGTGCGGCTTCTTGGGTACTCTTTACTGGGGTGATGTTGTGTCGGTGAGATCCGCTGGAATCGTCCTTTCCTGGACGATGGACTCAATAGTGCGTTCGAGGCGTGAACCGGTCTGCTCCCATGAGTACGAGCGCGCCAATTGAAGGCCATTGGCCGCCATCCGTCGCTGTGTTTCTGGCTCCGCCAGCAGGCGAAGCGTTGCGGCGGAGAAACTGCGGGCGTTCCTGGGCACGGCCAGGCCGGCTCGATGGCCGGAGATCTCCCGCGCATAATTAAGCGTGTCGCTGACGACCACCGGGAGTTGGCTGGCCATGGCTTCGAATGCTGCGTGGCAGAAGTTCTCCGCTTGCGAGGGCAACACGAATATATCGGCATCGGCGAATGCTTCTAATCTGAGTTCCGGGTCTGCGAGGCCGGTCATGACCACCGCGTGTTCGATGCCGCTGCTCTGTACCCACTGTCGTACACGTCGTTCAAAGGACGGGGGATCCGACGGTCCGACTATCGCGAGCCGGCAGTCCGGACGCTCAGCCAGAATTTGCGCCATCGCCTCGCACAGGACGTCCAGGCCCTTCTTGGCGTTTAGGCGGCCGAAGAACAATAGCAGCGGGCCGTTGTGACCGTCAAGAAAACGGTGGCGAAATCTCCCTCTCGGCGGCAGTTTCTCAAACAGGCTGGTGTCGACTCCAAGGGGGATGATCACAGACGGGACTGTTAGTTTCAGATCCTCTGCCTCATCCCGCTCGCCCCGCGCCGTATAGACCAGTACCGAAGCCCGTGCCAGGATTCTGCTGGCCATAACCTTGTCGTATAACCACTTTTTTCTCCAGCCGATTCGCCGCTGGACGGGTGCCATCAGTCCGTGAAACCAGATCCCATAAGGCTTTCTATGAACTTTAGCCAGGAGAGCCCCCGCCAGCACCGGAAATGAGTACAACGAGTGAAGGAGAACGAAATCCGCGTCTCTGACCACCGGGCCAAGTTGTAGCATTTCAGGTGCACAGGCCCAGGAGGTCCACGCGTGGAATGGGACGGTGCCAAATGTCCCGAATCCCTGCTTACGCGATAGCGCGCTTGAAACGTCGGCCACGGCGAAACCCTTGTTTCCGATGGGCGGCGGTCCGCCCAGGGCCAGAACGACCCTGTGTCCCTTATCAGCTAAACTGGCCAGCAGGCGCGGTGCGGCAAGGAGGTTAAGGCCCCCCTTACGGGGATGAGCTCCCTCTGCAAAACTGACGATATTCATACGAGCACTCGCGCCCGCCAATTCGGGTATACCGCCCACGCGGCGAGGTAGGCAAGAATTACCAGCCTAATCGCGGGACTCCTGCCCCGCATTCCATACCGCATGGTCCGGTTACTAATGCGGGCGCAGATATTTTCGAAACCCACGCGCCGTAGCATGGTCTTCAGTTCATGAGCCGTGTATTCCCGGATGTGACCGTAGAACGGGACTGTTCCCACCACGTCAAATACCGGTCGCGCGCCACCACCGGAGGCGAGGGCGAGGCGCTTTATTAACCTGGCGTGGGCCCTCCCATGAGAAGCGCGACTCCTTGTCCGCGGGCCGCCACGCTCCGGAGGATCATGGGGACACCGACGAGTCCCATTCCGCCTCTTGCGGGGAAGGCGTCTTCGAAGAAGCTGAGGATGGTCATGTGAGCTATGGCGGTTCGGGCTGTCCTCGTCAGTAGACGTGCCCAGCGGCGCGGTTTCGTCCAGGCCGGGGCGCCGTTCGGCCGGGACACCGGCATAAAGGCCAAGCTCGTTGAATGCCTTGTTGAGGAGGGCCTTCGCTCCGAGGATGGATCGGGAAGGCAGCTCCGCGCCTTTCAAGACTGTGCAGTCTGTGCCTATGAAGCAGTAGTCGCCGATTTTGACGGGTCCCGAATCCTGGCGGTTCCGCCGCAAGTCAATACCGTGCGTGAGTATCGTGGTGCGTACGCCAGCGACGATCGTAAAATCGCCAATGTTCACTCGATTTGTACAGTCGACATAGTGGCGGGAGGTGATCGTCGATTGCGCCCCGAGAGTCAGTTCTGCTCGCCGGTCGGCCTGATGTTTGAAGTACGGGCCGGCGTTCCCGGCCCCTTGCATGGTGTTGAGGTTCCCGATTGCACTGTCTGCTTCCATGTGTAGGAGCCCCACTCTGATCACGTTCAGGTGCTTGATGGATGCGCCCGGTGGCAGGACGACGTGGTCGCCGATGACCAGGGAGAAGCTGATTCTCGCGGAGGGGGCTATGTCGTACTCGAGTACATGCCTCAGTACCAGCCGCTTCAGGAGCCATGAAAGCCGGATCAATAGGACCGCGATAACGGTTCGCATGTTCGTGTGACGTCGGTTACGGTGTGAAGGGCATGGGGTCCGACCCAGGCCGAGGGTTCGTTCGTTTAAAGCGTCGCGCGAACAGCGGCGCCGAAGCGGTGCGCGGGGCATTCAACGGCGGGGCGGTTCTCCAACTATACAGGGGGTTGAGTCGCTGTCGCCTCCGGACTTCACCGAAGGCGACTACGCAAGTGATGTAGAAGGGGGTGATGAACCGCCGCTCTTGAGCGAATGGGGAGAAGAGGATGTCCCACAAGAGCGTGCATCCCACGAACAGTATCAGCGGTGCGAGCGGATCGCCCCCCCAGCCGCCCCTCAGAAGCCGACGTGCCGCCAGCACGAAGGTTACGGCCCAGAAGAGTCCGCCGAAGAGGCCCGCTTCGACCCACGCCCCGATCAGGTGCGAGTGCGAGATGCTGTGAGGATCGGCTTGGCTGAGTGTGTCCTTTGAGATGGCGTAACCGTGGTCGCGCAGAACGCTGGCCGCGCTGGCTAGGTAGTCGCCGCCGGTTGCCCAGGAACCCATTCCCAGCAATGGGGAGTCTGCAATCCGTTCTACACCTGCAAGTAGCAGATTCCTGCCTCCCACGACGACCCCGAGGTCGCCGGCAGTTTGAACGGTTATTTTCGTTTGGAGCGCTTCGCCGAACCAGCCGGCCGTGGCCATGGCAACGTACGCGTTGGCGGCTACGATGAGGATCGTTGCCAGTACGGATAGTGTTCGGAGGCTGTACGCGAGGGAACCGATAGCCCGGTCGCGCCGGTTGATCGCCAGTAGTACGGCGGCGCCAACCATCGCCACGGCGGCGCCGCGCGCCCCGAGGATCCCGTTCACGCAGGCGCAGACGGAGAGCACGCAGATTGCCGGCACTTGGCGGCCGCGTGACCAAAAAAGGCTGGCTATGAGCGCCATTAGGAAGTTGAAGGGCTGTGCGTATCCGAATTTCCAATGATCCGCCCAGTACCATGGGTCGGGGCTGACCTGGACCGCGATCAGGAAGCCGACGGCGCAGCCTAGACCATAAAGCGCCGCCCGTTTTCTGCAGCCGCCTATCAAGGCGGGAATGATCGCGAGGTTCAGCACGAAGAGACTGATTTTGCTCCAGCCTCGGGCAATGTCGCTTGGAGGCGTGCCCCGGACGAGGTCGGTGACGACTTGGTTGGCGAACCACAGAACGCCGAGCAGCAAGAGTCTGCGCAGCCCTTCGGGTTGTAGCGAGTGTCGCACTCCGCGCCACAGAAAAGGGACGGAGACGAGAAGAAGGATATCGACGAGGAACAGGCGTCCGACCACGTCCAACTCGACGCAAAGACATGCGGGAATCAGGAGAGCAGCGAGGTCACCAACGGTCTCAACCCGCAGGCTAAGCGGCATCGTGCTTCGGGTGCGCGCGGGTCGCGCTTGTGGCGCGGGCGCAAGCTCCGGCCCCTGGCGCCTCCCGGTTCGTTTCGGGATCGCGATCGGCTCGATTTTTTGGTATTGTCCGCTGCTCACCTGGCCTTAACCGGTCTGCTCGTTTCGCGTTCCCGGCGTTTCCAAACCAGTTCGCGGATGCGCATCGCGATGCCTCTTGGCAGGTAGTGGTGGAAGAACCTCACGTGCATGTACGGTATCCAACAAAAGATCACGTACAGTTGCGTGGGCCAAGGCGCGTACTTCCGGGCAATTCGGGCTTTCTGCCGGATGGCTGTGAAAAACCTGCGCTCGATGCCGGAATCGCGCGATCTTTGATGGCGGACCGCAATGCGATCCGAAATGGCCATCCGGACTCCGCAATAGGCCGCGCGAGCCCAAAACTCGCCGTCGGCGCAGAAGAAGCTGGTATCGAAGTAGCCGATCTTGTCGAGAACCGATTTTCTGAAAAACACACCCTCGCTGGCGGGGGGCGGCCTCCGCTGACACGCCAGATTCTGAAGAGTTATCGATTCAGCGGTCCGTTTCTGAGCGTCGATGAAGACCATTTGCCCGTTGTCCTCTTCGTAGAACCAAAGGCCTTGGTTGAAGAGTATGTCAACGTCGCCGTGATCTTGGAAGAATCTGTTCGCGTGATCGAAAGACCCCGATTCAATGTAATCGTCGTCGCTCATATAGCGGATCAGGTCGCCATTGGCCATCCGGAGACCCTTGTTGCGAGCGCTGTATTCCCCGGAATCAGGTTCCGACACCCAGCGAATTCGCGAGCCGTACGACTTCAGCAGTTCCACGGTTCCATCGGTGGAAGCCCCATCGCAAACGATGATCTCGATCCGCGGGTATGAGTCGCTGACCAGACTGTCGAGAACCCGGCGCAGCTTAGCGGCTCTGTTGCGCGTGGGTATCACTGTAGATATCAGTAAGGGATCTGGCATATGCTCTGGGCGTGTGGATCGGCCGCTTGGCTGCTAGGTCTGGAGGGTTAGGGCTTGCGCTTCGGATTGAGCGCCGAAGGACCGGTGATACCAGGCAATCATCTCGGCGATACCATCGCGCAGCGAGACTTGCGGGGCCGTGTCGCCGGCAATCTCGCGAAGCCGCGTGGCGTCGGCGCACTTGCGAAAACGCCCTTCCGGTTTCGTCGTGTCGAATTCTATTTTCGGGTGGACGTCCGCCATATCGCAAATGAGGTGGACCAATTCTTCGATTGTGATGTCGTCGTCGTAGCCGATGTTTATGGGAATCGCATTCAGCGGAGACTCCACAGCTTTGAGGATGAGCCGGGTGGCGTCGCTGGCATGGAGGAGGTTGCGCCGTTGCTTTCCGCTGCCCCAGACGCGCACCGGGTCTTCGCCGTCCAGGATTCGTTTTACAAGGGCTGGGATAACATGGGCCTTATCCGGAGAGGTCCAGCGGTAGTTGCCACCATAGGGATTGAAGGGACGGACGATGGTTATTTTCATTCCATGGTCGCGGGCGTAGTATGTTCCGGCCAGCTCCTGTATTCGCTTGGCCCAGCCGTATCCTTCATTGACTTGTTCCGGCTGCCCCGTAAACACTGGAAGCTCGGGGGTTGGCGCCGGCGCGTCGTCGGGGTAGACGCAGGATGAACTGGCGATAAGGTAATGCCGGACCTTGTTCCGGCACGCCGCATCGAGGGGCGTCAATGTGGCCAGGAGGTTGTCTACCAGCATTTCGCCGTTGTGCGTGCGGCTGTAGTCCATGCCGTAGGCCTTGGCGGCGAGATTCAGAACGACGTCCTGCCCCATCGTGACGTGCTCGCAGACCTCACGTTCGCGCAGGTCGTCGCGGACGAACCTCACATGTTGCCGGACGGGCGCCAGGTTTTCGACGTAGCCGTTCTCGAGGTTATCGACAACGGTCACTATGCCGCCGGCGTCGATTAACTGGGGGACAAGATAGGAGCCGAGAAAACCACACCCACCTCCCACTAAAACGCGTTTACTACGCCAGAAATTGGTCATGATTGTTTCTGAACTCCTTGTTTATCGATATGGACTATGCCGCCGGAACGGGCACGGGCATCAGACATCCTCCGGCACGAGGGCGGCGCGCTTGACCAGGTCGTCACTTTTTTCGTGGGGAACAAGAAAACGGCGCAAGAGCGCGAGCAGTTCCGAGCAGGTTATCGCCCGAACGGAGAAGGCCGCGACGAAATAGAGCGAGCAGAGCGCCAGAGCCCACCACAGCGCCACCGGGCCCGCCGCGGCTCTTGCAACCGAACAGGCAACGATGCAAACACCAGCGGGGACGAGGCGCAACGTCGCCGCATCCATCGGCGTGCCTACCAGGCGGGCCACGCAGAGCCCGCAGATTACGGCGACCAGCAACTCGGCCAGAATACCGGCTATAACCGCCCCTGGGGGGCCGAATCGTCGCATCAGCAGCGCCGAGGTGATCGACTGAACGGCGATGCTTGCGCTATACGCCTTGATCAAAGCAAGGTGCGCCCGGAACGCGACCAGTGCGTTCAGAAATACCCAGTGTGCGCAGCCGGGAATGAAGCCGAGGGCCGCCAGGCGGAACACGGTGCTGGAGGACGCAAATTCCTGTGTGTAGATTCCGCCCATCAGGCGAGGCGCAAACAGGATCAGCACGGAGGCGATCGGGAAGGCCAGCACCATTAGAAAGCGCAGACTGTTTCGCACCAGCGGTCCGGCCCGGCGGCGATCGTCATCCGCGCATTTTGCAAGCGACGGCAAGATCACCATCAAAACGAGCCAGGGGACAATTCGCAGAGCTTCGACCACTCGAATGCCCGCGGAATAGATTCCTACGGCGTGGCTGCCGGCGAGTGTCTGGACGATCAGCAGGCCGGTTTTCCAGTGGATCCACTGGAGTGCGGTCACAATCCAGAGGCCGGCGGAGCTGGCGATCAAGGAACGAAGTATTGGAGCCTTGTTCGCGGCAGGGGGGCTCTTGATGAGCCTCCATGAGAGCGGCAGCACAAACAGGCACACGGCGCAACATGCGCTGGCGTTGGCGGCAACCGTTGCAGTGAGACCTGCGTGAAACCAAGCCAGCACAGGGATCAGCGCTAATGTCAGGATCTGGGCGATGGCGAGTGCCCACGCCCACTCCATGTGGTCCAGTCCCCGCTGTATCGACGTCGGCACGGAGAATATCAGCTGGGCTGTGCTCGCCAGGCCGTACCACAACGTTGGGGCCAGCAAACGGGCGTCATGGGTCGAGTACCAGATAGCGACCCAACCGACCATGACGGCCGTCAATCCTACCGCCAGTTGGATCATCACGCCGGGCTTCAGGAAATCCCGGCGCCGCCCCGGATCTTGAGCGGTCAGAACGATCAGAGCGGTTGTCCCTCCGCCCTGTCCGACCGATATCAGCCAGCCAGTGACAGCTACAATCAGGGAATATCGGCCGAAATCGGAGGGGCCTAGATAACGAGCCATCCATGTGACGTAGAGAAAGCTGGCCAGCATGCCTCCGGCCGTGGCGCTCCCGAGCCACATGGCGTTGCGGCCGAAGCGGCGATGGTCCAGACGCTCCTTCGTATGTTCTGCGATCTTCATCGCGGCCGCGGCCTCACGGCGAGTATGTGGTGCAGGTTGGAACGTCCGAAGATGTCAGGCTTGAATTGCAGATCGTAGCCCAGTTTTGTCAGCGCCGCCGCAAGCGAGCGGCAGTTCCGCCTGGAATCGAGATCGTGAACTTCAAATGTCAGGCTGGCAATACGCGTCGCGGTTTCCAGCGTCATTTGGCCGACGATGGAGTACTCGCCGCCCTCGCAGTCGACCTTCAAGAGATCGACATTCTGTTCGCCACAGAGCGCAAGCGCGTCGCTCAATCGAAGGCAGTCTACGGAAATGAGCCGTTGATCCGGTTGGGTATTCTTGCCGTCCGCAAGTCTGCCACCCACACTTGCGGGTGAGACTTCGAAAGACGCTCTGCCGACAACATCCGAAATTGCGGCGCGGACCACGGTCACGTTATCGATTCCATTGCGCTCGATGTTCGATTGTAGAGTTGCGCAGTTGTCCGGCAACGGTTCGAAACAGACAACTCTCCGGCAAGGTAACTGCGATAACACGACGGCCGCGATGCCGATGTTGGCCCCGATGTCCACGATGCAGCCCGGAGTTTCCGGCCACGCGACTTTGGTGAGTTGGTAGCAATCGTAATCGACCACTTCCGCGATGGTTTCATATACCGGAGTCGTGCGGTCTGACTTTATGGTGAACAGGCGGCCGCGCCATCGAAAGGATACGGTTTGTTCCTCTATGCTGGCGGCGATGTACGGGTTATATGGTTTGGGGAGCCCCAGTTGCCGCCTGATGATGGGCTTGAGCGACCTGGGAATCGCCCTTTTGAGCAGGGCTGCGGTCAATCGGTCACCTGTTTGGTGGGGTCGGGAGTTGAGCGCCCGGCCTGAGAACGTCCAGGTAGGATGCGTAGATAGCTTGCGGGGCCATGCACGCGGCGGAGGCGATTTGGTGCAGAATCTGAATTTCGATCCTCAAATCGGGCGGCGGCGCAGGTGCGGGGCCTCGTTTCAGCCTTTTTCAGGACTTGGTTGGCTTGTAATACTTGGAATAATACTTCCCATAATACCCATAGTAATAATAGCGATCGCTCATGTCCTGACGGACCTCATTAAGTGTTAGTCCGATCACGTTCACCTTTAGACGATTGAGACTATTGAGGACGTTTGCCACGGCGTTACGATTGGTCTGTCCCGCCAGCGCCACCACGACCACGCCGTCCACCACGGCCGCCATTTGTAACGGCTCGGCAAAACCGAGTAGCGGCGGTGCATCCACGACCACCAGGTCATACTCCGATTCCGCTTCATCCAGCAGTTTTTCGAGGACGCCTCCCAGGCGGTCCGCCGCATGCCGCGATGCCGTGCCCGCAGTCAGGATGCCCAGGTCCGGCAATTCCGGCACGTGCTGCACGAGCTCCTGCCAGGTGGATTCACCCTTCACCACCTCGCACAGACCGCGTTCATTCGGCAATCGGAACCTGGAATGGATGCCGGGACGGCGCAGGTCGGCGTCGATGATGAGCGTCTTCCGTTTCTGCAAGCTGTGCGCCGCGGCGAGATGGACGGAGGTGGTGGTCTTGCCTTCGCGTGGTACGGCGGAAGTCATCAGCAGGCTTCGAGGGCGGCGCAGGGGATCGGAGAGGAGGATCGAGTCGCGCAGGGTGCGGATGGCTTCTTCGAAGGCCGACGCCTGGTCGCTGAGGCTCGGTACGGCTTTGACCAGATCCTTGCTTCCTGAGCCATTCGCCCCATTCCCCGACATGGCCAGCGTGGGAAGACGGCCGCGCCACCCTTTCACCGTAGGCAATGAGCCTAAAACGACCGTTTTCAGGGTCTTCTGAATCTGTTCCGGGTCGGTCAAGGTATTGTCCAGAACGTCCGCCACGATCGCCGCTCCTACTGCGAGCAGGAGGGAGAAGAGAAGCGCCAGAAGGGCGTTGAGCTTGAGGTCCGGGAACACCGGCCTCAGCGCGGGCCTCGCGGGATCCGCCAGCCGGATGGCGCTGTTCTGGAAGCTGGAATTAATGCCTGCTTCTTTGATCTTGCGCACCAGTTCTTCGTAGAGACCCTTATCGGTGTCCGCCTCCTGTTTGAGGGATTTGTATTCGAATGAACGGGCATTCAGGTGGTCGAATTCAGACTTGGTCTCGGCTACCTGGTCCTTGAGGAGTTTCTCGCGATTGAGGGCCTGCTGATACTCGAGGTTGACGCGCTGGGCGATATTGACCTTGAGCGCCTCCACCTGGTGTTCGAGTTCGGCGACCGTGGAACCGGCTTTCTTATATTCCGGGTGATTGGCTCCGAACTGCGCCTTTACGGTGGCGAACCTCTCGCGAGCTTCGTCCATGCGGTCGGCGAGTTTGCGCAGTTGTTCTCCCTGCGAGGATGCTTCCGCTGCTTCGAAAGAACCGCTCTTGACCGCGTTATTCGCGGATTCCTTCAACATGCGGTCCGACTGCGCATTGGTGTAATCGTTGTTGAACTGAAGCAGGCGCGCGGAGAGGATGCTGGTCTTCTCGTCGGGATTGATGACGCTGAGATCTCTTTCGAAGTCGGCGAGGGCGGAGGAGGATCTCTCCATCTTGGCTTTGAGTTCCTCCAATTGCTTCTCCATGAACGTGGAAAGGTCGTTTGCCGATTGGAAACGAATATTGAACGTATGCAGGATGTAGCTGTGGGCAATGGCATTGGCCACGTCGGCTGCCAGAGTCGGATCAGGTGAGCGGTATGCGATGAGAAGCAGGTAGGTATTTGGGGGGCGGGTGACCTTGAGATTCTTCAGCTTCACGGGAGCGTTCTGAGCGCGGGCGCTGGGCAGTTGCGGCTCACCAGGAAGGTGCAGAGACTCCGCTAGCGGAAGCTTGAAGCGTTCCACCACCGGACGCAACACGGAATCGGACTGAACGAGCTTGATCTGGGTGGCCAGGAATTGATCGGCGTCATTGGGCGCCATTCGCTGCGCATCCTGCCCGATCACGCCGGGAGGCGCCTGGCGATCGATGTCCACGGTGGAAGTGGATTCGTAAACCGGCGTCAAGCGCGAGGAAACCACCACCGTCGACAGGACCGCCACCAGCACGAACGCCATGATTTTCCATTTCTGCCGGCGAAGAATCCACAGGTAGTGCGACAGGGGAACGGTCTGCTCATCGGTTTCCTGTTCGCCGTACGCGAACTGAGCAGGCGCGTACTGAGGGTAGTACGTATATTGATTAGGCTGCGACGGCAAGGGCGCTTGTTCGGGAGGCGGAAGGGCTTTTGGAGACGTTATTTCTGGCATGACTGAATGGATCTCTATTGGTGGTTGGTGGCTTTCAGCGCTCCGCTAAAGGCTTTCAGCAGGACAACGGAAGGTTTTGCCGATCGTTGAAAGCTGACGGCTGAAAGCTCTTTTAGTGCATGACGTAAATAGCGGCCGCGCCCAGAACGGCTCCTATACTGCCTAGCTTTTCCAGCGTTCCGAGCGTCATTCGTTTGCCCTTGGCATCGGGGATATACAGAATGTCGTTGGCCATCAGCGGCACGTCGGGCGCTTTGCGCTGCATGATCTTTTCGAGCGGAACCGGAATTTCGTTCTTGTTACCCGCGCCTTCCTGGCGATAGATGTACGCTTCCTTGGTGTAATACGGCGCCAGGCCTTCGGAGACGGCGATCATTTCGAGAACCGTGGTGCCTCCGCCGTTCCTCACGGGAAATGCGCCCGGCTTCTTCACGTTGCCGACAACGTAAATGCGGCCGAGCTCCGGAACGCGGACTTCCTCGCCGCCGTACAGCATCAGGTTGAACGCGGGATCGGCTTCGTCGATCAGGCTGTGAACCGGAACCCGGCGTGTGAGCGTGACGGGCTTGTCTTCCGGCCCCATTTGCGATTGCGAGACAAGGATCTCCGTGCCGGCGTTCTCGTTCAGGCCTTGCGCCCGTGCGATGGCGTCGAGGAGCGTCGTCGGCCCCTCGGCCTGAAACACCAGCGGCATCTTGACGGCTCCATTCACGGTGATAGGGCGGCTATGATATTCCGCTATGGTGACGGTGACGAAAGGGTCGACCAAAATCTGTTCATCCCGGAGCGCCGCGGTAATGGCGGACTCGAGATCGGCGGGCAGCAGTCCCTGGGCTTTGATGCGCTGCTTCAGCATGGGCAGCCGGAAGAAACCATCGGTGCCGATGCGGACCGTGCGCGAAAGTTCGGGCGCATCGTAAACCGAAACGGCGATCAGGTCGTTGGGTCCGACCGGCTGCGCCGGGAGATTGGCGCCCAGTTCGGGAGTGACGCCGGGTCGCGCCGGATATTGCCGCTGCTCTTGCGCCGGCGCCGAAAAAGCGATTGCGGCCGCGAGAAAAATAGCTGGGATGGAGACTCGCATTTACGGTTACCTACCCTTCAGAAATCAAGGTCGCCGATTGTGCCTCGGCGATCGCGTCGAAGATTCGCGACATGCGGTGTTCGAGCCGCGAAAGACGGCGGTCGAAAGCCAACAGTTGTTCGGCCACCGATCCATTAGCTTCGGGAAGCGACTCGTACGTGCGAGCCGTTTCGAGAATGGCGGAACGGGCAAACTCGGACAGGCAGCGCGCGTTCCGGAGAGAAGACGCATGCTTGAGACGCAATAACTCGTCGTCGGTGACACGAAAATTGATGAGCCGCTTACGAGTGTTCATAGAGATCCAAAGCTCCGGAGGTTGGTTGCGGACATGACGATATCCGGCAGCGGTAAGAGGGGGGAAATGAGAAGCGAAACCCGGTGCCAAGGCGGAGCTTCGCTATCGTCAGTCCCATCCGGCTGAGTTCAGAATGAGCGGCGGTCGTGGGTGAGACACCGATTACCGGGTGGGCACCCCGGTTACCGGTTTGTAAGACGAACCCGTATTCTTACGGTAAAACGTAACATGAATTCAAACGACGGTCAATGGGTATTCTTTCAGCATTTCTTCGTTTGAAGAAACTGAATATCGGTCGTGTTGCAATTTGATATTGAGAATGTTGGAGTTAGGAAAGTCAGTAGGAAATTCCGCGCGGCAAAAAGAATACCGGTTCTCCGGCGTCCGCTTACGGATCCGACTGCCTTCGCTGGAGGATTCGCGCTGGCGGGTAATGTAGTAAAGAAATGCCAGGAAGACCAGGAAGCCGAGCACGTAGAGCAGTATTTCGCGGCGCTTGCGTCTCCAATGGATGGACCGGCGGGTGGCTCTCACATCGCGCTCGGCGCCCGACGCGACGGCCGGAAAAGGACCATCCGCGTAGCGGAAGCGGAGAAAGCGGTGTTCACAGGCATGACAGCGGTAGGGGTAAATAAAGAGCAGGCCAGCGACATTCTCCCAGAAGTCGCGGCGGTGTGAGCGGTGGGCCCTGTCAGCCTTACATTTTGGACAAACCACAACGTGGGCGTTCCCCCAGTGAATTTCTAAGAACATATTCTAACTTGACTTCAATTGAATTGTACTATTTTTTCCAAAATTGATACCACTTCCGGGCCGGCGGCCAGGAGATCAGCCTGCCGCCGAGGAGCGGAGCCCCCTCGATGACGGCGCGGGGATTGCCGTCGAATAGGATTTCGGCGGCGTCTTCGCCATACCGTGCGCCCACGGCCTGGCGGGCATCGGCGAGGATGGGGCTGCGGTGCACGGGGTCGTGGGCGTCGCTGGCGACGATGTGCGCCAGGCCGTGATCGAGGAGGCGAAAGCTGGCGGATCTGGCGGAAGCGCCGAACCCGCCTGTAATAGACATGGCGGTTAGCTGGAGGAGGCAGCCGAACTCGACCCACTCTTCGGCGCGCGTGAGCTTCTGGCGCAGAACGGGATTGCGCTCGGGGTGGGCAATGATGGGGACAATCCCGGCGTCGATCATGCCGCGCAGAACGCTCTCGGCGTGCCGGCCGATGTGGAAATCGGGGCATTCCACGAGCAGGTATTGCTTGCCGTTGATGGTGTATTGACGGAGGTTCTCCATGAGGTGGTCGACGTTATCGAAGCTGAGATGGAATTCACACCCGAAATGGATGCGGGGACGGCCCGCGGCGGCCTGGTTGAGGGTTTGGATGCGCTCGAGGACCACCTCGCGCTGGAAAGCGTATTTGGGGTTGGCGTGGGGGGTGGCGACGATATCGGTGGTGCCGCTGGAGGCCGCGAGTTGGAGCATGGTGAGGCTGATTTCGAGGGTAGGGGAGCCGTCGTCGACGCCCCAGACGACGTGCGAGTGAGTGTCGGTCATAGACCGCTCCCTGGCGCTGGTTTCGGCGATTTCCGACGGGCTGCCAGCATCGCGACGATCAGGATGGGCCAGGAGCCCAGCGCCGGGCGGGAAAAAGGGTAATCGACGGCGGCATGCAGGAAGACTGAGATCACGCCGATGCCCCACACGGTGCGGAAAGCGGGTCCGAGACACCAGAGGAACAGGCTGAACATGAGGAGGCCGAAGGGGATGCCGCCTTCGGCCGTGAACTGCAGCCAATCGTTGTGGGCCTGATTGGCGAAAGCACCGACATCGATGACGGCGTAACGGGGATAGACGCTTGGCCACGTGCCGAGGCCCGTGCCCGTTAGCGGATGGGCGGCGATGAGGTGGAGCGAGGAGATATTGAATTCGCGGCGCCCCTGCATCGGGTCGGGCATGAGGAGGCGGTCCCAGACGCGGGACCACCCCACGACAGCGGTGAAGGCGACGAAAAGGATGGCCATGCGGAGGAAGGCGGCGGCCACGGTGCGGCCGGTAGCGAACCCGCGGACAGCCATGAGAAGGGCCACGGCTACGATCTCGGCGGTGGTCAGGATTGTGCCGGCGCGGGATGCGGACGCGATGACGGAGGCGTAGAGGGCGGCGGCCATGCCGGCATAGAGCAGGGAGTCGGATTCGCGCCGGAAAGCCTGGTAGAGGGTGATCGGCAGGACGACTTCAACGAATGCGGCCCAATGGTTGTGGTAAACGATGGGGCCCGTGATGTTCCCGTAGTCGGTGGGGAAGATCCAGAAGACTCTGCCGTTGGAAGTGAATACCTGTAGGGTCGCCACGATGGAGACGACGAAGGCGAACCAGAGCATGGCGGAGCGGAACCAGCGGCGGACAGCGGAATCCTGGAAGAGGCAGAAGGCGGCGACGAAAGTGGCGAGGAAGGACGCGAAGCGGAGGATGGCGGTTATGGTAGCGAAGGGGTAAGCGGTGAGGTGGAAAACCAATTGGAGGATCCCCCAACCGACGGCGGCGACGAGGGGGATCGCGGGATAAGCGAGACGCGTCGGGAAATGGCGCCAGAGCGCCAAAACGCAGAGCGTGAAGATCCCGATTTGAAAGACCGTGACCGGCCAGAGAGCGGGAACCCAGAGGGTGAGGATTGCGAAGATAAAAAGCGCCGCAAGGGCGAAGTGCATGCGCACCATACCACGATACGGCGCTGTTCCCGGACTCAATGGCTGGCTACTGCGGACTGGTGGTTGAGCTACTGAAAGTTCCCGCAGCGGCGAGCCCGCCAACCGTTCCGGCGACCACGATCCCGCCGATGATGGCGACTTTCGCGCCTACCGCCAGCCCGGTAGCGACCGCGGCGCCGGCGCCCGCGCCCACCACCTGCGCCGTGGCTACCGAAACCACTTCTGTGGCTCCGGCGGCGGGTGCCGCGCCGGGGATGAGCGAACCATTGACGGTGACGCGCTTCCCGACGAGCTTGGCGAGATCCTTGCCTTGGATCTGCGCAACGGTGTTGGTGGTGGAATCGGTGATGAAGTAGTTGCCGTTTTGCTCGCTCACCATCCCGGTTAACTTGACGGCGGTGCTGCCGCCAGCCTGGGGCGGACTGTCGAAATCGAGCGCCATGCCAGTATGGAGGTTGGCTAGTAGCAGACCCGAAGAGTTGCGGACCTGGGCGCTGCCGACGAAGGCATAAACGGAGACACGAGTGGCGCTTTTCACATCTACCTGCACCACCGAGTCTTTGGCAGCCGGGGCGATTTGCAGCGAGTCAGCCTGGAAAACCTGCGCAGCGGCATCGCGGAGCATGCCGGTCCCTTTTTCGAGCACCGTGCGGTCGTGATAGATCTTGGCGCGCGATTCAGGCGCCAGGGTGAGTTGGCCGCCACCGAGCTGCACGACGGAGCGTGAGGCCGCAGTCTCGACGGTGTCGCCGTCAAAAATCGTGCTGTTGCCGCGCACCAGCGAGCCGTCGACCCGGAAATCGCCAGCGGAGCGCACAAAACCGATCGACGAGGGCGCCGCCCCTAAGGCCACAAGGGCGCTGGCGGCGACAAACGAAAAGACTATTTTCTTCATTTTCAGTGGCACCTATACGTCACTTGTTTTAGTATAACTATGAAGACTTCTTTTGCAATAGTAATTTTGATTTAATTTGATTTACTTTCCAGTGTCATCCGAACGTGAGATAAGTAAAAGACGCGGCCTACTCTAAGTGATTCGATGGATTATTACGAAGAACTTGGACTGAAGCCAACCGCTACGGTCCAGGAAATCCGGCAAGCCTATAAGGTGTTGGCGCGGCTGGTGCACCCGGACGGCCAGGCGAACCAGCCGGTGCGCGAGATGGCGGAGCGCCAGATGAAGCGGCTCAACCAGATTATGGCCACGCTGACCGACGAACAGGCGCGCCGTGAGTACGATACGGGGCTCGAGACCGCGAGCCGGCACCCCCCGGCCGCAGTGGCGGTTTCGGGCCCGCACTGGCGGTGGATGGATGCGCGGATGGATGCGCGGATGGCGCGGTTGCCGCGGTGGTTCCGGCCGGTGGCGCAGAATTGGTTCTGGTTCTCGATGGCGCTGATGGTCGTGGGTGTGGGGATTTGGTATTTGGCGCAGGTGCGCGCGGAGAATACGGTGCCGGCGGCCAAGGCGGCTCTGGAGGGCAAGAAACCGGCTGTCGTCGTGCGGCGGATCCCCGCCCGGGAGGCGAAACCGGTCAGGCGCATGTCAGATGCCGGCACGGCGAAGCCGAGCCATGCGCCGCGGCACGATCGGACCGCGGAGTTGAATCCGCCCAGACCGCCGGAGAGCATACAGAACGCGCGCGAAGCTTCGACAGCCGAGGTCCCCATGGCGGCAAAGCCGCTGGAAACCCTGGCGCAGAAAACGATGCCGGTTCCGGCAGCTGCGCCCGCTCCCGTGAGTCCGCCGGAGATTGGCAATAGTCCGGCGGGCGCGCCTGCCGCGAAGTTGCGCGGCTCGCCGTTCGCCGGGAATTGGCTGTACGTGCCGGACCCGAATGAAAATGGCCGTCCCGGCTTGTATCCGGCGAAGTACGTCGAATTGCTGATGGGCGAAGAACACGGCCGGCTGCGGGGGACGTATCGTGCGGAATTCCAGATCCTCGATCGCGCCGTGTCGCCGGAAGTGACATTCGAACTGGAAGGGGATACACCGTCGGGGATATCGGCGCACTTGAGGTGGACTGCGACCGATGGCGCGAAAGGCGACGTGGACCTGGCGCTTGCCGGGCCCAATATTTTGAAGATCACGTGGTGGACGACGGAGTTCGGCCGGCACTCGAAGCTGGCGTCGGGGACGTCGAAACTGATCCGGCAGCAGGCGCCATGACGGGCCGGGCGGCGGCGCGATTGGCGGTCACGGCCTTGGCTGCGGCGGGGTTCGCAGTGGCATGCGCCTGGTCGGTGCGCCTGGCGCGGGCGGACTACTGGTTCCGGAAAGAGACGGCGGAAGCAACCGCGAAAGCAGTGGCGCTGACGCCGGACCAATCCGAATACCTGGTGCGGCTGGCCCTGCTGGTGGGAGATGAAAACCCGGCGCGCGCGCTGGCGGCGCTCGGGCGGGCAGTGGAACTGAATCCGAACGATGGCCGCGCCTGGGTGGAATTGGGGCTGCGGCTGGAGGAAACCGGGAACTTCCCGGGCGCGGAGCGGATGTTGCTCAAAGCGGCCGAAGCGGACAAAACCTACCTGCCGCGATGGACCCTGCTCAATTACTATTTCCGGCGCAACGATGCGGAGCGGTTCTGGTATTGGTCGAAGGCCGCGGTGCCGATGATTTACGGCGATCCGCTGCCGCTGTTCCACTTGTGCGGGCGCATCGAGGAAGACGGGCGGCTGATCGACCGGCTGGATATCGGGAAGCCGCCGATTCAGGCGGGGTACGTATTCTACCTGCTCGATTCGGGGCATGCCGATCTCGCGGGCCCCGCGAGCCGGCGCCTGCTTGCAGGCAATCGGAAGACCGATGTTCCGTTGCTGCTCGATGCATGCGACCGGCTGATCGATGCGAGGCAGATCGATGACGCCGAAGCGATTTGGGACGGACTTTTGCGGGCCGGGCGGCTGCCGTTCCGGCCGCGGGCAGGGACAGCATCCATCCTGACCAACGGAGATTTCGCCATCTCGCCGATAGGGCATGGGTTCGATTGGCGGCTGCCGGAAGTGGAAGGGATCAGCGCGGCGCGCGAGGAGGATCCCGTGGGGCTGCGGCTGACGTTTTCAGGGATGCAGGCGGAGACGGCCGAGCCGCTGCTCCAGTTCGTGCGGGTCGAGGAGGGTGCGGCGTACCAGTTGAGGTACTCGTATCGGACGGCGGGTAGTGGCGCGGAATCGGGGTTGGCGTGGCGGGTGGCGGGCCTGAGCGGGGGCAAGATCGCGGAAGGACCGGAGCTGTCGTCGGACGATCCGGCAGACGGGAGCATGACATTCGTTGCGCCCCCCGGCTGCCGGATGGTACGGTTGTCGCTGGAGTACCAAAGGCGGCCGGGGACGACGCGGATCGCGGGCTATGTCGCGCTGCGCGATGTGGCGATCCAACTTAGGCAGTCAGCCGGCAAGTGATCCGGTTGATAGTTACTCTGGTGGTATGTGGGGCGGGCCCTGAGACACTTGCGGAAAGCGGCGCTCCGCACCTCAACAGCACCGCTCCCTCGGTTCACGGTCGCGGCTCACATTGCGCGTTGAAGCGGGAGCCTTTATGTCTGGCCGGGAACATCGTTGACACAATTTAGCCTCTTAAATACCGCAATGCACCAGTGAGAGGTGCATAAATGCCGGTGTGTTCACGTTTCACGGCCACCGGCCAGTTGAGAACTACGGTCATCGGAAGGATTTCGGTGTTATCGAAGCGGGTGTTCACCAGAAACTTCTGGCGCATCCGGAGTCACATCATAAGAATTGCGCAGAATATTTCCAAAGGGCGCCTCAAAGAGAAGGTGCGGCATGCCTTTTTCGAATCGATCGCTCTCGGTCTTGACGTCCACCGCCATCAACTTGTCTTGGTGAAGGTAGTAAAGTTCCTTTCCGTTGGGGCTCCACAACGGCTCCTTGCCACCGTCGGTCGAAATCCCCCATTTGCCGCCGGGCCGGCGGAAAGTTCTGGACGTAGATCGCCTGCCTGCCCGACTCTTCGGAACCGTAGGCGACCCACCTCCCGTTCTGAGAGACACGCATTCCCTGCACGACGCCGCGCCCGGCGGTCACCATAAACGGTTTCCGGTCCCCAAACAACGGCAGGGCGCATTCCGAGACAAGCGTGATGGAAGGCGCAATGGTCCGCGAAGGACTTTGACCTGATGGGCTACGGGCCCTTACCGTTTGCTCCGGCGGACATCGATTTGATCCGGCGCGGCCTGGAGCGGCGTTCATCTGGTTCCGCTGCGGCCGCGCCTGTGCCCATCCTGAGCCGTGCGACGCGCCCGAGGCGCGCCGAGATGGCGTCCGAAGCCTTGGAGGAGTGATCCGGGCGCGGCGCTCCGCGAGCCTGTAACTCTTGGGCGCTTTTCCTTTACTGCTTGTTGAGAACCTGCGGAGGCGGCGAGGAGCGGAATGAAGCGGCTGATCGCGTTGGCTATATTGGCGTTGGGGAGCGGCTGCTCGATCAAGCGGTTTGCGGTGAACCAGGTGGGTAACGCACTCGCGTCGGGCGGGTCGACCTTCACCAGCGACGACGACCCGGACCTGGTCGCGGACGCCATACCGTTCGGGCTCAAGATGTACGAAAGCCTGTTGGCGGAATCGCCCCGACATGTCGGATTACTGCTGGCGGCGGCGCAGGGGTTCACGGAGTACTCCTACGCCTTTGTGGATTCGCGGATCGACGAGGCCAAAGAGGAAAATCTAGGCCGGGCCAATGCGTTGAGGGACCGGGCGCGAAGACTATACCTGCGCGCCTGGCGCTACGGAATGCGCGGCCTTGAGGCACGGCATCGCGGGTTTGGCGCGGCGCTGGATGTGGATGCGGATACGGCCCTGGCGCGCACGGATAAGCGGGACGTTGCGATGTTGTATTGGACCGCGGCGGCGCGCGGTTTGGCGATTTCGCTTTCCAAAGACAGTCCGGAAATGATCGCTGAACTGCCGCTGGTGGAGATGCTCGTCGAGCGGGTGGCGCAACTGGACGAAGGGTTCGAGAACGGCGCGGTGCCGGAATTCCTGATCACCTTCGAGGCGGCGCGAACGGACTTGAACGCGGAGGAACAGCGGCAGCTCATGCGGCGGCACTTCGAGCGGGCCCTCGAACTATCGCAGGGGAAGCGCGCGGGGACCTACGTCTCCTACGCCGAGAACGCCTGCCTGCCGGCGCAGAACGCGGCGGAGTTCAAATCCATGCTCGAAAAGGCGCTGGCCGTCGACCCCGATGGCGACCCCGAGCACAGGCTGGCGAACCTGGTGGCGCAGCGGCGCGCGCGCTGGCTGCTCGGGCACATGGACGAGCTGTTTCTGAAATCCACGGCCGAAGGATTGTAGGGGGAGAATCATGCGCAGGGAACTAACGAACGCGGCAGTCTTTTGCGCGCTGGCGGCAGCCGCTCAAGCCCAGAAAATCGACATGGCGACGCTGGCGCCGGCGGACTCCACCTGGTTCAAGGTGATGGAGAACATGGGCGCTGAGTGGAAGAAGATCTCGGGGGGGGCGGTGAACCTGGTGATTCATCCGGGCGGGGTGCTGGGCGATGAACCGGAGTGCGTCCGGCGGCTGGATCATCATTCCATTCAGGCGGCGGGGCTTTCGGGCGCGGGCCTGGGCGATATCGATCCGGGCGTGGGCTGCCTGCAGATACCGATGATGATCGATTCCTACGAGGAGCTGGATTATGTGCGCGACCGCATAGCACCGAAGCTCGAACAAAGGCTGCTGCAGAAAGGCTACGTGGTGCTGTATTGGAGTGAGGTGGGCTGGGTGCAATTCTTCTCGACCACTCCGGTGCGGCGGCTGGAGGATCTGCGAAAGCTGAGACTTTTCACCTGGGCGGGCGACGCCACCGCGGAAGAGTTGTGGCGGGCGAACGGGTTTCGCATCGTGCCGCTGCCGGCCACCGACATCATCATGCAACTGAAGATGCACAACCTGGATGCCGTGCCTGAAACGGCGCTCTATGCCGAGACGACGCAGTTGTACAGCCTGACGCCCTACATGAGCACCGTAAAGTGGGCGCCGCTGGTAGGTGCGACGATTCTCGCGAAGCAAGTCTGGGAGTTGATGCCGGCGCCGCAGCGCGAGGCGATGCTGGCCGCGGCGCGCCGGTCGGGAGAAGCGGTGAAGCAGGATATCCGCGCCCAGGGCGCCCGCGCCATCGCCGCCATGACGGCGGGACAGCCCGGGCGGAAGGCTCTAAAGCTAACGGTGGTCGAGCCGGACGCCGCGGCGCTGGCCGAGTGGCGGCGGCAAACCGAAGCCATCTACCCCAAGATGAAGGACAAGATGATTCCGGCGGATCTTTTCGACGAGGTGCAGAGGCTGCGGGACGAGTACCGGAGTAGACGTCCTGCAGGTGGCGCAGCGCAATCGACCCCGCGGGCCAAGGGCGCGGCGCAATGACCGGCGCTGCCAGGATCTTGGGAAGGCTGGAGCGAGCGGTCGCGGTTCTGGTGATTTCGCTGGCCTGCCTGCTGCCGCTGATTGCCATGGCCACACGTCTGGCTGGCGTTCGCGGCATACCGGGGTCGGTGGTGTTCGTGCAGCAACTGACGCTGTGGATGGCGTTTCTGGGCGCGGCCCTGGCAGCTTCCGGAGAACGGCTTTTAGGCATGTCGGCGAATACCTTCGTGCCGCCCGGCTGGATGCGGCCGGTGCGGTTGTTCGGCTGCGGCCTGACGGCCGCAATTGCCTCCAGCCTGTGCTGGGCCAGTTACCGTTTTGTGGCGTCCGAGAGATCCATCGGAACGACGCTCGCATTGGGAGTGCCGAACTGGGTGCTGGCGCTGGTGATGCCGGCGGGATTCCTGCTGATCGCGGCTCGGGCGATCCACGGGGCGGGCCCGCGTGCGCCGCATCGGCTGGCTCCGGCGCTGTTCCTTGTGGTTCCGTTGGCGCTGTACTTTACCAAGCCGGAAGCGCCGGCGATTATGTGGCTGGGCATGGCGGCGATTCTGGTTGGCGCGGTGCTAGGTCTGCCGATCTTTGCCACCTTGGGCGGCATCGCCCTGCTGCTGTTGTGGAACATAGGGCAGCCGGTGGTGGAAGTGCCCGACAATGCCTACTCGCTGATGGTGTCGGAGGTATTGCCGTCGTTGCCGCTGTATACGTTGGCCGGCTATGTGCTAGTGGAGGGCGGCGCGAGTAATCGGCTGCTGCGGGTTTACGCGGCGCTCTTCGGATGGCTGCCGGGGGGGCTGGCGATTGCCACCGCGGTGGCCTTTGCGATCTTCACCTTCGCGGGTTCGGGCGTGACCATCGTATCGATGGGCGGCCTGATGCTGCCCATGCTGCGGAAGGCGGGGTACTCGGAACGGTTCTCCATCGGGCTGATTAATGGATCGGGGTCGCTGGGATTGCTGTTTCCGCCCAGCCTGCCGGTGATCCTATACGCCATTTACGCCCGCACGGTGCCCATCGAAACACTGTTCGCGGGAGGGTTGGCGCCGGGCCTCCTGATGGTGGCGATGGTCGCCGCGTGGGGAGTCTTTCAGGGCGTGAAGTGCGGCGCGGTGCGGCAGCGCTTCTCGCCGAAGGAGGCGTGCGCGGCGGTGTGGGCGGCCAAGTGGGAATTGGCGGTGCCGGTGGTGGTGATTGTCGGTCTGTTTGGAGGCATCGGAACGCTGGTGGAAGCGGGCGCCATCGCGGTGGCGTATGCAGTGATTGCGGAGTGCTTTATTCTGCGGCAGTTTTCGCTGCGGCGCGATTTTCCGCGAGTGGCCGTTGAGTGCGTCACGGTGGTCGGCGGGGTGCTGCTGATTATCGGCATGGCCAAAGGACTGACTTATTATCTGGCTATTCAGAGCGTGCCGGAAATGCTGACTAATTGGGTGGACCTGCATATCCAATCCAGGTACGTATTCCTGCTGCTGCTGAATGTTGTGCTGCTGATCAAAGGGTCGTTCATGGACGTCTTCTCGGCGATTATTGTGATGGTTCCCCTGATCCAGCCGATTGCCGGGCGGTTCGGCATCGACCCAGTGCAGATGGGGGTGATCTTCCTGGCCAATCTGGAATTGGGTTATCTGACGCCGCCGATCGGCATGAACCTATGCCTTTCGGCGTATCGCTTCCGGCAACCCATGACCGCGGTTTACCGCGCTACGCTTCCGTTCTACCTGATATTGTTATTGGGCGTGCTCCTGATCACGTATGTGCCGGCGCTGACCACACTTCCGGTGAAATGGTTCGGACTGTGAGCCGCTCCTGGAGGCGGGACGCGATGATCTGCCCGCGAGCCGCGAATCGGCCTGATTCTGTTGCCCAGGCTGCGGGCGGACCTGCCGCCCAAACAGTTATTAGGGCGATGGCTTTCGCTCGAGGGACCTTTAACGCATAGGAGAGACTAACGGAGGCGTGCATGCATACAACGATAGACGTCACCGGTACGTCTGGCATATCATACGCACAGACACTGCGAGGCTCTCTATTGCCGGCGCCCGACAAAGCGACAGAGCACCTTTCCCGCCGCTTTCCCACTACGTCCTGGAGCCTGATTGCCACGGCCGGGCGTGACGCTTCCGCCTCGGCGGATGCCTTGGGCGCGCTGTGCACGGCCTACTGGATGCCGGTCTATGCGTTCATCCGGCGCAAGAGATATTCCCCGGAGGAATCGGAGGACTTGAGCCAGGCGTTTTTTGCGCGCATGCTGGAGCACGGCACGCTGCTCGAGGCGCGGCGGGAACGTGGCAGATTCCGGTCTTTCCTCCTGGCCTCGGTAACTCATTTTCTAGCGAACGAGTGGGACCGGTCGCAAACCCGTAAACGCGGCGGCGATTACACTACTCTCCCTTTCGATTTCGAATCCGGAGAGGAGAAGTATCATCGCGAGCCGTACCACGAACTCACGCCGGAGGTGCTGTTCGCGCGCCAGTGGGCTACGGCCCTGCTCGACCGGGTGCTGGGGGGGGTGAGCGACGAATATGCGCGGAGGGGCCGGGGCGCCCAGTTCGAGATATTGAAAGCGTTTCTCACCGGCGATCAGGACCGCGGCGAATATCGCAAGGTGGCGGAAGAACTGGGAATGAGCGATGCAGCCGTGCGGACTGCCGTGCACCGCCTGCGCCACCGGTACGGCGAGTTGCTCCGGCTGGAAATTGCCGCCACGGTGGTGGATGCGGAAGAAGTGGACGACGAGATTCGCTTTCTGCTGGCGGCCCTGGGGCGGGCGTAACACTCGCGGTGGATTGCTTTACTCCTTCACTAGGCGTAGCCAATGACGAATAATTGCCCGCAGTGCGGCGGACCTCTGATGGCCGGAGCGCAAGCGGGCATGTGCGCGCGCTGTCTTCTGGCGGCGGCCTTGCGTCATGCGGCGCGGCCCGGCGCGGCGGGTCTTCCGAAACCCGGCGATTGGATCGGCAGCTACCGGGTAGTACGGCTGCTCGGAGAAGGCGGCATGGGCATGGTGTACCTGGCGGAGCAGGAAGAGCCTATTGCCCGCCAGGTGGCGGTGAAAATAATCAAGCTGGGGATGGATACGCGCTCAGTGCTGGCGCGGTTTCAATCGGAACAACAGGCGTTGGCGCTGATGGAGCATCCCAACATCGCGCAAGTGTATGAAGCCGGATTGAGCGACAACGGCCGGCCGTTTTTCGCGATGGAGTACGTGCCGGGAATTCCGATTACGGAATACTGCGACCGGAACCGCCTGCGCACCAGGCTGCGGCTGGAGTTATTTCTGCAAGTGGTCTCAGGCATGCAGCACGCTCACCAGAAGGGCGTGGTTCATCGCGACCTGAAACCTTCCAACATCCTGGTGATGGAGCGCGACGGAGAAGCAGTACCGAAGATCATCGATTTCGGACTAGCCAAAGCAACGGAAAAGGCCCACGCCGAGGAGACCGTGTTTACGGAGGCCGGGGTGATGGTGGGGACCCCCGAGTACATGCGTCCCGAGCAGGCCACCGCAAGCGGCATCGATGTGGATACGCGCACCGATATCTATTCGCTGGGGGTGCTGTTGTACGAGCTGCTGGTAGGCACGGTGCCTTTCGATTCCAAATTCCTGCGGCGCGAGGGTTACGACGAGATCCGGCGGATCATTCGCGAGGACGAGCCTCCGGCTCCGGCCAGCCGCCTGGATTCGCTGGGGCAGAGCGCGGCGGAAATTGCCGGATATCGCGATACCGATGCCGGCGGGCTGCGGAAGCAGGTGCGCGGCGACCTGGATTGGATCACGATGACGGCGATGGCGAAGGACCGCGACCGGCGGTACGCTTCGGCATCGGAACTGGCGGCCGATATCGTGCGGCATCTGCGGGACGAGCCGGTGATGGCGAGCCCGCCCAGCGCATCGTATCGACTGGGCAAGTTCATCCGCAAGCATCGCGGGCCGGTGATGGCGCTGACGGCGGTGTTCGTCACGCTGGTGCTGGGCTTGAGCGCGAGCACGGTGCTGTACTTCCGGGCCGAGAGACAGCGGCAGGAAGCGGAGATCCAGAGGGCGGAAGCGCTGCGGCAACGGTCTGAGGCGGAGAAACAACGCGCGGCCGCGGAGGACCAGCGTGCGGAAGCCCGCCGCCAGGGAGAACGCGCCGAGAACCAGCGAATGTTGGCCGAGCAGGCGCGCGAGGCGGCGGACCAGCAACGCAGGGAAGCGGAGTCGCAGCATGCCGAAGCCGAGCGGCAGCGCGCGGTGGCCGACCAGCAAAGCGCCGAAGCCCGGCGAAAGGGCGCGGAGGCGATTGCCGAAAGGTCGGTCGCCGAGAAGCAGCGCGAGGTGGCCGACGAGCAAAGCGCCGAGGCGCGTCGGAAAGGCGCGGAAGCGATCGCCGCACAGGCGGCAGCAGAGAAGCAGCGCGAAGTGGCCGAGCGGCAAAGCTATGCTGCGAACCTGATCGCCGCCGATCTGCACATCCGCTCCAACGAGATCGGCGAGGCCCGGCGGCGGCTCTTGCAATGTCCCGCGTCACTGCGTGGCTGGGAGTGGCGCTACCTTTTGTGGAAGACCGACACCAGTATCGCCACGCTGCCGGGACGCGGCAATGCCGGAGAATCCAAGCCCGCACTGGGTTTCAGCCCGGATGGCGCGCGCCTGTTTCGCACGGCCGGGGACGCGGTGGAGTGGTGGTCAGCGATGGGATTCAAGCCAGTGACGGCATCCAGGGATTTGGGTGCGATTCTGGCGGTGGATGTCCATGGGGCGAGGGTTCTCTCGCGGTCCGGCCGCGGCGGAGATTCCGCGCTGCGCGTGTACGATGCAGTGTCCGGTAAAGTTCTCGCGAGCCTGGGCGCGGCCGCGGAAGTGACTTCCGCAGCCTTCGACGCCACCGGCCGGCGGATTGTGGTGGGTGGCAGGGACGGCGCGATGGCGATGTGGGAGGCAGACTCCGGACAGTCCGTGGCTAAGATGGCCGGCCACAAAGGCGGTGTATGGGCGGTGGCCGTGAGTGCCGACGGGGAGCGAATCGTATCGGGCGGCGAGGACGCGATGGTGCGCATTTGGGATGCGGCCTCGGGACAGGCAATGTACGCCGCGGCCGGTCACGGGGGTGCGGTGCGGGCGGTAGCATTCAGCGCGGACCGGCGCTGGTTGGTTTCGGGATCGGCGGATAAGTCGGCGCGCATTTGGGATGCCGCTACAGGGCGGGCGCTGCACACGTTGAACGGACAGGAATGCGGAGTTCAGGCGGTGGCGATCAGCCCGGATGGCGGCACCGTCGCTACGGCATCCTGCAGTACTCTGCGCCTGTGGTTCGCGCAATCCGGAAAACTGGCGGCAACGCTGCCGGGCGAATGGCACGCGGGAATTGCGGCGATCGCCTTCAGTCCCGATGGCGCGCAGGTGGCGGCAGTCGGGGCGTTGGGCGAGGTGAAGGTGTGGAATGCCCGAACTTATGGTGGCGCAATTCTCAGGCGCGGGTCCGGCGATGTGGGCCGGGTGGCGATCAGCCCCAACGGGACGCGCCTGGCGCTCTACCAGACGAAGACGCAATCGATCGAGGTTGAGGATAGCCATATGAAGCCCATCTGGAATTGGCAGGCCCATGCGCCGGTGACGGCTCTGGCCTTCAGTCCGGATGGCAGCCGCCTTGCGGCGGGCTGGCCGGATGGCACTGTGCGCATCTGGAATGCCGCCGCGGGCCAGCCTACCGGCGATGCGGGTAAGTTCCCGGCCGCGATTTCGTGGCTGGAATTTGCGGACGCCGCGCGGGTGATGGCGGGCACAACGGATCGCGCGGTGTCGGTTTGGGACGGGAGCAAAGCGGGCGGAATCCCTCTCAAGCTGACACTTGCCGGAGCACCGGCCGCGATTGTCTCGGCGGCGTACAGCCCCGACCGCAAGCGCGTCGCGGCAGGACAGCCTTCCGGAGAGATCGCGATTTGGGATTCGGGCTCGGGACAGTATCTGGGCGTGCTCAAGGGGCACTCGGCGGCGGTGGGTGCACTGGCGTTCAGCCCGGATGGAAGCCGCATCATTTCCGGGGCGGCGGATAAGACGTTGCGGGTCTGGGATGCGGCGACGTACGACCCACTGCTGGTAATGGGCGAGCGCGACGAGACGATTGCGTCGGTATCGTTTAGTCCGGACGGGACACGGCTGTATTCCGTTTCGACGGAGGGGACGGTGCGGATTTGGGAGACACGGCGAGCGGTCGATGCCGAATCGGGAGGAGCGAAGTGATGACGGATAAACGTTGGGTAGCGATCGGATTGCTGCTGATGCTCGGCTGCGGGGCGACGCAAGTGGCGGCAGAGAGCAGGGAACAGCGCCAAACAACGTGGGAGGGATTGGCCGTGGTGGTGGGGCACACGGTACGGATCGTGATGCCGGATGGCGCCCACATTGAAGGAAAGGCCACGGGCGTGGAGGTTGATGCGCTGGCGATGGAGATTCAGAAAACCACTAACAAGACGACGTACCCCAAGGGTAAGTTTCTGGTGCCGCGGGCGACGTTGAAGGCCGTGGACATTGAGCGGCCGACGGGGCACTGGAGAGTGGTCGGAGTGGCGGTGGGCGGCGGAGTGGGAGCGGTGCTGGCAGTTCTCGCGGTCAACCTGCGTGGGTTTCATACGCGAAATCCGGTGGAGGCGGCGCTGATCACGGGGGCGGTGGCCGTGCCGGTGGGTGGATATTTGCTGGGTCGGCGGGCCGATCGGCGCACGATCACGTACGTGATCGCGCAGTAGAAAATCGGAGAGGCGAGGGATGCGGAATCAAAGCGCGATCGGAATAGCGATACTGGCGTTGCTGGCGTGGGGCGTGCCGCGGGCGAGGGCGGGCTCGGTAGACGAACGGCAGACCAACTGGGAGGGCCTATCGGTGGTGGTGGGCCAGCGGGTGCGGGTGTTGATGCCGGATGGCGCACGGATCGAGGGCAAGGCTACCGGGTTGGAGGTGGATGCGCTGGCCATCGAGGTGGCGAAAAGCTCCAACCGGAAGGCTTATCCGAAGGGCCGGTTCCTGGTGTCGCGGGCTACCCTGCGGGCGGTGGATGTGGTGCAGCCTTCCACCAAACACTGGCGGATCATATGCACAGCGTTGGGTGGCGGCATCGGATACGTGGCTATGCGAGTCGCGATCAACTTAGGCAAGAGTTCCAAGATCGGCGCGGCTGGATTGGGAGCGCTGGGCGTGGGTCTGCCGGTGGCCGGTTATTTCATCGGAAACGCGGCGGACCGCCGGATCGTCACGTATGTGATTGTGCCGTAGGAACTCGCCGGTTGAAGATATGCCGGCAGCGATGCAGGCCCATTGACGACTTACGGCTGGTATAAGAGTAACTTTTACAAGGGATATACCTACACTTACGGGGCGGTGGGCAAACGATTGTCGGCGCAGGACGGGTACAACTCGTCGTCCTACTCCTTCGCTTCACCTACGACGTCTTGAATCGTCTGAAGACGCGGACGCTGCCCGGCGGCGGAGGAGTGGAGACTTCGAACTACAACCTGACGGGGACGCTGGCCACCGTGACGGATTTCAACGGCAAGACCACCACGGCGCTATAATTCTCGGTCTCGGAGCTAAGAACTGTCAGGAGAATCAGATGAATCGACGCACGTTTATGGGACACGCTCCCGTGTGGGCGATGGCTGCCGGCTCGCAATTCGGATCCATGAGGGCCCAACCGCGCGGCGGGGGTAACGCTTACGGATCGGGCCATTTCGGCGAGTGGATGGAAGATGAGTTCGGGTTGCCCGCGTTTCGCTACACCTGCGACCAGACTGCGGACCCGAAAGCCGTCACCAGCGTTACGGCTGGCGGGATTCTTTCGCCCACCGAGCACATCCACCAGGTGGGCAACGATCGCATCACCGCGATCGTTTCCAACTACGGCCATGTGCGCGTCCGCGAGGACGAAGGTGCGCCTAAATTCCTGAACGACTACGACCCCGCCGCGGGCCAGTTCGGCGGCGGAATCGGATATCTGGTGGGGCCAGAGGAGTCGCTCAGCACGCTGTATTCCGGCGCCCGGAGTTTCGAGCGCATTTTCGGAATCGGGTACTTTCGGAAGACGGTCTCCGGCAGCCGCTACAATGTGGACCAGGTCATCGCCGCGCCGTTCGGCGACGATCCTGTGTTATTGTCCCAGACGACCATCGCCAACACGGGCGCGCAGCGCGCCAACTTGCGCTGGATCGAATATTGGGGCTGCCAGGTGTACCAATTCTCCTTCCGGTCGTACCTCGAATCGTTTGCCGGCGGCAGTACGGTGGAGGTTCGCCGCAAGTCAGGCCACCGTTTTAGCCACGCCTTTCAGACCGCTGGCGGCGGCGCCGGATTGATCGAGAGCAAGCACTTCCAGGGCCGGACTAAGGAAGAAGAGGCGATTTGGGAGCGGGTGAAAGCCGCCCTGGCAGCGAATCCCAACGCATTTATGGGCGCGGTCCAGGAGCCTGGTCCCGGAACATGGTTCGATGACCTGAACCCGCCGGCGACATTTCTGATCTCGCTCGACGCACCGGCCAGCGGCTTTAGCGCAAATTCCAAGGCATTCTTCGGCCCCGGCGGTGCGGCCCAGCCGGCGGGTCTGGCGGCGCCGCTCGATGGCCGGCTCGATGGCCCAGACAGCGCGGGTCTGCTGCTCGAGCGCGCGTTTTCTCTCGATCCCGGCGAAAAGAAGACGGTTTCGTTCCTGTATGGCTACCTGCCCGCCGGGTTCGACGCCGATGCGCTGGCAGCCCGGTACCGCGGACGCGCCGCGTCATTGCTGCGCGATTCCGCCGCGGAGTGGAAGAAACGCGGGTTGCGATTCACTGTGGCGGGCGAGCCCTGGACGGCGCGGGAGACACGTTGGAACCATTATTATCTGCGCAGCAGCCTGACTTACGACGATTATTTCCAGGAGCACATTCTTTCGCAGGGTGGCATCTATCAATACTTCATGGGATTTCAGGGCGCCGCCCGCGATCCGCTGCAACATGCCCTGCCCTTCATCTTCAGCGAGCCTGAAATCATGAAGGGCATCCTGCGATACACGCTGAAGGAAGTCCGCGCCGATGGCTCGATTCCGTATGCCATCGTTGGCCACGGGGTGGTAGCGCCACTGACGACGGACAATTCGAGCGACATGCCGTTGTGGCTGTTGTGGGCGGCCAGCGAATACGTCCTCGCCACGCGGGACACGGGCTTTCTCGACGAAGCGATTCGCGCGCGCGTGGGAACCGAAGCCGAGAAAACCGAGACGGTCGGGAACCTGCTCGCGCGCTGCTACCGGCACCTGGTTCAGGACGTGCGGGTCGGCGAGCACGGCCTCATGCGCATGCTGAACGACGATTGGAACGACGCGCTGGTGGCGTTTTGGGCGCAGAAATCCATGAAGGAGTGCGTCGAACAGGGCGAGAGCGTATTGAACTCGGCGATGGCGGCCTGGGTGTTCGGTTGTTATGGCCAGTTGCTCCGGTTTGCCGGCGCCGATGCGGACCGCATCGCACAAGTGGACGCGAGCGCGGCCCAGCATCGTAAGGCGACGGGAAATCAGTGGTCGGGGCAATGGCTGCGGCGGGCATGGCTGGGACCGACATTGGGGTGGGTCGGCGAGAAGACCCTGTGGCTCGAGCCGCAGCCCTGGGCGATTCTGGGCGGCGCGATTGACGCGGCGCGGACCGGTGAACTGGTGCGGGCCATGGACGAGAATCTGAGGCAGGGCGCGTATGCGGGCGCCGTGCAAATGGCGGGGCCCGATACGCAAGCCGCGGCCGGCGTGGAACCCGGCACGTCGGTCAACGGCGGCGTATGGCCGTCTCTCAACCAGACGCTCATCTGGGCGCTGGCGCGGGTCAATCCGCAAATGGCGTGGGACGAGTGGAAGCGAAACTCATTCGCGCGTCATGCCGAAACCTACCCGGACATCTGGTACGGTGTGTGGAGCGGGTGCGATACTTACAATTCGCCGCGAAGCAAGACTCCCGGCGCGACCGTGAATTCCGGTTTTCTCCGCTACACCGATTTTCCCGTATTGAACTTACATTCCCATGCATGCCCGCTCTATTCGGCGGCGAAATTGCTTGAGCTGGAATTTACAGCGCGCGGGTTCAATCTGAATCTGCGGCTGCCGGTGGATGCGTTTCGATTCGAGTCGCCGCTGGTGGGCGCGATCAAGCTGGCGCGCGGAAAATACCAGGGATGGTACGAGCCTGCACGTGCGGGGACGTGGACGATTTCGTTGTCGTTGGACGCGAAGGAGGCTGCGCTTTTGGCGAGCAGCGAGGTCAACGGCAGGAAAGCGCGCATTTCCGTGGGCCCTGACGGCTGGGTGAAGCTCGAAGGCGCCGGCGGACCGGGAAAGCCCTTGCGGTGGAAGGTTGGATAACGGGTTAGGGCTCTATATTAAACTACAATAGGACGGGGTTAGCGAGATGTCTGCCGACTTTCTGCGCAAATGTTCCGAAATGCTCGGTACCAACAAGCCCTTCGCCATCGCCACCGTTGTACGCGTAAAAGGCTCTTCTTCGGCAAAACCGGGCGCCCACGCCATCATCGACGCGAAGGGTAACCTCGTCAGCGGCTGGATCGGCGGCGGCTGTGCGGAAAGCACGGTGAGACACGAAGCACTTGCCCGGCTGAAGGAAGGGAGGCCGCGAACCATCACGCTCGACATGACCGACGAAGTTTTGGGAGTGGGGATGCCTTGCGGCGGTGTTATGGAAGTGTACATTGAACCGGTGCTGCCGAAACCGCAGTTACTGATCGTGGGACATGGGCGCATCGCGGAGACGCTGGCGCTTCTCGGGCGGGTGATGAATTTCGCCGTGACCGTCGACGATCCGAGCGCCAGCCGCGAATCATTTCCCGATGCGGAACGTGTGATCACCGACGATCTCGAGTTGAACTCCGCGGCCATCACCGGTCAGACCTATGTCGTGATCGCGACGCAGCATAAGCAGGATCATCGCTGGCTGGAACGGGCGCTGGCCAGCGAGGCGCCTTACATCGCACTGATCGCGAGCCGTTATCGTGCCCGGCTGGTCCTGGATTACCTGACTAAGTCGGGCATACCCAGAGAAGAGCTTGCCCGCGTTTCGGCGCCTGCGGGCCTTCCCATCGGGGCCGCAACGCCGGAGGAAATCGCGTTGAGCATCATGGCGCAGATCGTGGCCTTACGCCGGGGCGCGAGCGGCATACCGTCTGCCAGTGCGTCCGGACCGGCCGCCGAACCGCCGCCTGCGGTGACCATCACACATTGCGAGGCGGACGGCGTTTCCAGGAAACCACCTCAGCCATAATGCTCAGGGCAATCTCTTCATCGCTTTCAGCTCCAATTTCGAGTCCGGCGGGTGCGTGCAACCGCTCCAGCGCCGTTTTCGGAGTCCCTTTGGCTTCCAGGCGGGCCAGGATTTCCCGCACACGCTTCTTGCCTGCCACCAGCGCGAGGTACCCGGCATCGGTGGCGAGAGCCTGCTCGATGGCTTCTTCGTCAAACCGCCCGCGGCTGGCGATCACCACGACCGTTTCCGCGGTCATGGGCAGATGCGAGAAATCCAGGGCGTGCAGCACGCGGCCGACTCCGGGCGCGCGGCGCGGGTCCAAAAATGCGTCGACCACTGTGACGTCGTAGTGCAGCAGGTTCGCGATTTGCGCCAGCGCGCCAGCCACCGGCTCCCAGCCTACGATCACCAATTGAGGGCCGCCCACGTCACGGCCTTCCAGATCCGCGGTTTCGAGGAGCACCGCCGCTCCATCTCCAGCCGCCGGTGCGTGCTGTGCTCTTTCGAAATCTTCCATGGTGTCCACATCGACCAGAACACCGGCATCATCGACCGGAACTTTGAGAATGTTCTGAGCATGGCTGCCGAAGATCGCACGGCATCCGATATCGCCGCTCAGTTGCAGCAATTCCGGGAAGACCGAACGGTCCAGCAGCACCGGATTACCACGGAATCCGTTGAATACGGGCACGGCGATCTGAGGTTTTCGCTCGCAATACTGCGCGATGAGGCGGTTGATCGTCGAAGGTTGCACGAACGGCTGGTCCGCCAGTACGATCAGCGCCGCGTCCACTTGTGGACCGGCGGCAGCGAGGCCTGCCGCCAGAGACGTAGCCATTCCGTCCCGATAAGCCTCGTTTAGCACAACTCTAGTTCCTGCCAGGCGGGCTTCGCGCCGGATGGTCTCCGCTTCAAACCCCAAGACCACCACGATCTCGTCCACTTCGGAGGCACGCAGATGATCCAGCGCAATATCGAGTAGGAGCGTACCATCCAGACGCAGCAGTTGTTTCACCTTTCCCATGCGGCTGGACATTCCCGCAGCCAGCACGATTGCGCACACGGTGTTCTCGCGAGCCATTTCCTCAGGCATCGAACCCTCTTCTCCCTCTTCCACATTCTTCCATGGACCGGCATTGACTGCACAGAGCGCCTCGGGTGAAGTTCATTTATGCCGCGCCCGGTGGGCAAAGGCCCGGAGCTAAGACACCGAGACGCGCGCGCGTCCACGGCCTTGGCGCTACCCTCAGAGAATCCGACGGGGCGACCGCGATCCGGCAAGGAGTCGGGCGCGATCCTACGGCAGGTAGATACGCGGAGGCCGTCGCAGGCTCCGCGATACGTCCGGAGGGTTGTCGAGCTCTCTCATATGTGGGGATTGTTCAAGCCACCCATGGTTGCGTTGGGGAAGAAGGGAAGCGTGCGAATCCGGTTGTTGCTGATCCTGTAATACGCGTTCGCCAATGCCGGCGCAAGACACATCACGCCCAGTTCGCCGACACCCCCTATCGCGACTGACTGGTTCGACTGCTGCGGGTTCGGTATGAGCGCCACCGCGACCTGGGGCATCTCATCCATTCGTATGACGCGATTCTGATAAAAGTTTGGATACTGCGGCACGCCGTTCACGAAGCTCTGCCGGCCATAGAGGGCGGCATTGAGACCATGGACCATGCCGCCGGTCAGTTGCGCCTGGATCTGTCCGGGGTTTACGGACAGGTAGCAATCAAGCGCGATCCAGACGTTGTTCACATTGAAAAGGGCAGGCTGGCCGTCGTAATCGTTGCCGGAATTCAGCGAAACGTCCACGATCTCGGCCACAATGCTGTTGGCGTATGTAGTGATCGCCATTCCAAACGCATGACCGGGCGCGGGACCCGCCGAGTAATTCGCCAGTGCTGCCACTGTCTGCAGCACATTGATCCACCTCGGATCGGTGAGCAGATTCAGCCGGTAATCGTAGGGGTCTATACCGGCGAGTGCCGCCAGCTCATCGATCATCGACTCCACCGCGAACGTGTTCATGGACATCCCGACAGACCGCCAGAATCCGATAGGAATGGGTGAAGGATGTGAAATCCACTGGGTCACGCGGTTCTGGAAATTGTATGGAAGTCCCGAAGAGCCTTCCGTGGCCTGGCTGTCGCCCGTCGGGCCGACCGGAAACCCTCGCTGGGTGAAAAGGGAAGGTGACACGCCGGTATAATTCCAGCCCAGAATATCGCCTCCGCTATCGAGTCCGGCGCTGACCTGGATGAGCGCCAGGGGGCGGAACTGGTCGCGAAGAAAATTCTGTTCCCGAGGCCACAACAGCATGACCGGCCTGCCCACGGCCATCGCCACCTGGATGGCCTGGCTCACAAAATCGACTTCGATCCTGCGGCCCAAAGCGCCGCCGAGAAAGGTCGTGTGTACATTGATCTGGCTTAACGGCAATCCCGTGATCTGATTGACAAGAGCTTGCACGCTGGAGGCGACCTGCGTTGAGACATAGACGTCGCAGGAAACGCCAGGCACGTAATTAACCGTGCACGAGAGTGGTTCCAGGGCATTGTGAGGGACGTACGGCAGGGTATAAGTCGCAGTGGGGTGCTTTGCCGCTCCGGCGATCGCCGTGTTGGTTGCGGCCAGATTGCCTTCCACCGTATAAAGCGTCGGCGCGGTATTGGGTCCGCTGGGTGAGTATGCCGGGGCTGAAGTCAGCGCAGCCGTCGCCTCGTTGATAAAATTCTGGTCGTTAAGGGTTGAGCTGCTGGCAGGGATTGTCCAGTTGATAGTCAGGTTCAATGCGGCCTGCCAGGTATCCCAGGTGTTGGGACCGACAACCGCCACGGCATTCACCAACCCCGTAGTCTCGGTTCCGCGATTGGTTCCCGCCACCACCTGAGTTGGTACCACCGCGATCATTCCCGCGGGCGTGGCAGGTACTCCGTTCAGGGACCCTCCGAACGTCGGGCAGTGCTGGATTATCGCGTAAACCATGTTCGGCAGGCGAATATCGAGGCCGAAGACCGCGCTGCCGTTCACTTTGGAAGGGATATCCACGCGGTTGACGGTTGTGCCGATCAGCCGGAACTGGCTGTCCGGAATCAGCGGAGGATTCGACGGCACCGGCAAAAGCGCGGCAGCGCTGGCGACCAGGCCATAACTGATCGTTTCGCCTGTCGGCGTGTAAGTGATGACGCCGTTCGAAACCGTATAATTTGCGCGAGTCTGATCGCCGACGATATTCATCGCCGCCTGCACCAGCATCTCGCGCCCGGCCGCGCCCGCCTGGCGCATGCTCCAGTAATTATTTCGAATGATGGTACTGCCGTACGTGGGGATAGAGTTACCGACCTGGGGGGCGCCTGTCGCAGGCACTCCCTGCACGGTCTGAATGGTGCTGTATTCCACCATCAGATCTTCCGCCAGAATCTGCGCCAGACCGGAGAACGAGCCTTGCCCCATCTCCGAAGAACCGATCGTAAGGGTGATTTGACCGCTGCTGCCGATGTTGAGCCAAGTATTCACCTGGGTCTTGGCGGGTGGGCCGGCGATCCCGCCCATGGCCGCCTCGGCCACTTGGGTAACCTCCGGGCAAAAGAACGCCAGCGTCAGACCGCTGCCCGCGATCGCCAGGAAGTTCCGGCGGGAAACATGCTGCGCCTCCTCCCATTCCTTTTTGGAGGCTTCCTTGCTCTTACGCATACACTCCCCTACTCACAGAGTGGATATCGCTTGCTGTATTCGCGAATACGTTCCGCAGATGCAGATGTTGTGAACCTGCGCCGCGATGTTGGCGCCATGATTCCCTGCCAGAATCGACGCCGCTACGGACATCAACTGACCCGACTGACAGTACCCACATTGTGGAACCTGAAAAGTGACCCACGCCAGTTGCGCAGGATGGCTCGCAGTCGGAGACAGACCCTCGATCGTGATAATATTCTGTCCCGCTACCGACTGGATCTCGGTGATGCACGACCGGATCGCCTGGTTGTTGGCGATGACCGTGCACGCTCCGCAACCGTTCTGGCCGCATCCGTATTTGGTTCCAGTCAGGTTCAGGAGATCTCTCAGAACCCACAGCAACGGCATGGCGGGATTGTTAACAGTAACGGTTCGATTCTGACCGTTTACGTTGATCGTGAATGTGGCCGGCACGATCCCCTCCCTGAGAATTTCATCTCGCATAATGGCACAGAATACGGGCCGTGTCGAGCACAATTGCAACAAAAACCGGAGGGCTAAAGGTACCCATTACCTAAAGAAGTACCATTACGTAGAAAAATCCTTGCCCGCACGCGCCTGTTTGCAGTAGGATATCGAGTATCCTTTCCCTGGGTTGAGGGGCCCGCTACCCGGAGGCTGCAAATGAAAAGACGGATGCGCATTCTGGTTGCTTTAATCGGAATGCTTCTCGTCGTATCGGCAGTACAAGGCCAGCAACTTTACTCCAACTTTCCCGTTAGCGGGCTAATCAGCGCTTTTCAGGTGAACCAAGGTTACTCCGTTTCCAACTCTTTTGCGCTTACCGTCACCGGTACGATAGGCGAGGCCGTAATCGGCGCCTGGGTAAATCACGGGGATTCCGTTACCGGAATTTCCTGGTCTCTGGGAACATCCGCCTACGATGTTTCCTTAGGTTCTGGCGTTGCGGGTGCAACCACAGTTTTCAACTTTACGAATCCGGATGGTTTCGACGTAGACACAGTCAGTTTTGCGATTCCCAATATTAGTCTTCCCGCTGGAACTTATTACCTTACTCTTTCGTCCGGCGTTAGCGCCGCTGGCGGTCCGGTTTACTGGGACATCAACGATGCTTCCGTTGGAGACGCCTGGGACAGCTCTTATGGTCATGTCTCGGCCGGCAACGCGTGCTTCAACTTGATCGGAATCTCCGGGACGTGCGCCTCGTCGTTCCAACTTCTGAGCACCAGTGCGGCGCTGGGCGCTTCGGCGGCGACCCTCAGCTTCGGCAACCAGGCACTGGGCGTACAAAGCTCCG
>Ga0181521_10000463_pt1 | contig 49273 bp, 34 predicted proteins | sample PEATcosm2014_Bin_32_FD_119764 | JGI IMG/M metagenome (GOLD analysis project Ga0181521, IMG submission 119764) | Peatland microbial communities from MTU Mesocosm Facility, Houghton, MI, USA - PEATcosm2014_Bin02_60_metaG | ecosystem: Environmental > Terrestrial > Soil > Wetlands > Peat | place... | reverse complement strand
CGGTTTGTTGGGGTTTTGCGATTGAATCTCTAGCGCCATGCTCTCGATTCCTTCCAAGGTGGTGAGCGTGCGCCGGTTTCGTTCCTGTAGCTCGCGGACGTGCTTGAGAGCGGTCCCCGGCGCCGCCTCACCGCCAAAAAACAGCTTGAGCAGAAATTCATTGCGCGGGGGATCGTTCTGGAAGGGCAGGGCAAGCCACTCCCGGAGGCTTGCGCGCCCGGCATCGGTCAGCGTGTACATCTGGCGGCGCCGTCCCGGTCCGGAGACCAATTTGCCTGGCTCAATCAGGCCTTCGGCGGCAAGCCGCTTGAGGGAAGGGTAGATTTGCCCGTAGCTCTCGCCCCAGAAGCTGCCGAAGTTGGCTTCGATGGCCTTGTGAATCTCGTAGCCGGATAGATTCGGCTGGATGGAGAGCATTCCGAGAATGACGTAGGCGGTACGGCTATTCTTCATATAGCTGTAAGATATATCTATCAGATATTATTGTCAAGGAAAATCTTCGAGATAATTATCGTGGGATAGGAGCAGACGCGAAAACGGCAGACCGTATGGCCTGCCGCTTGGGTGGATCGGGCTCGTGAAGGGGGTGGCCTACTTGCCGGACTTGGCGGGCGCGGACTGGGAGGAGTTCTCCAACACGGACTTAGAGCCCGTGGTGGAGCGTTGGTAGAGGATGGTCAGGGTGATAGAGGTGCACATAAAGATGATCGCCGACCAGGTGGTAAGCCGGGTGAGCACGTTGGCCGCGGCGCGGGGGCCGAAAGCAGTCTGCGAGCCTTGGCCGCCGAAGGCGCCTGCCAGGTCAGCCGAGCGGCCTTGCTGCAACAGAACCACGCCTATCAGGAACACGGAGACAATCACGTGCAGGACGATAACAAAAACGAGAAGAAAATTCATCTTGAATGCTGCTTTCCAGGTCAGTCCGGCAGGCCCGGACGAGAGAAATTTGGTGCGGAAGAGGGGACTTGAACCCCTATGCCTTTTGGGCGCCAGCACCTCAAGCTGGTGCGTCTGCCAATTTCGCCACCTCCGCACGGGGGTGAACTTTACGAGTATAGCAAAATCGGGGGGTCTGCGGAAACGGCGGTTGCGCGGGTGTTCTCACCCGCCCATCCGCTTCATCCAGGCGGCCAGGGCCTGCTGATCGGCTGTGCCTGCGGCGTGGGCGGCGTGAACAGCACGGCCTTCGGCCGACTCGCGGTTTTGGCTGATCTTGAACTTGCCTTCGATGTGTGTGATGGGCATGCGGAAACCTACAATCTCCGCCAGCATCGACCGGCGAAACTCCTCCGGCATGGCGCGCCATTTTTCCCCGAAGGCCGGCTCATGAACGTGAATCAGATCAGCGAGCAGCCTGTCCTTGCCTGCCTTGTCTTCAACCAGTTCCAAGGTACCATAAGCGTGAATGGCGATGTAGTTCCAGGTGGGAACCGAAAGCGGATCGACATAGAGGGTGGGCGAGACGTAGCTGTGCGGCCCTGAAAAGACCACCAGCGTTTCGCGCCCAGCCAGAGTTTTCCAGTGGCGATTAGCGCGGGCAAAGTGGCCTTCGAGTAGGCCGTGTGGGCCTTCATCTTTCACCACGAGCGGCAGGTGTGTGGCCTTGAGCGGCGCCGTAGCCTCCAGACCTGATTGCCGCCCGAAGAGAATGGCGAACGAGTAGGCCCGCATGGCCTCGATCAGTACGGCGCGGTCGGCGACCTGGTTGAATGCAGGGGTGTACATTGCCTCTCCTTCTGTATTCGCTCTATCCGCTCCAGGCGTAACCGGTCTCACGCAGGGCGTGGGCGGGTGCTGCGATGTTACATCCGGTCTCATAAATTCCAAGAGCCTCAATTCGCCGACTGTGAGACCCGCCAACAAACCGGGTCCCCAGCGTGCGATTTCTGCTCGCTGGGGTGGTGAAAGGCGGGGCTCATGCACTCTGCGAGTCAATACAGATGGTTTATGAGACCGGTTCTAGCAAGTTTTGGGCTGCGGCGGAGACTTCCATTTCAGCTGTACTAGCGGCAGGTAACTTTTGGGTCCTCAGGGCGAGAATATACTATCCCAGGAGCAATTTATGGATGAATTGATATATGATGGTCAGTTCCAGTATCTGATGCGCTCTGTGCGCCTTGCGGAGTGAATGAGTATGGTCTGTACAAAATGCAAGAGTGAAAGAATGCGCCGAATCAAGAAAGAAGGATTCCTGCGCGCCAGGCTGGCTCCTCTGATCGGCTTTTATCCCTGGCGATGCTCCAGTTGCGCGACGGAGCAATTGCTCCGGGCGCGGGGCAAACAAGTGAGTATGCCTGGGGTGGGCAACCCGGAACAGGAAACCCCCGGCCATTCAGCACGCCAACTGGAGCGAAAGCCCGTTGGTTGATTGCAATCTTGGTGCCCGGAGGGGGATTTGAACCCCCACGCCCTTTTCAGGGCTGCGGATTTTAAGTCCGCTGCGTCTGCCAGTTTCGCCATCCGGGCAAAAGGACCACCTGCGGATTTACCAAGGTCAGTGGCCTTGCGGTGCCTGGCCTCTTCCTTGTTCCAGAGGCATGATTCCTGCCCCTTCCTGATTCCCCTCATTAAATTCTAACTGCATACTGCACGGATTCAGATATGCCTTACGGTGTCAGCCTGACTGGGCCGGTGGACTCCCGGACGATTAGTTCCGGCTCCACGACAATTTCATCGCGGGGAGCGATCGTGCCATGGATGAGGTTGAGCAGACTCTGGGTCGCAATCCTGCCCATCTCGGCCAACGGCTGGCGAATCGTAGTCAGTCGCGGCAGGGTGTACGCAGCCGCCTTGATATCGTCAAACCCTATTACCGAAACATTGGCCGGCACACGCAGGTTGAAGTCTTGAAGCGCGCGGATGGAACCGATCGCGTAGATGTCATTGAAGGCTACCAGCGCGGTAAAAGGCAGCTTGGTGGCCAGCAGTTGCTGTATGACCGGATAGCCCAGCTCCGGGGAGCTCATGTCGCGGTCGAGGCTGACCACCAGTTCCGGCTTGATCTCCAGATCCAGCCGCTCCGCAACTGCCACGATACCATTCCAGCGCGCATCCGAGTCGGTGCTGAGCGGCTGCCCATGCATGAACGCGATCTGCCGGTGCCCAAGGCCGTATAAGTGGTTCAGGGTCAGTTCCGCGGAGCGGATGTGGTCGAGTACGACGTTGGTCACGCCCTTGATCTGGCGATGGCCCGCGATGGCGACTACGGGGACGGAAATGGGATGCTCAAGCGCAGTATCGATGGCAATGATGCCTTGCGCGCCGCGGCTAATCAGCATGCGCGTGTAATCCTCCACCAGGTTCTTGCGGTGCCAGTGGTGCGCCGTAAAGTAGAAATACCCCGCACTGATCAGTTGATCGCCGATGCCGCTCATCACCTCAGTGTGATAGCCGCCGCCCAGTTCGGGCACAAGGATGCCGATCGTCAGAGTGCGCCGGTTGCGCAGGGAACGCGCCAGCTGGCTGGGGTAGTAATTCATCTCCCTGGCGGCAGCCTTGATGCGATCGCGTGTGGCTTGCGGAATCGAGCGGCCCGGCACATCGTTGAGAACCACCGATACTGTCGCCGGATTCAGCTCCAGATGGGCGGCCAATTGCTTCAGACTAACGGGGTGCTGGGCCGCAGGTTTTGTGGCTGGCTTACGATGTTCGGTGTTTACGGAATCTTCCATGGAGGCATCTCACTATTTCCGCATACCACTTATTACCACACCAGAGTTACCACCGAGTCCCTGGGCATCCGGACCTGAAGCGCGGACGAATCGAGGCCGCAGTCCACCGTGCGCGCCTCGCCCAGATTGGTGAGAATCAGCACTCGGCTGCCATCCGGATTTTCCAGCGCCACATGTTCCACGCCAGTGAGCTGCCCATGCGACGCAAGCACGCGCGCGTTGCGCCGGATTGCCTTCGAGTAGTGAGCAAACGCCCAGTATTGACCGCTGCGCGTGATACGCTGTGTGCGCGAGTCGATGGTCACCACGCCACCGCACGAGAAGGGGCCTATATTGGGTTTGCCCTGTTCGTCCAGCGCCAGATTCCATCCCACCAGGCAACGGCCCCAGTTCCGAAGTACGCCGGTAAACGTCTGCGACCAGGTGCCCCATTCGGTGGTGTAGTCCGGCATGGTGTAGTCAGGACCGCCCTCGGTCCAATAAGCGCTCTTTCCGGGGAATGCCTTATGCACGCGCGTCATGGCATCCGCGGTGCCCGCATAACCGTGCCAGGCAACCCCATCCACATATTTGTTCACCTCAGGGTCGCTTAATTCATCCAGCGCGCGGCCCCACAGGTTGTAGTTGTGGTCGAGAATCCAGATCTTTGTGTCGAGAGAAGCATGTTCCAGGGCCGGTCCCAGAAAGGTTTTTATGAAATCGATCTCGTACTCCTGGCCCCACAAACACGCGGGCATTTTCCCATCCTGGTCGGTGTCGGTCTCATTCTGAATGGTGACGGCATCGATCTTGACGCCCTCGGCGGCATACGCCTCCAGGAAGCGGACAAAATACTGCGCATACGCGGCGAAATAAGCCTTGTGCATCGAGCCGCCCAGCATGGATCCTCCGGCCTTCATCCATCCGGGCGGGCTCCACGGCGAGGAGAAGAGAAATAGTTCCGGATTCAGCTCACGCGCTGTGCGCAGCGAGGGCAGAATGTACGCGCGGTCGTGTTCAATGCTGAAGTGCTTGAGCTCCGGGTCCGGCTCCGGGGTATCGTCGTAGCTATACACGCTTCTGGAATAGTCGCTGGACCCGATACAGGTACGGGCCACGGAAAGGCGCAGGCCATCCGGCCCAAAAAACTCGCCGATCAGTTCCTGGCGCCCCTGAGCAGGCAACTGACTGAACAGATAACAGGCGGCGTCTGTAAAGGCCGCGCCAAACCCTAGAACCTTCTGGCGCCGGCTGGCCGGATCAATGCGAATGTCCAGGCTGGCGCTCGCTGCGGCCTTTTGCCACCGTGGCGCTTCGAACCCCGCGAACCTCTGCGCGCCAGAGGTCACCCAGGCACGAACCGGACGCAAGGTTTCGATTGGCTGGCTCCACAACAGGGGCCCCCGGGAGAGCGCGGCGGCGGCGGTTGTCCAAGCGAAATTCTGTAGGAAATCGCGTCGAGTCTTCAAGGTCATGATGAATCCTTATATGAAGCGATTGAATGTACATGATTCTATGCCACTCCATGCCGTTTAGACAATCGATTATCTGCAATTATTTTCGATCCCGGTCGGCGCTTTCCCGGCGGGCAAATTTGTCCAGGGATCGGATTCGCCCTTTCGATACGTTTTGTCCTAAAAATGATTAATTTCGTTGGGAAAGCGATGGTTTTAGCCTGTGCCGTCCGCGGCGGCAGAGAACCGGTTGGGATAACCAACCAGGAATCCAACCTGCCCCATCCTTGCGCCGGCTTTTCGAGAAAAAGCCGGCGCAAGGGTGGGAGCCACTGCCGCAAACTAGCCGTCCGCCGCTGACTTGTTGATTCGCTAGTCGTTCGGCCTGTCGTAGAACCGGAAAAACAGTGACGGCTTGGCGCACGGCTCGGCCCGCGCCACCAGTTCGGTCGTCTGCCTGTCGTTGATCGGCGTGAACTCCCGCGCCAATTGCACGTTCTCTTCAAGCTGCGCAATCGTGTCGCAGCCGATGATCACCGTGCTCACCGGCCTGGAGAGCGTGTAATACATCGCCTCGCGCATGGTCAGCGTGCCGGGCGACGACGTCTGAATTGCCATGCCTTCCCACGAGTGTTTTTGCTGTTCGATCGTCGGCGGCGTCCAGCTGGAGAGAATCCGCCCGCGGCTTGGCACCTTCATCCCGATGATCCCCATCTGACGCTCGACCGCCAGCGGCAACAGCGCTTCGCTGAAGCTGTAGTGGTGCGGGTCGGCGGCGTTGATGGCCATCAGAATGGCGTCGAACGGGTGCCGGTTGATGCACTCGATTAGGCAGTCGGGCCGGTAGTGGCCGGTGATGCCCAAGTAGCGCACCACCTTCTGCTGTTGCATCTCAATCAATGCTTCGAGTGCGCCGCCTTTGGCAAAGATCTCGTCGACATTCTTCGCAATGCCTATGTCGTGCAGTTGCCACAGGTCCACGTGATCGGTTTGCAGCAGTTGCAGCGACTTCTCGATCATGCGCAGCGAGCCGTCGCGGGTCCGCTCCTTGGTCTTGGTGGCCACGAAAGCATCGTTGCGCCGGTGCGCCATCACCTTGCCCACGTACTGTTCGCTCCAGCGTTCGGGTCCGCCGTAGATCGACGAGGTGTCGATGTAGTTGACGCCCAGGTCGAGCGCCCGCTCGATAATGGGCACGGCCACGTCGAAGTTATTCGGCCTCTCCAGGGAGCCTTGCCCGCCCAGCGAGAAGATGCCCACCTTGTAGCCGGTCTTGCCCAGGTTCCGCGTCGGCATGGCCGCGGGAGTCTTGGGGTTCGAGGGCAGGCTGGGGAGAGCTTTCGGTGTGTCGGCCAACGCCGATGGCGCCAGCAATGCGGCCGTTACTGCTCCGCCCGCCTTCAGGAATTCGCGGCGACCCTGCTTCCACTCCGCCGACGGTTGATTTTCGCTCATACGACCTCCTCGCCAGGGAGTAAAGCCCTGTGAGAACTCATTATACCTTGGGGTTGTTACCGAGGAAAGTACAACTTGAAATCCCGCATATCTGCCCGGAGAGAGCCCTGCGATCTGCTTGCGCGCGAAAAGGCGACCGAATCCCACGCCCGGCCCAAATGAAAATGCCGATCATTTCTCCGGTTCCGCCGCCGGTGGCTGTGCTGGTTTGCCCTTGGCGTGAGCGCCACCGCCACCCATCTTGTTCACCACCGCATCGTCGGCGGCCCTGTTGATGCTGCTGGCCTTGTCGAACTCGGCCTTGGCTTCGTCTTTTTTGCCCATCGACCGGTAGAGCCGTCCCAGCCGCCAATGGACATTCACGTCCTCCGGGGCCAGCCGGGCGGCCTCCTTCATCTCCCGCAAGGCATCGTCATGGCGGCCTGCATCCGCATAGAGGATGCCCAGATCGAGATGAGCCAGTTCCCGCCCCGGGTCGATGCGCAGAGCATTTTCCAACAGCGGCTGGGCGGCCTCCGGGTGGTTCAACCGAATCTGCGTGTCTCCCAGGTAGATCATGGCCTGGATGTGATTCGGGTTGTTGGCTAGCTCGGCCTGAAACTCGCTCACCGCCTCCGGGTACTGCCTTTGGGTCCACAGCAAGTAGCCCAGGCCGAAGTGAACGTCGGGCTCCCTCGGATCGGCCTTCACTGCGTCACGGAACTGCTGAATGGCGCCGCCGTGGTCCTTCATCTCATCCAGCGCCTCGCCAGCCAGCATATCGGCCTCGGCAGATTCCGCGTTCAGCGTTAGAATCTCGTGATAAGTATCCATCACGCACTGGTACTGTTTGGACCACATGCAACTGTGCGCCAAAGCCAGGCGTAAGGACAGATTTGGCGGATCGTTCGCGGCGGCCTGCTTCAGATAAGGAACCGCCTCGGCGTATTCACCCAGTCCATAATGGGCCATTCCCAGCAGGATGGCCAGGCGCTGGGCCTCCGGTGAGGAAGGCGGCTGGCTCTTGAGCAACGGCTTTAATTCCTGAATGGCCTGCTTCAGTTCGCCGCCCTTGAAGAGCGCGAGACCGAGGTTCAGGCGCAGGCCGGGTATCGCCGGATTCATCGCGAGGGCCTTGCGGTAAAGAGGCACGGCCTCCTTGTAGTGTTCCTGGCGCGCTTCCAAGAGGCCCAGGTGGGCGTAAGGCTCCGGATTCGAGGGATGAGCCTTCAGAAAAACGCGCCATGCGGCCTCAGCCTCGACATTCTTCCCCTGCTGCTCCAGAGCAAGCGCGGTTTGCCGCTGGCTCTCCGGCGTCTGCGGGGCCTGCCCCAGGCAGACGGCGGTTCCCATGGCCAATCCCAGGCCGATTCCCAATCGCATTGCCCGATTCATTCGCATCCTTTACCAATCTTAAATGTCATTCGGAACGTTTCCCTGCTTGATTTTCTCTCCCCGCGATGCCGGCGGGCAAATTCGAGCACAAAACAAAAAAAAGGGGCGCGGCAGGGATTGCCTGCCGCGCCCCGGTTACGGGTTCAGGTTAGAAAATGATCTTGCCGCCGAACTGGAAGACTCTAGCGTCCGCGGCGCCCGTTAACTCACCGAAGTGTGTGTCGGTCGGGTTATCGTTCATGTCGCCGGATGCGCTGCCAACTGCAAATTGAGTGTGGTTGAAGGTGTTGTAGGACTCGGCGCGGAGTTCGAAGCGAACACGCGAGCCTATCGCAAAGGACTTGTAAAGTGAAGTGTTGAAGTTGGTGCGGCCGGGACCTACAACAACGTCTCTGCCGGAGTTGCCGAAGCCCAGGTTTGGACCACCATCCCAAGCCGCGATAGGCGCCGTCAAGAAGCCGTTGAGGTTGGATACCCGCTGAGGTTTGCCGTAGGCGTCCTTCTTCACATTCGTATACACGACCGGCACACCGGGGGCCCTGGCGGCGCGGATGCTGTATCCGCCGCCCAGGCCGACCGTATCTCCATAGTTGCCGTTCGGAGGCTGGTTGCCCGCCCAGACAAGACCGGTCTCCCAGATGAACGTACCGGCGATTTCCCAACCGCCGAGCACGTCATGAGCCAGCCCGGTGTCATGCGCAAAGATGGGCAATTTGTAGGTGTAGTTGATGTTGAGGATCTGACGGCGATCCAGGGCGCCGGAACCCCTGTCGTACTTCAGGTTCCAGGGATTGCTGCCGGTCTGCAGATCTACGCTTCCTTCCTGGCTGTCGATCTCGTGCGACCAGGTGTAGTCAATTTCGAAGCTGAGGCCGTGCTTGTTCTGCTGGCGAAGGCCTGTCTGCAAGCTGTTGTAGGCGGCAGTAGCGGGGTTGGTGATCTGGTTGACGCCGTTAAAGCCCGGATAAGTCCGAGCTTCCCGGGTATGCCAGGCGTCAAGCGACGCGTAACCTGCGCAATAGTTGGGGAGCAACGGATGGGCACCTTGGCCGGACCCGGCATCGCAACGCGTCTGCATTGGGGTGCTGAGCGGGAAGGTGTTGATATTCATGAAAATGTTCTGGTGCCAGCCGAGGTTGCCCACATATTGCGTGGTCCAGATCAGCGCGGGAAGGATCTCGTGCTGCACGCCCAGGCTGTATTGCGCCACGCCTGGAGCGGGGTAATACGTGTTGATAGAATCCGGACCCTGAGTGGTTATCGGACTGACCGCCAAGGCGTTAGACGTCCAGTTTAAGTAGGGGTTGGAGAGTGTGACGCTACTGGCGTCCGGGGAGTTGACGAACGGAGGTCCGCCGGAGAGGTCGTAGACGTCGTTGCCCTGGACGCGCTCGAAGAAGGTGCCAAAGCCGCCGCGCAAAATGGTCTTGCCTTTGCCGCTGACGTCATAGGAGAAACCGACGCGGGGCTGATAGGTCTTCCAGAAGTTCGTGACTATGCTGTGCGGGGTCCCATTCTGACCTTCGATGGCTATGCCGTTCATGTAGAACAGGGTGTTAACGGTTGTGCCGATGGGCTGGTAGGTTTGCAGGCCAGGGCTGGGTATTCCAGCCACGCAGCCGCCATTAGTGTCGATACCGTCGCAGATCTGGCCGGTCGTAGTATCGAGTTGAGGAGCAAGCGCCGTCGAATACATCGCGGGATTGAAGTAGGAGATGCGGTTCTGACGTTCCCAAACGTGAGGCATGGCATCGTAACGGAAGCCAAGCTGCACGCTCAACCGGGTACTCGGGTGCCAGTTGTCCATGGCAAAGCCCGAGACATTGTTGTTCACATAGTGGAAGATGGGAACGGTTGACGCTTCATTGAAATCGGTGGCCAAGCCGAGATCGAAGTCCAGATACGAATCGCCTGTCAGGTTGGGCGAGCCGTTGGGCAAGCCGGTCGTTGAGTCTGCACCGTCGCCAAAGGTGAAGTTTCCATTGTCATCGGCCCAGCAGACCTGGTTCTTGGTGTAGCGGTTGTAGCCGCCGCCGAACTTCAGCGCATGTTTGCCCTTGGTGATCGACAGGCCGAAGATCTCGTTATAGTCCTCGGCGCCATTGGTCCACGGATCGTTTCCAGGGCCCCAGTTGATGCCGGAGCTTCCCAGACTGATGTTGGGCAGACGGTGCTGGGTATCATTCGCCGCCGGGAAGTAGTAGGACGTGGGGGTCCAGCCAGAGGGTATCGTAAAGCTGCCTCCGCCCTCCGCTACCGGTTCGATGGCGATCTTGTTGCCGTCGTAGTTGAACGCGGCCTCCAGCAGCACGTTGGGCGTAAGCTGTCCGGTCAGCTTGATCGCTGCATCAAACGACGGATTGCTGAAAGCGGAGCCCACGGTCGGCATATTGTCGGCGTTCCACAAGACCGTGGCGTAGTTGATGACCGACGGGTCATGGATGAAGTGACCCATCACTTGCCACTTGTCATTGATGACTTGGTCGATACGGAAGAGATCATCCCGTATGTAGGTCGGCAGCTTGCCCGAGGTAGGGATCCAGGTGGTATCCGTGCCGTGCCCATTGGGAATGTTCTTCAATCCGTTGAAGATCAGCGCGTTGGGATCCAGCAAGTCGCCATGAATCGAGTTGAGCGGAAAGGCCTGGCCGGGGTCAAACACGGTGCCGCCGTTGGCGGTATGTGTAAGGCCGGTGTAATCAGCCAGCAGTTTCACGCCGAGCGGCGTGGCGATATTTATCTGAGGTATGTAAACCGAGGTTTGCGCTGCCGGAGCGTAGCCGGGGATCACATACGTGAAGGTCGCCGCCGAAGTGGGATTATCCCCCACCGGTACGCCCTTGATCGGACTAGGCGCCTGGCCGGTGATTTGCCTGCGCCACTCTTCGTTGTAGAAGAAGAAGGTCTTCCTCTTGTTCTCGTTGTAGACGTGAGGAATGAAGAACGGGCCGCCGAAGTTGGCGCCGAAGACGTTATAGCGCAACTCCGACTTCGGGGAGGCAGGTATGCTCATTTTACTGAAATAGTTGTACGCATCGAGGTCGTCGTTGCGGTTGAACTCCCACGCTGATCCGTGGAACTTCTGGGTGCCGCTCTTGAGGGACATGGTGATGGTGCCGCCGGAGGAGATGCCGTAATCCGGAGGATAGTTGCTGGCCAGCACCTGTAGCTCGGCGATGGCGTCCTGGGACGGCATCATGGCGAACTTGCCGCCGGAACCGCGGTCATAGGCCTCGCCGCCGTCGATGATCCAGATATTGTGTTGGTTGTTCAGGCCGTTGAAGCTGATGTTATAGCTTGCGCCCGTGGTGCTCGGGAGGTTCATGTCGGGGTTGTTGGAGCTGACGCCCAGGCCCAGTTCGGCCAGGGAGACGATGTTGCGTCCGTTGGTGGCGATTTCGGTGATCTGCTGCCCGCTGATCAGGGTGCTGACCACGTTCGAGTCGGCCTGCACCGTCAGGGCGTCGGCCACGACGGTAACGGTCTGGGTTTCGGTACCGATGGTGAGCTTGACATCAACCCGGAACAAACGGGAGATGTTGACCACGACGCCGGTCTGCAAGTACGTTTCGAAGCCCTTGGCCACGACCTTCAAGTCGTAGTTGGCGGCGTTCAAACCGCCGATGTCATACAACCCGGTGCTGCCGCTAACGGTTGTATGCACGGTACCGGTGGCCGGATCGGTGAGGGAAACGTTTGCTCCCCCTACAACGGCTCCCGTCTGGTCGGTGATGATGCCGGTGACTTCGGAATTGGCCTGCGCATGGACTCCCACGCACGCCAACACTAAGAACAACGGCAAGAGGATAATCCAGTATCTCGCTTGTCTCATGTGACCTTCCTTTTTCAAAGTTGTTGCTGGGTTGTGTTACGTTATTCTCCCCGCAATCAGGCATAAAGCTGGTTGAAGCGCATCTGAAATTGTCAAGAAGAGAATCAATTGCTTCACAATTCCTCGATTCCTCAATCCGCCCATGACAGCAGCGGGGAAAACGGAAATTGTTGAATTGCCGGCTGATCCGCGCAATCGGCTGATCGCCGATTGTCTATAAGATCGATGTTTCCGCCAGCAATGCAACGGCACACATCGGCCCTTTTCCTCCATCTCTCCCTGCCGCCAGCGCATTGTCGCTAGACAATCGATAGTCTTGTGAGAAAAAAGAAGGAAAAAAACCGACGCCCGCATTAGAACTCAACGCAATAAGGGCTGTCAAGGTAATTTTTGAGGGCTCGGCCCGAGGGAAGGCGGTGGGCAAAGGGCAAATTCGCCACGCCATGCTGCGACCGATTCAACCGTTCGCCGAAAGGGGACTTCCATCCAGTCAACTCATTTATTATGTGCAGTATACAATTCATACGAACTAACTTATGAGTGTGTTGGGAGGCGGTACAGTCCCAGTCCTGTGCATCTTTCATCCCCGGCCAAGCTTTTGCCGCGTTCCGGGCCCCCCGGCGCAGGTTCACGGCAAGCGTCTCCAGGGCCAGGGAGGCGCCGATTGCGATACACTTCAAGCGTGGAGGACTCACCCTTTGTCGCGCAAATCCGGACTGTTGGCCGCTTTCGTCGCCTGTTCGCTCCTTGTTTCCGGTTCGGCCCCGGCAACATTGGCTTTACAGGAGGGGAAGCAAGAAGGGATGCAACAATCCCAGGGCGGAATGGCCAATGCCGGTCCGCAAAAGGCGGAGTTCGACAGCCAGCACCGTCCGATCACTGCCGGCGGCTTTGTAAAAACCGGCCCCATTGTCTTCCAGGACGTTGCCGAGGCCGCTGGGCTTACCCGTTGGCATCACACGGCGGGCACTCCCGAAAAGCGCCTCATTCTGGAAGCTAAGGGCCCTGGCGTCTGTCTTTTGGACTATGACAATGACGGCTGGCTTGACATTTATCTGGTGAACGGATCGACTTACGATGCGCTTGCGGGCAAAACCACTCCGCCGCATGCGGCTCTGTTTCACAACAATCACGATGGCACCTTTACCGACGTGACGGAGAAGGCCGGCGTTGCCAACGACCGGTGGGGATACGGGTGCGTGGTGGGCGATTACGACAATGACGGCTGGCCGGACCTGTATGTAACCAATTATGGGAAGAACCGCCTGTACCACAATAACCACGACGGAACCTTTACGGATGTCGCGGAAAAAGCCGGCGTTTCAATCGGCACATGGTCCACGGGCGCAACCTTCGGCGACTACGATGGCGACGGGCGGCTGGACCTTTTCGTGGCCGGCTACCTTCAATTTGACTTGTCCAATCCTCCTATCTCCGGAACAAAGGCGGTCAACTTCTCTTTCTGTCAATACCGCGGGGTAACGGTGATGTGCGGCCCGCGCGGCCTGAAGGGCGAACGGCACCATCTCTTTCACAACAATGGAGATGGAACCTTTACGGATGTCAGCAAAAAGCTGGGGGTGGACAATCCCAACGGGTACTACGGCCTCGGAGCTCTGTTTGTGGACGTGAACGGGGATGGCAAGCCGGACCTGCTGGTGGCCAACGATTCCACGCCTAACTACCTGTACATGAACAAGGGAGATGGAACCTTCGAAGATCAGAGTTACGAAAGCGGATACGCGCTCAATGAGAGTGGCCGCGAGGTCGCCAATATGGGCATTGCGGCGGGAGACTACGAGAACAACGGCCACCTATCCATCGTGAATACCGACTTTGCCGACGACTACAATGTCTTGTTTCAGAATGACGGAAAAGGGTTTTTCACCGACGTCAGCTATCAGGCCGGCATAGCAGAGTCTTCCATCCCGTTTGTCAGCTTCGCCGATGGATTCCTCGACTACGACAATGACGGCTGGAAGGATCTGCTTATCATCAATGGCCACGTCTATCCGGAGGTGGATAAACACCCGGAGTGGGGAACCAGCTATGCCGAGCGCCCGCTGCTCTACCACAACCTGAGGAACGGCAAGTTCGAGCTGGTTCCGGCGGTCGAGGGAACCGGGCTTGCCGTTGTCAGCGTGGGCCGTGGCGCCGCATTTGGGGACATCTTCAACGACGGCAAGATCGACGTGGTCATCAACAATATGGATGGCGTTCCGGTTCTGCTCCGTAACGTGAATCCTGACCACCACCACTGGGTTGAACTGAAGCTCATTGGAGGGCCCAAGAGTCCGCGCGATGCGGTCGGAGCCACGGTCTATCTCGAAGCGAACGGGATGCGCCAGCGTGGAGACGTCCTGAGCGGCGGCAGCTATCTATCCTCCAACGATATGCGGGTTCACTTTGGGCTGGGCGACGCCACCGATGCCGGAACCGCGGAGATTCACTGGCCATCAGGCGTCAAAGAGACGGTGAAGCTGCCCGCTGTGGACCGGATTTATACCCTCACTGAGGGCCAGGGCATCACCAGCGCGCTGTGCGGCGGCAAGCCCTGCGCAGTCGAGCCTTCGGCTCCTGTGCCGCCGCCGGTAAAGGCCAAACCCTGAAATTTGCGTCGGTTCCACTGCGGCCTAAAAAGGAATCGGGTAGCAGCCCAGCGAGTTGGGCGGCCACCCGGAAGGTCACACTTTGAACGAGCGATACTGAGACATTCACAGGCTACCGGCAACTCCAGGGCGTGTCTTGAGCCAAATGAGTGAGTCTGGACTCCATCAATAGGTGGAGACGGGCGCCGGCTTTTCTTGCGATAGTCCACATTTGCTCCTGTGCAATCCTGCGCCTGTCCAATTACTGTGGAATTGCGCAGGTTGACGCCTGCTTGAGGGTACTTCCACTCGGTCCCGTGGCCCACAATCACGCCAACTCGATGGATGCAGCGGGAGAGGCCGCCCCGCGACCGTCCTTCCCTGGCGGAACTCATGGCGCGACTGCGATCCGCTGCTTTCTGGCAACCGCATTGCTCTTGGGCTGCGGGCGCTCCGGCCTGGCGCTGGAGCCTACCATTCCGCTGGCCAACTACGGCCGCCAGGCGTGGGGGATGGAGAACGGCCTGCCGCAGAACACTGTGCAGGCGCTGCTTCAGACACGAGATGGCTTTGTGTGGCTGGGAACCGAGGCGGGACTGGTTCGCTTCGATGGCAACGGGTTTACTGTCTTTGACCGGAATTCCACTCCGCCCCTGCCGGGGAACGACATCCGCTGCCTGCTGGAGACGAAGGACGGGGCACTGTGGATTGGAACCAGCGAGGGGCTGGTGCGGTGGAAGGACGGGGTCATAACTGCATTCACGAATAAAGATGGACTACCGGGGGGAGGGGTTCGAGCGCTTGTCGAAACCGGAAACAAGATGTTGTGGGTGTGGACGGATCAGGGGCTGGCACGTCTGACGGACGAAGAGCGGTTTGTTGACGACACGGCCAAAACCGGGTTGCCAAGCAGCGCAATTGCCAGGGTGATAGCTGACGGACAGGGAGGGGTGTGGGTAGGCACACAAGATAGTGTTTCGATTTACATGGATGGACACTGGAGCGCGCCCGGCCCTCAGAATGTGATGTTTCCGTGGATTCCGACAATGCCTATTGAGTTCATTCAGACCTTTCTCGGAAAGTTGGCGTCTGCTGACAATACGACGGTAGCGGTGTTGTTCGGGGATAAAAAACGAAGTGACAACGCCCTGGACCACTTCACCACCGGCAAAGAGCTTCCAGGTAGCCGGATACAGGCTCTCTTTTTCGACCGCGAAGGCAGCCTGTGGATTGGCACCAACGGCGGGTTGGCACGCTGGGTTAATGGCAAGGTGCAACGGCTGCCGGTCACCGACTCACTCGCCACGGCGTCGATACTCACACTGATGGAAGACCGCGAGGGCAATCTGTGGGTCGGAACCGAAACCGGCGGGCTGCACATTCTACGAGATCAGCGCTTCCGCACCTTCGGCGCGCGGGAGGGCCTCTCCTCCGACGCCACGACCACCGTCGTCGAGGACAACGCGGGCACGCTCTGGGTGGGAACCAGCGGGGGCGGCTTGAATGCCCTGCGCCGTAATGCAGCCGGTCCGGGCGCGGGCTTGGGCGCGGTCAGAACCTATTCAGTACGCAACGGCCTCGTGAGCGACGTGATTCTGTCATTGGCCGCCGCTTCGAACGGCGATCTGTGGGTGGGCACACCGGATGGGCTCAACCGGATTCGCGGGGATGCTGTTGCCTCGTTCACCTCCGCCGACGGCCTGCCCGACGACTTCATCCGTTCGCTGCTGGTGGACGCCGACGGGGCGCTGTGGATCGGGACGCGGCGCGGGCTTACGCACTGGTCGGGCGGTCCCACCGGCACGCGCTCAGCCACACACATGGAAACCTATACACAAGCGAGCGGACTGGGCAGCGATCTGGTGGGCGCGATGGCGCGGGACTCCCGCGGCGACCTTTGGGTGGCCACGCTGGCCGGGCTTTCACGGCTGGATGGGAGACATGGAGGCAAAATCGAAAATTATACGACCGCCAACGGGCTCTCCAGCAACGTGGCCACGGCTCTTTTGCCCCGGAGCGATGGGACGCTGCTGATCGGCACGCAGGACCGTGGCTGGGACGTGTGGAATGGGCGGAGTTTTATCGAGGCGAAGCAGAACGGCCAGGGCCAGGCGGCCATCCACGCCATTCTGGAAGACGGCGGCAACCATCTCTGGTTCGCCACCGCCAATGGAATCGCCCGCTGCGACTATACAGGAGCAGCAAAGGAGATACAGACGCCGGTCTGCTCGCATTGGCTTGAGTTCGGCGCCGCTGATGGACTGCGCAGCCGCGAGACAGCCACCAACAGCCACCCTTCGGCCTGGCGCACCCGCGACGGACGATTGTGGTTTGCCACGCCCAAAGGGTTGGTCGAGGTGGACCCGGCGCATTTTCCGGTGAACACGGTTCCGGCGCCGGTAGCGTTGGAGCGATTTGCCGTGGACGATGTTCCTCAACCGCTGCCTGGGCCGACGAATTTCGTGCGGATTCCTGCCGGTCATGAACATTTCCAGTTCGACTACGCGGGATTGAGCTTTACCGCGCCGCAGAAGGTGCGCTACCGCTATATGCTGGAGGGCTTCGACCGCGGCTGGACCGAGGCAGGCGCGCGCCGCAACGCCTACTACACCAACATCAGGCCCGGACGCTACACCTTTCGCGTGCAGGCAGCCAACAACGACGGCCTGTGGAACGCCGAGAGCGCGGCGCTTACCTTCGTGCTACGGCCTCACTTCTACCAGACAGCCTGGTTTTATGCCTTGTTGCTGGCGGCCGTGACGGGCCTGGTGATGCTGATTCTGAGGCTGCGGCTACGGCGGGCTGAAGGCGAGTTTCGCGCCGTGCTTGGCGAGCGCAACCGCATCGCCCGCGAGATTCACGACACCCTGGCCCAGGGCTACGTGGGCATCTCGGTGCAGTTGGAGGTGCTCTCCGAGCTTCTGCGCATGAGCAATACAAAAGCCGCAGAAAAGCATCTGGACTTGACCCGCAACTACGTCCGCGAAGGCCTCGCCGAAGCGCGGCAGTCGATCTGGGCGCTGCGCTCGCAGGACTCGGACGAGACCACGCTGCCGGTCCGCCTGCGCCGCATGGTCGAGGCCGAAGGCGGTCACGGATTGGAGGCCAGGTTCAACATCTTTGGCGCTTACCGGCCCATGCCTCCAGGCACGGAGCAGGAATTTCTGCGCGTGGCTCAGGAAGCCATCCAGAATGTGAAGAAGCATGCCGGGGCCAAACATCTCTTTGTCCAGTTGGAGTATGGGCCGGGCGAGATTGCCCTGGAAGTGCGCGACGACGGGCGAGGGTTTGCCGCGGGCGAGAAGCTGGAACCCAGGCCTGGGCACTATGGACTGATCGGAATGAGAGAGCGCGCGGCGGCTATTGGTGGGACACTGGAAGTAAGCAGCGAGCCAGGCGAGGGGACGACGGTCCGGCTGCAGGCGGCGGCGCCGAAAGAGACGCGAGAGTAGACGTTGGAGAAGAAACAAAGGAGCAGTGGTGACTAAGGAATCGATTCGCGTGCTGGTCGTCGAAGACCACCACGTTGTGCGCCAGGGACTGGTTGCGCTGCTCAACGTGGTGGACGGCCTGGAAGTAGTGGGCGAGGCAGCGGACGGCGTGGAGGCCATTGCGCAGTTTCGCAAGCACCAGCCGGCCATTACGCTGATTGACCTGCGGCTGCCGCGGCTGAGCGGCGTCGAGGTCATCGAGCGCATCCGCATGGAAACGCCGCAGGCGCGCTTTATCGTGCTGACCACCTACGACGGCGACGAGGACATCTTTCGCGCCCTGCAGGCCGGCGCGCGCGCCTATCTGCTGAAGGGCATGACTTCGGAGGAGTTGATCGCGACCATCCGCGCAGTGCATGTGGGCAAGTCGCACATCCCACCGGTGATCGCCGAGAAGCTGGCCCAGCGCATGGGCGCCGAGGAACTGACCCCGCGCGAGTTCGACGTGCTGGAGCAGATTGTGCATGGCAAGAGCAACAAGGAGATAGCGACTGAACTGGAAATCTCAGAAGCCACGGTGAAGACCCACATTAACAGTCTGCTGGGCAAGCTGGGCGTGACCGACCGCACGCAGGCCGCCACGGCCGCCATCCAGCGCGGCATTGTTCCGCTCGAATCCCTCAGAAAGCCGAATCTATGACCAAGAAATTGACGAAAAGATTGATTCTTTCCGGAGTTTTTCTATTGCTTTTGTCTCCGCCAGCGCGGGCTCAGAAGACGGCATGGCGGCAGGCTACCGATGCGGAACTTGCGTCGCTGCTGCCGGCGCGGGCGCATGTGGAAAAGGAACACATCGAGACCGAGATGCGCACCGCCTCCGGCATCGTAAACGGCCGGGGCCGCTTCATCGCCGGCGTGGTGCTGCTTACAGCCGGGTACTCCGCGGAGGGAAAGTATTCGCACTATCTGATTGTGCAGACGCCGATCCGCATCGGTGGGGTCGCGTTCAAGCCCGGAGATTATGTTTTTGGATGGACGCGGGCGCAGACAGGAGATGCGCTGAGCGTGCATTTCCATGAGGCGGCCACCGGCGCGCTGGTGGGAACTACGGACGCGCATCGCATTGCGGGGTCGAGCCGCGTGGAGAGCCTGCACATCTGGCCTCCCGCCGACAAAGCGTTGATTCAGATTGGACGGTTCGGCATTCCTTACGAGCTGGGCGAGAAGTAGAGATCAATCCTGTCCGCGCGGCTCGCCGGTGGGCAGAAAGGCAACTCCGGAGACCAGGTTCCCCGAAGCCAGCACGTTCCTCAGCCGCTCCGGATTGGCGCCGCTGCGGACGGCGGCTGTCTCCAGCAAGTGCAGCGCCGCCGCCGGAGTGGTTTCGGGCGGCAGGCGGAAGATCCACGGAACATTGGTTGAGGTCAGCTTCTTGTCGCTGCTCAGGGCAACCACCGGCACAAAAGCCTTGAGCGCCAGTTGCTCGGCCAGGTGGGCAGCGTCGCGGTCCAGCGCCACTATTGCGAGAGAATGCTCGTCCATCAGCGCGTGAACCAGCTGAGTTGAAGCCACGCCCCAATTCTGATCGCTGGCCACCGGCTCGAGCTTCCACTCGCGGCCCTTCGACGCGGCGGACGCCAACTCCGCCCATACCTCCAGCGACTGCGCAATCTCGACCGCCTTCGGCCCGAAGAGAACCACGCGCACCGGCCCCGCCGGCACGTCGCTGCGATGCGGACCGGAATAATCCACGCCATCCTCGCCCACCCGCGCATAAGGCTGTGGCCTGGACTGCGAATCAGATGAAGAAGGCTCCTGCCGCGCAAGCGGCGTCGGCCGCACCGCAGGTGCTTCCATCGTGGCAACGCGGTAGGTAATCGCGCCATTATGCACTGTGCCCAGGTACATCGGAGCGACATTCTTTTGATTCGGATCGAAGACCATGTGCCCGGTCACGCCGTCGTACTCTTCGATATTGGCCAGCGCGTCGTGAATCCGCGCGCGATTCAACCCCGCCTTGCAGATGGAATCGAGCAGCGCGTTCATCGCGTCATAGGCCAGTGAGGCAAATTGCTCCGGCTTCTCGTGGAAGCGGGCCTCGAAGCGGCGATTGAAGTCCAGCCATTTTGGATCATTGCGCGTCGGATCGTAGGGGAAGACGGCCTCAAATCCCTCGGCCGCATCTCCGGCTTCTGCCAGCAGCGTAGGCCCCAGGGTGCGATGAGCGCCGAAGACGCGCTGCTTCATCCCCGAGGCGCGCATCTGTTTCAAGATCAAAGCCGCTTGCGTCTCGTCGGTCCACAAAACAATCGCGTCGGCGCGCGAGGAGCGGATGACCCTCAGTTGCTGCGTGAAATCCGTGTCGCCGGGAAGATACTTCTGCTCAATCACCACCGGATGACCCAGCCGCCGCGCGGCATCGCGGAACTTGGCAACGCCAAAGCGGCCATAGCGGCTGTTCACACGGAGCAGCGCCACGCGCTTGAGTCCAAGCTCAGTGAAAATGTGGCGAGCCAGCGTGAGGCACTGCACCCGGTCGTCCTGCAGATCGGTGAAGTACCAAGGGATGTAAGTCTCGGGAATGGTGGGATCGGTGGAGGCCGAGTTGACGATGGGAATCTCCGCGCGCAGAGCTACGCGCAACGCGATGTGCGTGGACTCGGAACTGATGGAGCCGAAGATCGCCCAGTCCTGGTCGTCGTAGACCATCTTCACCACTTCATTGGAAGCCGAGCCCCAGATGGTCGGGTCCGTGGGCCGGTCCTCGCCATAAACCGCCTTCGCTTGCCAGTTGTCGTAATCGTTGTGCGGCATCAACCGGAATGGCTTTCCTCCGTAGCCGCCGTGGGCGTTGGCCTCTTCCACCGCCAACTGCGCGCCATGCAGCATACGCAACCCGAAGACCAATTCCGGATTGTGCTCGATAGGTCCGAAAAAGCCGATTCGCACTTCGCTCAGGTTCTTCGGCTCGGGTATATCCCGCGCCGCGCCGGAGTAAATATTGGGATGGATGTAGTTGCGATCATAAGGCTCGGCAAACTTTGCGTAAGGGCTCAAGTCGGCAGGCTCACCGGCATAAGGCACGACCTCGCGGTCCTTCGGCGGTCCCGGAGGATGCGCGCCACATTCGCACGTGCCCTTGCCCGTAACCGTAATCGGACTCGCGTTCTGGTCCGTGGCCTGCGCCGTTTCCTGCTTCGAGTATGAACTCGAATCCTGCGCGGCAAGCTGCGCAGCGCAGGCCGCGGCCAGCGCGCAAATCGCGACCAACAACCATCCCTTGCGCATGAGAACTACTCCTTGTCTTCCGCTGTCCTATCCGTACGGAACATTGCGATGGCCTCGATCTCGACAAGCAGCTCAGGCCGGCAGAGATGCGCCTGGATGCCGGTCGAAGCGGGCAGCGGATTCAGCCCCTGCTCCCTGAAGAACGCCGTGCGTCCCGCATTGAAAACGTCGTAGTCGCGGTCGATGTCCCGCAGGTAGCAACTGGTGCGCACAATGTCGTGCCAGGTGCAACCCTCGGCCTCCAACAGGCCGGTGATGTTGTCGAACGTCCGCCGCAGTTGGGCGGGAAAGTCGCCGATGTGCACGCTCCTGCCGTGTTCGTCGATTGAGGCCGTGCCCGAGATCAGCAGGATGGCGACGCCTCCGATATCGATCCTCATGCCGCGCGAGAACGAACTCGGCTTGGCGTAGGAGTATGCCTCATTGAGCACGCCGTGATTAGTGATGGCGCGCTTTTCGATTGGTGCGTGCGCAATGGTCTCCAAAATTTCCGCAAATGCATTCATGATTGTGTTTCTCCTTATGCTCTTATTGTTTTTGATGAATTCCGTGACTCAAACCCTTGGCGGTTGCAACCCAGATGTCGTCGCCTTGAAAGTCGATGCCGAGAACATAGTTGTGAGCCGGCGCAGTGGCGACGGCGACCGGCGTTACCTTGCCTTGCGCGTCGCGCACCGTCATCTCCGGCTTGCCGTCTTTGAGCGAGGGGCGATAGACGGCCCAGTTCACGCCGTCGTAGTAAGCCAGCCCCTTGTCGGTGCAGAACCAGGCGCGATTGGCGTCCACGCCTTTGACGTAAAGCGTGAAGTTCGAGGGAAGCCCGCTGTCTTTGGTCAGAAAGTTGTGCCAGTAGCGGCCATCGTAGCGGCTGTCGCCAAAGTAAGTCGCCGCCCACACGATGTTGTCCACATAACTTACCGAGGTGACAATCTCGTGGATCAGCCCCTGGTCCTTGAAAAGCACAATCTCGTTTTCGCCGTCGGGATCCTCGTACTTATCCCAGCGTCCGGTCTTCTGGGTGTATTCGAGAAGCCCGCTGCCCCACACGGCAAAATAAACCTTGTCAGACGCGGCGGAAACCCCGTAGTCCCATATCTCGACCATCGGCGTGTTGCGCTCGTTGTAGAGCGTCCACTGGCCGGTGCGGGTATTCAGCTTGCAACCGCCCGCCGCAGTAGCCACCCATACGTTCTCGCCCTCCACGCTGACGCCATAGACCACGTCGTTGCTAAGCCCCGATGTCAACTGCGTGTAGCTGTCGATGCGTCCGCCGGAGATACGGCTCAATCCGCCCATTGTCCCGGCCCACACGTCGCCCGTGCGGCTATCCAGCGCCAGTGAAAGCACGGCGCGATGCGCCAGGCCGTCCTTGGTGGTGTAGGTCTTCCACGTGTGGTTCTCGTATACGGCCAGCCCGTTTTCCGTGCCTGCCCAGATGCGGCTACCGTCCACCAGCACGCAAAACACGTGATTGTCGGGCAGGCCGTTGGCTGTGGTGAAGTTTTCAAAGCGGAAGCGCGGCAGCACCTGCGGTGCGGCAGACGCCGCTTGCGCGGCATGAGATTTTTGCGCTCCAGATGCTGGCGGTTGCGCGGCGAAAAGGACAGGCGCGACGGCCGCAAGCAGCGCGCAAATCGAGAGCGTCTTGAATGTCAACTTTTTCATCGCGTCCTCAGATATTCGATCAGGTCGTTGAGTTCGTCCTTGGTCAAATCGTTCGTGCGCCCGTGTTTGTCTTCCGGGTTGTAGACTGTCCAGATTTCTTCCAGCGTCCCCGCCGAGCCGTCGTGCAGGTAGGGCGCGGTGAGTGCAATTTCGGTCAAAGGCGCCGACTTCAACAGGTTGCCATTGTCGTTGGGCTTATGCGTTCCCACATCGAACAACTTCTGGTTAGTGCCCCTGGGGCCGCTATGGCAATAGGAGCAGCGGTTGTATTCCGGAATCGGCTTACCGAATTTGTCCGTGTCGCGCGTGAACAACGCCAGCCCGCGTTCCTGCGCCGGCGTCATCTCGCGCCCCGGAAGCTTCAAACGGTTGGGCCTGGTAGGGAGATTGCGAAGGTAGATCGACAGGTCGGCAAGCGTAAGGTCGTCATACTGTTCCGATCGCCAGAAATACTTTTCCGTTCGCGGGCCGCACTCCGTCGGAATGTTGGGATTGCCGCCGTTCCACTTGTATGGCTCAGTGCCCTTGAGGCCTTCGAGCATCTTGTTGTCCACAATGTTGCGTCCAAAGCCGTCGGGTTCCAGGTTCCAGGTGATGCCGTCGAAGGTGGAATCGATATGGCAGTTGGCGCAGCCGATCTGCCCTTGAAACGAGTAACGGGAGGTGTAAAAGGTCTGCTCGCCGTGGCGAATCGCGGAGACGGTCTTCGGCTCGGCGAGGGCAATCGTCGCGGCCACGCGATTGCTGCGCGTATCGATCACGCTGATGGTGTCTTCCAGGCGATTGGCCACGAACAGCTTGCGGCCATCGCGGCTCAGCGTCAGCCCGCGCGGATCGTGCCCTACATCGATGCGCGCCGCCACGTAGCTGGCGCTGGCGGAGAGGTCCTGCGCGAAGGAGCCGGATGCGGGGCGTGGCCGCGCGTGGATGAAATGCAAGAGCCGCGGCACATCGATTACGGTGACCATCTCGGAGCCTTCGCAGGTAACGTAGATGCGCGACTTGTCCGGCGCAATCGCTACGCCGAAGGGCCGCGATGCATAGCGCTCCAGCTCGTCCAGCGGAATCTCGACCGGCTGGTCCACGTCCGCGCCGAAGAGCGTGAGCGTATCGACGAAGTAGCCGCCGTGCTCCAGATGCGCCAGCGGCACAAGATTCTTGGGGTGATATTCGGCCACCACGCCCAGCCGTCCATCGGATGAGAACGCCAAATGAAAGACGCCGGCGATGTGGTGCAAGGACATGCGATCCACGACCACCGCGCGCGCCGTATCAATCACCGTAATCTCCGACTCCGGCGGCGTGCGATGGGGCGACGGATTGGGATAGACGTGCGTGACATAAAGCTTGTTGCCGTCGGGCGAGAGCGCAAGATAGCTTGCGCCGCGCCCTGCCAGCAGCCGCTTCTCTTCCACGCCTGTCGCCGCGTCCAGCACGGCCACATCGTTGGAGATGCGATTGGCCACGAAGAGCCGCTTGCCCGCGCGGTCTTTCACCACGCTCGACGGCTCCGCGCCCACCGGCCACGTAGCCGTCACGGCCAGCGTCCGCGTGTCGATCACCGAGAGCGTGTCATCCCAGGTGTTGGTCACAAACAGCCGCTCACCGTCAGGAGAGAGCGAAAATCCGCGCGGCACGCGGCCCACGGCGATGTTCTTGATCACCGCGAAGCTGACCGCATCCAGCACGCGAACCTCTTCGCTCTGCTGGCAGAGCACATAGAGCCGTGCGCCATCGGGCGAGAGCAGAACCTCAAGCGGCGATGCGTAGTCCACAGCATCGGCCTCGCTTGCGCGCACCGGACGATCCGTCCAAAGCGTAACCGCAAGCAGCGCCACGGCTATAGCGAAACCAGAGTAGCTGTACCCTGAAGCAATCCCGCCAAGTGGCTTTTTCCTTAAGAAAAAGCCACATCGAACACTCTTGGCAAGAGCACGTTTACTCTGGTTTCGCTCTAGCGCCGTCAGCCCCGTGCCCGCCGCGGTTTGTATGCGCCGGCTCACTTGGGCTCCTCCACCGTCAGCACGCGGTCCACGCTCAGTTTTTCCAGCGTCTGCTCGCGCCCGCTGGGCCAATGAACGATCAGCTTATCCACCGTCGTCGCAGCGCCCAATCCGAAATGCAGGCGGCCGTCGTCCTGCGAGAGATAGCCCGAGCCGGCCACGCGCTCCGCCGTCTGCCGCTTGCCCGCCGCGAAGACTTCCACGCGCGCCCCAATGCCGTCGCGATTGCTCTTGGCCTTGGGGCCGGGAGCATAGTTCTGGTCGCCAGGCCGCATCCCGCCGACAAGTTTGATCGCGATCCAGTGCCCGGTATTGGTGGAAACATTGTGCAGCAGCGTTCCCTTGCCGCCCAGGTTCACCACAAACGCATCCATCTTGCCGTTGTTTTCGTAGTCCGCGAAGCAGGCGCCGCGAGCCGTGGTGCGCTCGCTCATCACCGGGCCGGCGTCGCGCGAGACATCGGCGAACTTCCCCTGCCCAAGTCCGCGAAACAGCGTGTGCTCCTGCGGAATTAAATGAATCAGTCCGCCGTGGAAGATGAGAATGTCGAGCTGCCCGCTGTTGTCGAAGTCGTAGACGCCCGTGCCCCAACTCACGTATTGCGCGTTGGTCTCCGAGACGCCGGTCTGCGCGCCGATGTCCTCAAAGCTCATTTTGCCGGTGTTGTGCAACAGCCGGTTATAGTGGCCATCGGAGACCCACAGGTCCAGCACGCCGCGGCCTTCGAGATCAGCAAACACCGGGCCCATCGACGAAGTGGATTCGCCATTCTGTCCGTAGGCCGTGCCCGTCTCGTTGGCAATCTCCTCGAAGGTCCCATCGTGCTTGTTGTGAAACAGAAAATTTTCCGTGCGGTCGTTGGCAACGTAAATGTCGTCCCAGCCATCGTTGTCGAAGTCCGCCGCGGTCACGCCCATGGTGCGGCCCACGTATGCGCCGATGCCCGACTTATCGGTCACATCCGTGAATGTTCCGTCGCAGTTATTGTGATAGAGCTTGTTGGTCTCGCCCTCATAATCCAGCGGCCCGGGATAGTTGTCGGCGGCGTAGTAGGCGCGATATTTGGGATCGAATTTGACGTAACGGCCGACGAACAGATCGACGCATCCGTCCTTGTCGTAGTCCAGCCATGTGGAGCTGATGGCCCAGCCGTCCACCTTGATGCCGACCTTCGCGGTCACGTCGGTAAAGTGGCCGTTGCCGTCGTTGTGATAAAGAATCGTCTTGCCGTAGCCGGTCACCAGCAGATCGACATAGCCGTCGTTGTCAAAGTCGGCAGCCGTAACGGCCATTCCATACATATCGGGATCGAGGCCGGATTTCTCCGTCACATCGGTAAAAGTGCCGTTGCCGTTGTTGCGATAGAGATGATTGTGCGGCGGCGTTGCGGGCTTTTCCTTGAGCGGATACGGATGCATCGAGTCGTCCAGCGGCCGCCCGTTGACCACGTAGAGAGACTCCAGTCCGGAGTTGTTGTAGTCGAACCAGATGCAACCCGCGCCGGTGCCCTCAAGCAGCGACCCCAACTGCCGCGAACCAAAGCTGTGCGTAAAGTGGATGCCCGCCTTATCGCTGGCGTCTTCAAAGCGAATCACCGGACCGTGTTGAGCGGGTGCCTGAATTGCGGGCGACTGCAGTGCGGGCAATGTCTGCGCTGTGATATTCTCCTGCCGCGCAAGCGGCGTCTGCCCCACCGCAGGTGGCGCCGCGGCCATGGAAACTACGCCGAATAAAAGAAGAAAACGATAATCCATCTCAGTTGCCTCCCGGCGAACCACCCCCCGGACGAAGACCTGTCCGCGGGGACCCCGGCGATTTCTGCTGCGTGGCGCCCGGTACATTCGCGCCGGTGAGATCGGCCGGCGTGGTGGAGCGCAGCAGCACGGCCGGCACGCGATTCTCCGACGCGCGCTCCGGTCCCGTGTGGCAGCCCACGCAGATGCGCTGCTCGCCGCTGCGGATCCAGAACCATCCGTGTTCCTGCCGCACCACCGCGCCCTTGGCATTCAACAGCGCAAAACGAATCGGCTTGTCGGCAGGAGTCTTCACAAAAAATGAACCATCCCGCTCAACCGGCGCCGTGCCCGTGACCACCGTGTGGCCTTGAGCGTCCAGCATCTCCAACCGCACCGATGCGGGAGCAGATTTAAGGTCGCCTTCGCGCGACTGCCGCGCATCGAGCGCAAGCATGTTGGCATAATCCCAAGGGTGCAGCCCGGAGGGATGACGCTTGGGCGTTGTGCGCGGCGCAACCAAGACCGGCTCGACAAGATTCTCATTGCTGACGGCGAACACGGTTTGCCATGCAGGCGAACCGGGCTTCCACAATTTGATTGCGTAATGCGTGTTGGTCGTGGCGCGCGCGCTCACCAACCATGCGCCCGAGGCCGTCTCGGCAATCGCGCCAGCGTACTCCGCGTGCGGCGCAACAATAGGAGTTTCAGTTGCCAGCGGCGAAGTGAAGCGCGCCAGCGAAGCTCCGTGCGTGAAGACCACGTCTCCCGAGGCCAATTGCCTTCCGCCCCAACGCGCCCGGCCGTGATCGCAACGGTACGACTCGACGCCAGAGCCATCGGCGTAGACCAGATAAAGTTCAGGCATCGTGCCAGAGCCGAGCGGAAAGCCGGCTTCAAAGAGAATGCGCCCATCGGCGAGCACATCCGCGGGGAAGGCGCTGGCCTGCGTGTAGGTAAGCGGCAACACTCCCGGTCCGGCCGTCGGATTCAAGAACGTGTATCCCGGCAGATGACCGTCTTCGGCGGACTCCAGTTGAAATCCCCGCGGCTCGCGCTGCGCCCACACCATCCGCCCGCCCGGTAGATAAAACGGGCGCACGGCATCGGTTGTGGTTGCAATCAGCTTGCGCAAGGAGTGATTCTCGAGCGTCAGTTCCCATATCTGCCACGGATCGCTCGCGGCCTGCTTGCCCGCGAACAGCACTTGCTTGCCGTCGTAGGAAATATTGGCGTCAGCGGAAGCCGCAAAGCCCGTCACCAGCGGTTCCGGTTTGGTCTCTGGCTTGCCTGCATGAACCAACAAGAGCTGCGCGCCCTTGGGAAAACGTTCCCCTCCGCGCAAGGCAGCCAGCGGCTCGTAAACGGGAGCGGCAGTGACGATGATGTCTGCGGATGGAGCCTGCGCCGCGTCGGGTAAAAAACCGTAAACCGGAAGCAGCAGGCCAATCGACGCGGCAACCGCCAGAAATCTGGCCGGGAATCTCATCCAACAGCCTCCATGGAATAAGACCCCACTGTCTCGCATCGCGGCCGTCCACGCTCGCGTTGCGAAAGTTCACGGTCGTGCCGCGCCAGCCCCCTGAGAGCCAGATACGGATCGAGATCGGCCATCATCTCGTCGAACCCTGCAAAGTCCAGCGACTGCTCGCCGTCGCTCCACGCCTTGTCCGGATTGGGATGCACCTCGACCAGCAGGCCATCCGCGCCGGCGGCAACCGCAATGCGCGCCAATGCGGGAACCAGGTCGCGACGGCCCGCGGCGTGGCTCGGATCGGCGATCACCGGAAGATGCGAGACCTGCTTCAGCAACGCGATGGCGGCCGCGTCGAAAGTGTTGCGCATCGCCGTTTCAAAGGTGCGGATGCCGCGCTCGCAGAAAATCACCTGCGGGTTGCCGTGGTCGAGGATGCACTGTGCCGAGCGCAGCAAATCGGTTATCGTTGCCACCATGCCGCGCTTCAACAGCACTGGCCGCCCGGAGTGCGCCGCCGCTTCCAGCAGCGAGAAGTTCTCCATGCTGCGTGAGCCGATCTGCAGAATGTCGGCGTACTCGGCCACCAGCGGCACGTCTCCTTCCGACATGACTTCTGTCACGATAGCCAGGCCGCACTCTTCGCGCGCGCGCGCCAGCATCTTCAGCCCTTCCAGGCCAAGTCCTTGAAATGCGTAAGGAGAACTGCGCGGCTTGAAAGCGCCTCCGCGTAGAACGCGCGCTCCGGCGCGGCGCACATGGCTGGCCGTCGCCATCAACTGAAACTCCGTCTCCACCGAGCAGGGCCCAGCCATGGTGATGAATTCGCCGCCGCCGATCTCCAGGTCCAGCACCCGCACGATCGTCTGCTGAAGCCGGGCGCTCTTCAGACAATCGGGGGATTCGGCAAATTGCTTGCGCCAGTTATCACACACTCGGCAGGCTCCGTTTCTGGGGAAGCGGAAGCATCAGACTATCGCGGCCAAGTCAGGCACGCCTCAACCTAAAGGTGGAGACAGGGCACAATAAGCAGCCTTATTCTTCCTCGGATGTTCCATCTGTAACTTTCCTGTTTTCCCGCTTTTACGCGAGGAAAAGGCGCAAAAACCGTGTATTGCTCACAAATGAGAGGGTGAGGGCGCTTTCCGGGGTGAATGGCCCTACTGTGCCATGGGCGGTGGACGGTAGCCGAAGGCCGCATCCACAACCGCCGCGACGCCCAGCGCCGTTTCGTCCTGAAAGGGCCGGGCGACGATCTGCACACCGATGGGCAACCCTTCAGGTGAGCGGCCCACGGGAACCACCGCTGCCGGCGCGGCCAGTGCGTTGAACCACTGCGTCTGCCGCACGGCGTCCAGGTAGTCCACGGCGCGCCCCTCGATGATCCACTCGCGCTCGTCGTGGCGGAAGGCGGGAATGCTGGCCACCGGGCACAACAGCACCGGATATTCGCTCATCTCCTCCAGCGTCTTCGAGCGAATCAGGTCCAGCTCCGCCCATGCGTCCAGCAACTCGGTGGCCGTCAACTGCGGTACTGCTTCTGAAAATGCGAGAAACTCGCTGAAGATGGGACTCAGTTGATGTTCCCGGCCGCGAATGGCCGGCGCATAAAACATCGCCCCGCACTGCACAAAGAACTTCCACCACAACTTCCGCAGCAGCTCCAGTGTGCGCGGCCGGAACGGTTCCACGCGAAACCCCGCGTCGCGCAGCGCTTCTGCCGCGGCCTGCACAGCGGCCCGCGTCTCCGGCGTGACAGGCACCAGCCCATCGTCCTCGAAGAAGCCGATGGTGTTGGCGCGCAACTCATCTAAACTCGGCTCGCGTAGCGCGATGGGAGGACTCGCCGGATCGTGCGGGTCCTGGCCGCTGAGCGTGCGGAAGATCAGCGCCACATCTCTCATCGTGCGCGCCATCGGCCCAATGGCTCCTAGTATCGAGAACGGCCCTACGCACGGAGGCAGGTGTCCGCGTCCCGGAATCCGCCCCGGCGTGGGCTTGAACGAGCAGATGCCGGTAAAGTGCGCGGGCACGCGCACCGAGCCGCCGCTGTCGCTGCCTAGGCCAGCCGCCGAAAGCCCCGCAGCAATGGCCGCCGACTCGCCGCCGCTCGATCCTCCCGGCGTACGCTCCAGGTCCCACGGATTGTTCGTGCGCCCGTGCAGCAGATTCGCGGTTTCGTAGGCCATCAGAAACTCCGGGCAGTTGGTCGTGCCCAGGATCAACGCTCCGGCCGCCCGCAGCCGCGCAACGACGACTGCATCTTCCATTGGGATTTCGCCCCGGTGCAGCCGGCTCCCGATCTCGCAGCGATAACCCGCCGTTGCAATCGACGACTTCACCGTAACCGGAAGACCATGCATCGGGCCGTGCGGCGCAGCCTGTTCATCAAGCCGTCGCGCCTGCGCGCGCACACGACCCGCGTCGAAGTCGGCGAATGCATTTAGCTGCGGATTTATCCGCTCGATCTGCCGAATGTGCGCCTCAGCCAACTCGATCACGGAGATTTCACCGGAGCGCAAAAGCTCCAGTTGACGCACCGCCGGCTGTAACACTAAATCGTTCATGGGCGCGCCTTCGTGGCTTCGGGTACTTCATCTTCCGTAGGATTTGACGGCAACAACTTATAGTCGAAGCGATACGACCGCACCGGCTCGCCCGAGTCAAAGCGATCATTCCAGTTCAACTGGTACTCCAGCGCATCCGCGTCGTCGGGAAACTTCTCGCTCGCCGGATACGGATACGCGCTCATTTTATGGAATGGCAGTTCCGCCACGGTGAAGGGCGAAGCGTCCCACCAGTCCATGTCCTTCACAAATCCGTTGGCGTAGAAAAAGTAGTCGCGCTTCCAGTGTGCGGGCAGCGTCGACAGCCTGGTCGCGTCAAACTCGGCCGCGATCTCCTCGCCGCTGCCGAAGATCACGTAGCGGTCGTCGATGCTCTTCAACAACTCCGTCACGTCGCCCATGCGCGTGTAACTTCCCCGTTGCCGCTGGAACGGCCCGGTCAAACTTACGCGATCATAGTCGTAGTTGAGATCGCCGGGGCTTGTGCCTTCAATCTGCTTCGGATAGCCACGGAAATGCAGCGTAGCCAGCGTCAGTGGAACTTCCGCAGTGCTCGCTTCAGCCTCGGCGTTGTTGTCGATCAGCACCTGGTCCCAATAGATTTCGAGATTGGTCACCAGCCGAATGCGCCTCGCGCCCGCGGGCAGCTTGCCGCTGAGGTCCACAACTATCGTGCGCTCCAGACCTGCGGGAAAGCCCACATCGTCTGCGATACGCTGCCACTGGCCATCCGGTAACTGTGCCTCAACATAGAGCGAGATGGGCTTGATGCCCGCCTTCCACGCGGCATACAGTGAAGTCGCGCTGAAGTAATTCACGTAGCCTGTCATCAACAGCCGCAGTGGGGACTGCGCGTCCAGCGGACCCAAATCGAGAGTCAGGGCGTGAAGATTGGCGAAGCCGTCATAAGGCAGCGGTGTGAATCCGCTGGCGAATCTGTGATCGCGGCGGCTCAACAGGTCCAGCACATCGCGACCCTCCCCGTCCCACGCGCCCACCGGCAGCCGCGAGCCCGCCGTGGCTACCACGCGCCCCGAGGCAAACGGCGGATCGTCGAGGAACCTCTCGTCGGGATTGACCTCGACGTTCTCCGGATGGTCGACCGCGACCAGCCGCAACTGGTCGATGTAGTTGACCTCCTCCATCGGCTCCATGAAGCGCAGGCTCAGCTTGCCGTTGACCGGCGCAAGCTGCGTACCGTCAACCTTGACCCACTCGCCGGGATTGGGCGTGTTGCGCCGCGTGGGCGTGAACCAGTGGCCCACCACCGCCGCGCCGATTACGTCTGTCACCAGCTTGTATTTGTGCCCGTTCCAAGCAAACAGTACTGGACACGAGCTTCCGCGGCGATCAACCTCCTTCATCGCGATCACCGGCTGATGCGGCAAGTCGATCTCGTCCTGCAAGACGCCGGTCGGCCACAAGATGCGCAGAAGGTCAATGTGGTCCGCATCGCCCAGCCCGACGAGAATTTGCGGCGGGTTTTGCGTCTGATAGCCCGACGCTCCGGCCAGCTCCCACTTCTGCCAGTGGCCGCTGGCGAAGACTTCTACCTTCGCGCCGATAGCCGTTTTGTTGTCAGCAAAGCCGGTCAGGTCCAGGCGCACGGAGTGATTCTTGTTGCCGCCCACGTTGCGCAATAGCACCGGCGGCGCATTCAACTGCGTCACAATCAAATCAGCGGCACCATTGTCATCGACGGCAATCAGCCCGCGTGGCGCGGTGAGCTTTACCTTGTCCAGGCCGAGCGCCACGCTCACATCTTCAAAGCTCCCATCGCCGCGATTGCGAAAGACGCGCACTTGCGGCCCAGCCTTGGTCTCCAAAATCGCCGCCAGATCGATCCATCCGTCGTTGTCAATGTCGACCGCCGTCACACCCCATCCGCGCGCCACGTCATGCAGCGGCAGTTCCACGCGTTCAAATCGCCGGCCAATATGATTCGGACCCTCGACATTGCGCCACAACGTCAATCCAGGCGCGCCTGCGTGAGTGACGGCAATGTCCATCCAGCCAGTCTTGTTGAAGTCCAACACAGTAATTCCCACGGTTGGCGGCAGCGTTGCGTCACGCTGACCTGCTAACTCGCTAACTCGCTGACTGGCTAACTTGCTAACCTGCGGACCCGATGAGTAGAGCGCCTGCGTCGGATACTTTCCCTCGCGCGGGTTCACATAAATCAACGGTGCAGGTCCATCGCCGGTCACTGCAATGTCCACCGCTCGGTCATTGTTGAAGTCGGTGAGAATGGCGGACGCAGTTTTCCCGCTCCCGCCCAATCCTGTCGGCTCCGTCCACTCAGTAAATGTCTTATTACCGTTATTGCGCCACAATACATTCGGCGTGCCTCCTTCTTTCAGAGGAGCACCTGTCAAGAAAAGATCCAAATCCCCATCGTGGTCGTAATCGATAAACGTGATTCCGCTCGGCCGGTTCTTGGGAACCAATCCGGCCTCAGCCGTCACATCCTGAAATTTTCCATGGCCAAGATTGCGGAAGAGCAGCACCGCATCGTCGAGCGCGACAGCCAGATCATTCAGCCCATCGCCGTCGTAATCGCCCACGGCGCAGGCCACGGCATGGCCCGAAGCCTTCAGCCCCGCAGCTTCTGCGTCCCACTCCTCATAACTGCCGTCGCCCTTGTTGTGCAAAACGCGAATCGCCTGCGCGCCGGACTGCATCAGCACCAGGTCCATATTTCCGGAGCCGGTCACATCCATCACGCAAGCCCCGCCGGTGGTGGTGAAGGGCGCAGTCTTTCCAGTCACCATCGGCTGCGCCACCAGCTTCACCGGAATCATCGCGCGCTTGTCCGCCTCCGGCTCCGCGACCGGCGTTACGGTTGAGTAATGGCCCTGTTCACCGTAGGAGAGCCCAATGGGCGCTCCTATCTTGGCGCTGGTCAAATGCTGGAAGCGTTTGAAGTGGTCCTTCGCCTCCTCCGTGCGGCCGGAGCGCTGCAACGCGCGCGCCAACTGAAACTCCGCCGAAGCGTGCAGCGGGTCGATCTCCAGCGCTTTCTGGAAAATCGCAATGGCCTTGTCTAACTCCTTCATCTCCTGGTAGCAGACGCCCGCAAAGTAATAGGAATCCGCATCCCTGGGATCGATCTTCACCGCCTGCTGGAAGCTGGCCAGCGCCGGCTCCAGCTCATTGCCCGCGTGCTGCGCAAGGCCCAGGTTGTACCACGCCTGCGCGTTGTTCGGCTCCAGCGCGAGGGCCTGTTGCAGCGCCTTCTTGGCCTCGTCCAGCTTTTGCTGCGCCATCAACGCAATGCCCTCATTGAGCGCGGCCTGCGCCAGCTTGGGATCCTTCCGGAACGCCTCGGCAAACGACGCAGCCGCGCGCTCGGTAAACTGCTGGCCCATCTCGGCCACGCCGCGATTGTTCAGCCGCACCGCCTCAGCGTCAAAGCGCTCCTGCGCTCCGGCTGCTGTCGCAGCAAAAAACGCAAGTGCCATTGCCCCGATAATTCGCATAAGCCTCTTCCCCCAACGCGGCTGGAATAGCTTGATTAAAATGCCGCATAACACTTCAGTGTATGCGAGCGGCCAGTATCGCCACATCGTAGTAAAGTATGGGGTCCGTAGAGCGCACACGGCGAGGTACGCGAGGCCAATTATACTTCTGGTGTGCTTTCGCCCCTCCAAAACCTCGATTGGCGCGGCTTTCTGGCTCGTCCGCAATTGCCATCTCCCCCGCCACACCTGCTGGGTGCGCTGAAGCAAGAGCCCATTCTGATTACCGGCGCGGGCGGCTCCATTGGCTCCGCGCTGGCTCTGCGCCTGGGAGCGCTCTCGCCGCCGAAGCTGGTTCTGCTGGAGGCTTCGGAGAACAACCTCTACACGTTGGAGCGCGACTGGGCCGCTGCCGGCATTGCAAGTTCCAGGCCGCCCATCCACACTTTCATTTTGGGCAGCGCAGCTGACGGGGCGCTCATGGAGGAGATTTTCTCCGCGCACGAGCCGCGCATCGTCTTCCACGCTGCCGCCTTCAAGCACGTGCCGCTAATGGAGGAGCAGCCGCTGGCGGCCATCGCCAACAACATCTTCGCCACCGAAACCCTGGTCCGGAGAGCCGCCATCCACGGTGCGCGCGTGGTGCTGCTTTCCACCGACAAGGCTGTCGCGCCGGCCTCGGTGATCGGCGCGACCAAAAGAGTTGGGGAGCAGATTGTGCTCGCCTCCGGTGGCACGGTTCTGCGGCTGGGCAACGTGCTGGCCTCGCGCAACAGCGTGGCTGAAATCTTCGCCCGCCAGATCGTACAGGGCGGGCCAATCACCATCACCGATCCGGCGGCGCGGCGCTACTTTCTCACCCTCGACGAAGCGGTGAACCTGCTGCTCATCGCCGCCGCGCTCCCGCTGGGTGCCCCATACTTTTTGCGCTCTTCGCGAAAAGGGTGGGAATCCACGCTACTCGCCCCCGTTTTGCCAGCGACGCACTCGATTGCGGATTTGGCCCGGTTTATGGCGCGCGAACTTGCGCCGGGCAGGGAGATTGCGATCGACTACATCGGAAACCGTCCCGGCGACAAGGAAACCGAAGAGTTGTGGACCGCTGCGGACCAAACCAGCACGGTTGGCCTCGACGGAATGGTCGTGGTCGAGACAGCTCTGTCGGCGACGCCGCAACTCGTCGCCGGACTCGCTTCTCTGCGCGCCGCGCTCGATGCCCGCGACCTCGGCGACGCGCTCGCCCATCTACGCGCGCTGGTCCCCGATTACACGCCAAGCCATGCCGTGCTGGCGCTCGCGCGGCAGTGCGGCCCACAGGTCTGCCTATGAGCGAAGCCAATAACAAGCGGCGCATCGGCGTAGTGACCACCTCGCGCGCCGACTATAGCCACCTCTACTGGCCACTGCGCGAACTCGCCGCGCATCCTGGCGTGGAACTCGGCCTCTTCACGCTGGGCGCGCATCTCTCGCCCGAGTTCGGCTCGACCATCCGCGAAATTGAGGCCGACGGATTTCCGATTCTCTCGCGCATCGAGTGCCTGCTCAACTCCGACACCGACACCGGCATGGCCAAAACCATCGGCATCGCCATCCTCGGCCTGGCCGACGCGCTCACCGCCTGGCGTCCCGATCTGCTGCTGCTCATCGCCGACCGTTACGAGACGCTCGCGCCCGCGTCAGTAGCGCTGGCCTTGCGCATCCCCATCGCCCACATCGAAGGCGGTGAAATCTCTCAGGGAGCGATCGACGACCAGGTGCGCAATGCTCTCACCAAGCTGGCCCACATCCACTTCACCTCCACGCCAATCGCGCGCCGCCGCGTCATCGCCATGGGCGAGGAGCCTTGGCGCGTCCATCACGCCGGAGCGCCCTCGCTCGACCACCTGCGCCGCTCCACCCTGCTGAGCCGTCAAGCCCTCGAAGCAAAGCTCGGCCTCACGCTCAAGCCGCACACGCTGCTCGCCGCCTGGCACCCGGTCACCATCTTGCGCGACACCAACGCCGAGGCCGATGCCCTCTTCGCCGCACTCGCTCAGGCGTCCGGCCAGCTTCTCTTCGTCTATCCCAACGCCGACGCCGGCAGCCTCGCGCTCATCGAGCGCACCCGGGCTCTTGCCGCAGATCGCCCGCACACGCGCATCTTCGTCAACCTCGACGCCGTCACTTATTGGAGCCTTTTAGGCCAAGTCGACGCGATGGTCGGCAACTCCTCCAGCGGTATCATGGAAGCGGCCTCCTTCGCCCTGCCCACGATCAACGTCGGCATTCGCCAGCAGGGCCGTGAGCGCGCCCGCAACGTGATCGACGCGCCCGCGGAGACTGCCGCAATTCTACGCGCCATCACGCGCGCCCTCAGTCCAGAATTCCGAAAAAGTCTGTGCGGCATGGTCAACCCCTACGGTGATGGAACCGCCGCTGCCACCATCGCCCGCGTCCTCGCCACCGTCCCGCTCGACGGCCTGCTCATCAAGCAGCCGCAGCCGCTGCCCGTCGAAGCCAATCCGGAGCAACCATGACGGCGCGCATCCCGCTCTCCGCCCCCGACATCACCCAGGCCGAGATCAACGCCGTCACCGCCGTGCTTCGTACGCCGCACCTGAGCATGGGTTCCGAGCTGGCAGCCTTCGAGTCAGCGTTGGCCGAGTACCACTCCGTATCCCACGCCGTCTGCGTCAGCTCCGGCACCACCGGCCTGCATCTCGCTCTGCTCACTCTGGGCATTGGCGAGGGCGACGAAGTTATCGTGCCCTCCTTCGCTTTCGTTGCCGTGGCCAACGCGGTCCTCCAGATCCGCGCCACGCCGGTCTTTGCGGAGATCGATCCCGTCACCCTGAACCTTGATCCGGCTGCCGTCGAGCGGGCCGTCACGCCGCGCACCCGCGCCCTTCTGGTCGTCCATACCTTCGGCGTTCCGGCGGAGATGGACGCGCTGCAAGCCATCGCCCGCCGCCACAAACTGGCCCTGATCGAGGACGCCAGTGAGGCCATCGGCGCCCAGTTTCAGGGCAGGCGCGCCGGCAGCTTCGGAGACCTGGCCGTCCTCGGCTTTTATCCCAACAAGCAACTCACCACCGGCGAAGGTGGCACCGTGCTGGCCCGCGATGCCGGCCACGCCGCCCGCTTGCGCAGCTTGCGCAATCAAGGTCGCTCGGGCAGCGGCGATTGGCTCGACCACGCCGAGCCGGGCTACAACTACAGACTCTCCGAACTGGCTTGCGCGTTGGGCCGGGTCCAGTTGAGCCGCATCGGCGAGATGCTCACCCTGCGTCAGGCCGCAGCCCAGCGCTACGATGCGCTGCTCAACTCAATTCCAGGCCTGGAACTCCCACCGCTTACCTTCCCCAACCGCGCCATCAGTTGGTTTGTTTACGTAGTCCGCCTGCCGGAACAGGTTGACCGCGACCGCGTGCAGGCCTCTCTCGCCCGGCGTGGCATAGCCACCGGACGCTACTTTGCCCCCATCCATCTGCAACCGGCCTGGCGTAGTCACTCCAGCGCAGGCGAGGCCTCGCTCCCCATCACCGAATCCATCTCCCGGCGCACGCTCGCCCTGCCCTTCTTCAACCGCATCACCACCAGTCAGCAGGAAGAAGTCGCCGCCGCCCTCCGCGAGGCCATCGAAGCCTGAGCCCCAAAGCGTAAACCCCCAGCCAAAAACATTACCCGTTCAATCCTTGATCGTCCCCCTTGTTCGTTCTTGGTGCGATATACTCCTGTACGTAGTAGAAAAAAGGAGGTTTCACGATGCGTAACCACGTAATTTTGAAGATGGCTGCGGCCAGTGCGCTGGCCGTGACGATGATGGCGGCGCCGGGCTCGATGAAGGCACAGCAGGGCAGCGCGACGATTCTGAAGCCGGAGGATACACAGAAACTACTGCCGGCCAGCGTGTACTACTGCGGGCAGTCGGCAACCACACAGGTGCGCAACTCGGGCGGCGTCAAGTTTGCCGACGGGCGCTACGTGCTGGCGACCCTGGTGGACACCTCCGGCTACTCAACCGCTTTGGCGGCGAAGTACCAGGCTTACTTCATCGTCGAGGTTCCCATCAAATTGGGCGGGCACAGCCTGGCCGCGGGCATCTACGGCGCGGGTTTCGTCGGGGACAAGTTCCTGGTCACCGACGTGGGCGCGCACGACGTGCTCACGGTGAACGCGGGCGAGGATGCGGGACTCAAGCGGCCCATGCCGCTGCAAGTTGTGGCCGAACCGGCCGGCGGCTTCCGGCTCTATGCCGGGCGTCAGTATGTGATCTTCAGCCGGTAGCGGAAGTCGGGCCGGTTGCGAGCCGGCCCTTCAAATCAGCCTATAGCGGTTCCACAATTGCTGTTCCACGAAACCACTGCCCTCAAGGGGTATTTTCCTCAACCGGGGTCCCCGGCGAGCGATCGTTGCTCGCTGGGGTGGAGCAACAGGTCTTCGTCGCTGGGGTGGAAGTATGCGTGGCGACAGTCCAGGACACTTACCTCCGTTGTCATGCAGAACCTCATTTGTCGTACAAATGGAGGGTAATCGACGAAATTGAGGCGATTCTGGAGACAGCAGAGGCAATAGGGGCTTACTAAAACTCCCTTGTTTTCTAATGATTACCTCTAAATATAAGCAGATAGGAAAGTCATGGCGGAGAGAGTGGGATTCGAACCCACGTTAGAGTTTCCCCTAAACACGCTTTCCAAGCGTGCGCCTTCAGCCACTCGGCCATCTCTCCGCAAGTGGCGTCTCTTCTTGAATCTAACATACCTTGTGCGTGTCGGCTGGTTTAGGGTCGGAATAGATCTCGAGCAGTGTTCGCGCCGCTCGAAACGATGTTGTGTGTCCTTCCGACACGTCTTGCTCCAGCGCCACCATGCACCCGCGAATGGCTGGATGAGACTCGAATCGCTGCCTCAATCCCTGTTCGATGATCTCGTGCATCCATCTCCGCGTCTGATTTTGCCGGTTCACGCTGAACCAGCCGTTGGCTTTAGTCAGGCTAGCGTGTTCCAGCATGCAGTTCCAAAGCTCGGCGATGCCCTTGCCGGCTTGCGCCGAGCAGGTGAGCGCGCGCGGCGTCCATCCGTTCGCCGACCTGGGAAAGTAGTGCAATGCGCTCTCCGCCTCGTGGCGGGCTCTTTCCGCGGCAACCAGATTTGCGCCGTCGGCTTTGTTAATCGCCACCAGATCCGCCAACTCCATCACGCCGCGCTTCATGCCTTGCAGTTCGTCGCCCGCGCCCGTCAGCGTGATTAGCAGGAAGAAATCAACCATCCCGTGAACCGCAGTCTCCGACTGCCCGACTCCCACCGTCTCCACGAGGATGTTGCGGTATCCCGCGGCTTCGCACAGCAGCATCGCCTCGCGGGTGCGTTGCGCCACGCCGCCCAGGGAGCCGCGAGATGGAGAGGGTCGGATGAACGTCATCTCGCTGGATGCAAGAGACTGCATGCGGGTTTTGTCGCCCAGAATGCTTCCGCCGGAAAGTTGGCTGCTCGGGTCAATCGCCAGCACGGCGACCTTCTGCCCATTTTCGCCGCTCCCGCCTTCGCCGATCAGGAACGCGCCCAGCCTCTCGATCACGCTGCTCTTGCCTGCGCCGGGAACGCCCGTGATGCCCACGCGAATAGAGTTGCCGCTGTGAGGAAGGCAGTCCTCGACGATCTGCTCGGCCAGTTCCCGGTCCGCCGCGCGCGAGCTTTCAATCAGGGTGATGGCTTGAGCCAGAATGGCGCGGTCGCCGCGCAGAATGCCATCGACGATTTGCCGGCGCGAAAGAGGACGGCGGCGGTTGGAGTGGCGCGCAATCAAGTCCGGCGGCGGCTCCGGGGTTACGCATCCGGGGCGAACACGCAACGCGCTCTCATCAGAGTCCGCCAATCAGGAACGTCCAACCGCCAGACTGCCGTTCTGAATCTCAAGAATTCGCTGCGCCGCCACCGGAATCACCGTGCCCGGTCCGTAGACCCCAACAACACCGGCCTGGTACAGAAACTCGTGGTCCTGTGGCGGAATCACTCCGCCCACAACCACCAGAATGTCATCCCGGTCGAGTTTGCGCAACTCCTCGATTAACTGCGGGACCAGAGTCTTGTGGCCGGCGGCCAGCGAGGAGACGCCGACGACATGCACATCGTTCTCCACCGCATGGCGCGCAACCTCGCGCGGAGTCTGGAACAGGGGGCCTATATCGACATCGAAGCCAATATCCGCAAAGGCCGTCGCAATCACCTTGGAGCCACTATCATGGCCATCCTGCCCCATCTTCGCCACCAGAATACGGGGGCGGCGGCCTTCGGCTTGCTCAAATTCCGCGACCATCTGCTGCGCCTGCTTGAACTCCCCGGCGTTCGCGTTTCCCGCGGAGTAAACGCCGGCGATGATGCGCGTGGTGGCCTCATAGCGGCCCCAGACCTTTTCGAGAGCCGAGGATATTTCTCCCAGGGTGGCGCGCCGGCGCGCCGCATCCACCGCGCACTCCAGCAGATTTCCCTCGCCACTGGTGGCGCATTGCTCCAGCCGTTCGAGCGATTGGCGCACTGCCTCCGGATAGTGCTCGCGCTTCAACTGGGCAAGCCTTTTAATCTGCGATTCACGCACCGCCGCATTGTCGATATCGAGAACCGGAATCAGCGGTTCTTCCGGCGAAAGATAGGCGTTGACGCCCACGATCACGTCGCCGCCTGAGTCGATGCAGGCCTGCTTGCGCGCCGCCGCCTCTTCAATGCGCATCTTGGGAACGCCGGTTTCAATCGCCCTGGCCATGCCGCCCAGGCTCTCGACCTCTTCGATCAGCTCCCATGCCCCGTGCATCAGCTCGTGCGTCAGCCGCTCGACATAGTAGGAACCGGACCATGGATCAACGATGCGAGTTATGTCCGTCTCTTGCTGCAAGTAAAGCTGCGTATTGCGCGCATTGCGCGCGGAAAAATCCGTAGGCAGCGCCAGCGCTTCATCCAGCGCGTGGGTATGCAGAGACTGCGTGTGCCCGAACGCCGCGGCCATCGCCTCAACGCACGTGCGCACCACGTTGTTGTACGGGTCCTGCGCCGTAAGGCTCCAGCCCGAAGTCTGGCTATGCGTCCGCAGCATCAGAGATTTCGGATTCTTCGGGTTGAAGGCCTTGACCAGCTTGGCCCATAGCACGCGTGCGGCGCGCATCTTGGCAATCTCCATAAAGTGGTTCATGTCAATGCCCCAGAAAAAAGAGATGCGGGGCGCCTAGTCGTTCAGTTGAAATCCGCTTGCCTTCATTGCGTCGAAGGCCCGCTGCGCACTCTCCACGCGGAAAGCGATATGGGCCAGTCCGCCGCGCCCGTCATTTCTCACGATCAGTTTTTGCACCGGAGAATCTGCGGCCAAAGGTTCGAGCAACTGAATCAGGTTGGGACCATCGCCGACGCGCAGCAAAGCTTCGCGCACCTGATCCGCTCCCCGCACTTCTTATCGATGCACTTCGTGGAAGCCCAGCATCTCGTAGGCCTCAACCTGCCGGTCCAGCTCGCCCTGTTTCACGGCGATGGCTACGTGGTCTATGAACTTGATTCCGGGAACAAGTTTCAAATCTTCATCAAGGCCGTTCATGGATTACTCTTTCGATGGAGGTCGCAAACGCTCAGATGGGGCGGTGAAAACGTTATCATTCAAACTCAACGACAATCTGATTCAACTTCACGGCATCGCCCTGCGCCACCCGCACGTTCTTCACTGTTCCAGCGCAGTGCGCCGTAACATTTGTTTCCATCTTCATGGCTTCGAGAACCATGATCAGATCGTTGGCCTGTATTGCCTGCCCCGGCGCAACATTCACTTTGATGACAATACCCGTCACGGGACTGCGGCACAGCTTATCTTCACTGACGCTTTCCTTGGCAGCCGGGGCCGGAGTTTGCGCGCCGGCGACCGGCGTCGACGGAACCGTCGCGGCAAGCGGCTGGTATGTCCCATGACTCGCCTGAAGCGGTTTCGCGTCATCCTCCAGGACTTCGACCTCGACGTCGTAGGTCTTTCCGTCAATTCCTATCTGAAGCTTCAAGTTACAACTTCCTTCCTTCGAGAGGCTTTCGTGTAGTTAGCCCCTCAATCGCGGATTATGGGAGGCATGAATGAGCATCCGCCCCTGCTGAGACCATGGATTGACAACTTCGTAGGGCGAGTGCAGCATCTTTGCCGAGCGGATGCGGACCTTCTTGCCCAGGAATGCGGTCACTGCCGCGGCAATCACCACCAGCATTTCGGGCGTAACTTCCCCTGTTTCCCGATGGACCGCTTCCTTCGCGGCAGCGGCCGCCGGCTGCAATGCCGGAGGCTGGCTAAGTTCGGCCACGCGAGCCTGCAAAGTCTTGATCGCTCCGGCAAGCTCGCCCAGTTGGCGTTCCATCGCCAATTGCCGTTCAGAAACAGCCTGAATCAAATCTTTTGCACTCACTGCCACGCGCGGCTCCTGGTCATAACGGAATCAATCCATGTTTCTTCCCGGGACGCAACTCCCGCTTGGTGTGCAGCGATTCCAGAGCCTCCGCCAGAACCATCCTGGTATCGGCGGGATCGATGATGTCATCCACCAGACGGCGGCCTGCCGCAACATATGGATTGGAAAACGCCTCGCGATACTCGTCCACCAATTCCTGGCGGCGCCCAGCCTTATCCTCGGCGGCATCAATCTCGCGCCGGAAGACGATCTCCGCCGCGCCCTCGGCGCCCATCACCGCAATCTCTGCCGTGGGCCACGCCACCACCCGGTCCGCGCCCAGGTCCTTGCAGCACATGGCGATATACGCGCCGCCGTATGCCTTGCGCAGCACCACTGTAATCTTCGGCACCGTGGCGGCCGAGTATGCAAACAGCAGCTTGGCCCCGTGTCGGATGATGCCGCCGCGCTCCTGCTCCACTCCGGGAAGAAAGCCCGGCACATCCACAAACGTAATCAGCGGAATGTTGAAGGCATTGCAGAAGCGGACAAAGCGCGCCGACTTATCCGAGGCATTAATGTCCAGTACGCCGGCCAGGTGGTTCGGCTGGCTCGCGATAATGCCCACCGGCCGGCCTTGCAGCCGCCCGAAGCCGATAACTATGTTAGCGGCATACCCCGGTTGTATCTCGAAAAAATCCCGATAATCCAGTACCCGCGTAATAACATCGCGGACATCATAAACAGCCTTGTTATCCACCGGAACAATTCCGCCCATCTCCGCATCGGAATCAATGGGCAAGTTATAGGCCATGCGGGGCGGATCTTCAAGGTTGTTGGAGGGTATGAAACTAAGTAGCCGTCGGCAGAGTTGCGCAGCTTCCTCGTCGTCCTGGGCAATAAGATGAATCACTCCCGAGTAATTCATATGCGCCTGCGGGCCGCCCAGTTCCTCATCGCTGACTGTCTCGCCGGTAACCTGCTTGATCACCTTCGGCCCGGTGATGAACATGCGCGCCTGGTGAGTTTGAATCACAAAGTCGGTCAGCGCCGGGCTGTACACAGCGCCGCCTGCGCAGGGTCCGCAGATGATCGAAATCTGCGGCACCACTCCGGAGAGCAGAACATTGTGGTAAAAGACGCGCCCATATCCGGCCAGGCTGTCAATGCCCTCCTGAACGCGCGCGCCGCCGGAGTCGTTGATGACGATGAAAGGGCTGCCCGTCTTCAAACAGAGGCGCATCATATCGACAACCTTGTCGTTGTGCGTCTCGCCGGCGGAGCCGCCGCCCACGGTGAAATCCTGGCTGGCAAGATGCACCAGGCGGCCGTCGATCTTCGCGCATCCGGTCACCACCCCATCGGCGGGCATCTCTTTTCCCGCCATCCCAAAATAAGTGGCGCGATGAAGGGCAAACAGTCCGATCTCCTGGAAGCTGCCCGTGTCCACCAGCCTTGCAACGCGCTCCCGCGCCGTCAGCTTGCCGGAGGCGTGCTGTTTCTCGATGCGCTCCGGTCCGCCGCCAAGTTTAAGCTCCGCGCGCTTTGCGCCAAGGCCGGAGACCATTTTGGCCATTGTCTTCTGACTTTTTTCCTGCTTTGCCATTCCTGCTCCTGAATCCGTCGGCATTATATCTTCTATTTTTCCGCAGCCACGGTTACCCGGTGCTCTTTGCCGTTTAGCGTAATCACATAGTTCACCTTAGCGCTCAGAGGATTTCCGCCGCCAGCCGCCGCGGGAGCTTTCGGGGCTTGCTCTTTGTTCGCCGCATCTGCGTCTTTGCCCACACTCTTGCGGCCCTGGGCGCGGCTCTCGAAGAATGTAGGCGCCACCTTGGGAAACATGGCATAGGTCAGCACGTCCTCATCGCTGCCATTCGCGCCCTTCAAGGCATTGGCCGTGACGCTCAGGCTCTCCCACTCCGGCTTGAGCAAATCAGCGGGACGAACCGTGATCGCCAGCTTCTTCGCATGGACCTCGGCCTGTTTCAGCACTTCGGGATTCTTTTTGCCAATCGTGCTCCCGTAGTAGCCCAGCATCAGGTCGGCAAACTCGCCGGTCAGCACTTTGTACTTGCCCATCAGGACATTGAACACCGCCTGCGAGCCTACGATCTGGCTGGTAGGCGTCACCAGCGGCGGATAGCCGGAATCCTTTCGAACCCTGGGAACCTCCTCAAGGACTTCCTTCAGACGGTCGCCCGCGCCCTGCCCTTTAAGCTGGCTTTCCATGTTGGAGATCATGCCGCCCGGAATCTGGCTCTTGAAGATCTCCGTATCCACGCCGGTATTCTCGCTGAAAAACTCCTTGTAGCGCGGACGAATTGTTGCAAAATGGTTCGAGATTTTCAGCACGCGCTCCAGATCGACGCGGGTCTCGTACCCGCTCCCTTCCAGCAATTCAATCAGGCTTTCCGTGGGGTTGTGTCCCGGCCCCAACGACAAGGAACTGACTGCGGTATCCACAATGTCGCACCCCGCCTCGATGGCCTTCATCAGAGAGACCATTGTGACTCCAGTAGTCGCGTGCGTGTGGACGTGAACCAGCGTATCCGAGCCGCACCTGCGCTTGATGGCCTTCACCAGGTCATAAGCAGGCTGCGGCCTCAGCAGAGCGGCCATGTCCTTGATGCAAATCGAATCGCATCCCATCTCCCGCAACTGCTCGGCCATCTCGGCAAAAGCCTCAACTGTGTGCAGCGGGCTGACGGTGTAGCAAATGGCGCCCTGCGCGTGCTTGCCGGTCTTCTTCACCGCGGCAATGCTGGTCTTCAGGTTGCGCGGGTCGTTGAGTGCGTCGAAGATGCGGAAGACGTCAATCCCGTTGGCGGCCGCCTTCTCCACAAAGCGCTCCACCACCCCGTCTTCGTAGTGCCGGTATCCCAGCAGATTCTGGCCGCGCAGCAGCATCTGCAAGCGGGTCTTGGGCATCAGCTTGCGGAAGGTGCGCAGCCGCTCCCACGGATCCTCATTCAGAAAGCGGATGCAGGAATCGAAGGTTGCGCCGCCCCAGCACTCCACCGACCAGTAGCCGGCATTGTCGATGTCTTCGCAGGCCGGAATCATGTCGTCCAAAGACATGCGGGTGGCGAGCAAACTCTGATGCGCATCTCGAAGCGCAAGTTCGGTAACCTCTACGATACGGCCCATGTGCGACTCCCCAAAAAAATAGCCCTCAACAGGAGTCCAGTTCCCAAGACCGTGTCGATGGGCTTGCTTATCCGTGCAGCCACTTCTCATCATACTATTGGAGCCCGGTCAATGGGCAAGCCGCCCCGCGCCGGCCTGGCGGGCCGGTCTCCTGGCTGTGGAGGGATTGTCTTCCGTTCCTGCAATGGCCCCGGCTTCGCCGCGCCCATCATTCTCAGACGAGCGGTTACTGGACCTTGCGGAATCTGATCGTCTCGCCTTCCAGCCGGTATTCGGCTGAGCAGAAGTCGCCGCCGCAGATCAAAGTCTCGACTCCACAGATTTGGCGGCGCGTGATCAGTCCAAGGGTCCCGCAGCGCGGGCAGGACATGACGGCTACGTACGGGTTTTGGGCGTGACCCAGCTTCGCCTGGTTTTCCAGTACGAAAATTGTTCCGGGGTCCATTCTTTCGGGTATCCATTCTTCCAGAAACTGCAAATCGGCTGACATAGCGCCCTCCGGTTGGTGAAGTAACAGCGCCGTGTCCGATGAATCCGGCCGGCCCTGTTTTGCAACAACAGCAGGCTGCGAATGGCATCCCGGAGAGTGGGGGTTTCTCCGGGCAGAATCAGTGTGAGCGTAGTGGGCCATTAAAGTCAACCGGAATCGAAAGCGGAAAGCATCAAAGCAGGTTCCCAGGCCTCGGACGGTATGATGGCCGCCTATTGTTTCGCCCTCGCGGCCGCCTTGCCCTGCGAGCCGGCATACGCGTCGATTGCCTTGTACGTTTCCAGGTTGCGCAGGATGATCTCGACGTACTCGCGGGTCTCGGTGATGGGGATCGATTCGACGAACTCGTCCATGCCCTGGTAAGGACCAGCGTCCTGCCACTCGCGCACCCGGTCGTCTCCGGCGTCATAGGCGGCCAGCGCATACTCCGTCACCCCGCCGAATTTGTCCAGGGTTCTGCGCAGGTAGCGGGCTCCGAGGCGGATGTTGGTGGCCGGATCGAGTAGTTGGAAGGTCTGGAAGTGCTCCATGCCCTCTTTGTGCGCCATCGACTTGCCCACGGCAGGTAGCAACTGCATCAGCCCGTAGGCGTTGGCGTGGGAGATGGCCGAGGGGTTGAACTCCGACTCCTGGCGTATCAGCGCGGCCACCAGGTACGGATCAAGATTATTTTTAGCCGACTCCGTCCTGATCGTCTCCCACCACGGCTCCGGGAAGAGAATCCGCCAGTAGGCCAGAGGGATGGACGGGATGGAGGCCGTGGCGGCCGTGGGAAGCGCTCTCTTCATCACGCGCATGGCGCGGAAGTGTTCGCCATAAGAGGCATAAATCTGCGCCTCGGCCAGCGCGCTCCACGATGAAGAGTCCGGGTCGGCGGCAATCTCCTGCGCGATGTATTCGTTCAGGCCCGCGTTGGCCAGCAGGCGCGCCTTGGCCAGATGCGGGCTGTCGGCGGGAAAACTCTCTTCTAGCGGCGGCACGGGAGGTGCCTGAAAACGGTCCAATTGCGGCTCCGGCGCGGGTTGCTCTTCTGCTTGCGCATTGCTGATCGCGGCCAGCCGTCGCTGGGCCAACTGCGCATAAAAGAAGTGCTGGTAAGCCCGGATCAGGGTGCGGTAGTTGGCCGCGGCCAGGGCCGGATTGTGCTCCTGCGTCTCATACAAGCGCCCGCGCCAGTAAAGCGCCGGCACGGTCTCCGTCGCGCTCGGATAGAGCTGGATCTGCTCGTCGAAGAGGCGCGCCGCATCGGCGTAAAGTCCCTGCCGGTAACTCAGCCAGCCCGCCCGCCAGTGCGCCGTCGCGGCGTATTTGCCCGATGGAAACTGCATGGCCAGGTCGCTATAGTACCCGGCCGCCGTCGCATAATCGCGCCGCAGCATATAGAGATTCCCGCTGGAATAAAGCGCCTCCGCCAGCCACGGACTCTGCGGGAAGCTGGACTCCATCTCTGCCACGATGCGTTTCAGCTCGTCCAGATCATTGCGGTTCCTGGCCAGTTGCATCAGCAGGAAGAGCCGCCGCGCGCCGTTCTCGTCCGGCGTGTCGGGCAGCGCTTCGGCCTGGGCCTTGGTCAGCCGCTTCAGCTTCAGGTCGCATGCCGCGGCGGCCACGGCAAAGCCCGCGCGGCTCTCGGCGTCAAGGCCCGGCTGCCGGGACAGCGCATGGTATTGCGCGCTCGCGTCGGCGTAATGGCCGGCGTTGTAGTAGGCATCGCCCAGGCTGCGCAGTTCAGCCGTGGTCAGGCTGGCCTCCGCGCCCATTTCTGTTAATTTTGCCCGCGCAATCTCCGCCTCCGGGCTCAAAGGATGGGCCAGCAGCAACCGCTTGAAGAGGCTTTCGGCCTGCTCCATCTCTCCCAACGCGAAGGCTACCAGTCCTTGCGCAAGCTGGTAGCCGGGACGGTTCGCGGCGGCTGTGCCCGCGGCTGCCGCCAGCACACGCTCGGCGCTGGCCGCGTCCTGCATCGCCAGCAGCGTGTTGGCTTCCAGTTCCGGCGCCTGGGCAACGAAAATGCTCTCCGGATAGCGCACTGCGAACCCGTGCAGCGACGCCTCGGTCGCCGATTCATTGCCCGCCTCGTGGTTGGCGCTCGCGCCCAGGAAGTCGGCGTAGTCGGCCAGCTCCGCGCCCGCCTTCCGCGCCAGCCGAAAGTCGGCGGCAGCCTCCTCGTAACGTTTGTCCAGCAGGGTTGCGTGGCCCAGCGCGAGGTAAGCCGCAGCCGCCGCCTCGCCCGTATGCTGCTGCGCATATTTGGTCACGCCCGCGTAAGCCGCCGGTGTGCGCATTGTGGCCAGTTGCTGGGCCATGGGCCGCAACTCGGTCGAAGCCACAAAGGCCAGCTTGATGCGCGCCGTCCGCGTGCGCCGCGCCGCCCTGACCGCGGGACTTACGGGCTTTTTGGACTTTTTGGCCGTCGAGCTTGCAGGTTTTGCGGACTTCCTGGTCGTCGTGGCAGGCTTCTTTGCCGTCTGCGGCGTTTTCTGGGTAGTCTTTTGGGCTGGCTTCTTTGTCTTTTGCGCCGGCTTCTTTTTCGCCGTGGAGGAGGCCTGTCCAGCCGGCTTGGTCGTCGAGCCGCCGGAGGACTGCCCCGCGACCGGCAACACCATCATCGAAAAGGAAAACAGACCAGCAAGGCAGCGGAACGCCAGCCGCGAAACGGAAGTTGGGGAAGATGCGACCCTCATCTCTTCACTTTATCTGCTCCTGGCGGCTTGCGTGGCATCCCAGCGGCGGCCGCGAACCTCTGGCGTTACCGCAATCGTCGCAAAGTGGGACGGCCCTGCCGAATTGGACCTTAGCCAAACCGTGTGCTTCCCGTTTGGTCCCCTGCCCTGCCATCCGGTACACTTGCCTTTAGTATCCCAGAAGCAGAGATCGCGCCCGGCCCAAAGGAATTTAGCAACCAACGCCCATGCCGACCATCCAATCGATTGCAGGAGAACTCGAGCCGCATCCAGACGTAGCCTTGGTCGCAAGGGTGCGCGAAGGTGATGTCTCGGCCTATGATTCGCTGGTCCGCAAGTACGAGCGCCAGCTCTTTCGCATCGCCCAGCACATCACGCAGAATCGCGAGGATGCCGAGGACGTCATGCAGGACGCCTTCCTGAAGGCGTATGAAAAGCTCGAGCAGTTTCAGGGAAACTCGAAGTTTTACACCTGGCTGGTGCGGATTGCGGTTAACGAAAGCCTGATGCGGCTGCGCAAGCGGCGCACCGGCAAGATGGTTTCGATTGACGAGGACATTGAGACCGAAGAGGGCAGCGTGCCCCGCGACCTGG
>Ga0181521_10000460_pt1 | contig 49703 bp, 47 predicted proteins | sample PEATcosm2014_Bin_32_FD_119764 | JGI IMG/M metagenome (GOLD analysis project Ga0181521, IMG submission 119764) | Peatland microbial communities from MTU Mesocosm Facility, Houghton, MI, USA - PEATcosm2014_Bin02_60_metaG | ecosystem: Environmental > Terrestrial > Soil > Wetlands > Peat | place... | reverse complement strand
TAGGGGGGGGGGGGGGGGGGGGGGGGGTGTTTTGGCGGGGGGGGGGGGGGGGGGGGGGGGGGGGCGGGGTGGGGGGGGGGGGGGGGGGGGGGGGGGGAACGTGCACAACCGCTGGGGGGGCAGGGGTGTGGTGACGCGCAACGCTCAGAACACGGCCGCGCGAGCGAACACGGCGCAGACGGCGCGATCGAACGCGGCGCACACTTCGGCGCAGACGGCCCACACGTCGGGGCAGAAGGCGGGGGCGAATTCCAAGTCATCGACAGGGCAAACCCACACCAACCAGGCGGGAACTGCCAATAAAGCTGGCCATTCGGGAGGCGCCGCAGGCGCGCACGGTGCAGGCGCGCACGGTGCGGGTGCCCACGGCGCGGGCGCCCACGGCGGGAAAGCAGGCGGAGGAGCCAAGGGAGGAGGGCGGCGCTAGACTGCGGCCTGCGCGAGTGCAAATGTGCAGTCCTTAGGCTGAGCGCTGATGGCTGACTGCTGAATGCTACTCAGGTAGTTTGCGCTTTCGCCGCGGGCGGTTTGGGGGCCGCAAGCGTCTCCCGGAGTTTCCGATTGCGTTCCCGCTGCGCCGCCTTCTTCTTGCGCAGCCGATGGAACCGTGATTTATCGCCGTTGCGCTCGGACAAGGTAAGCCCCCGTTTCTGGCCGCGTTCGTTTTGTGCGCGGAAACGTTATCACGAATCTGTTGCTCACTTCATTTCGTTTGATCCGGGCAGTTGGATCGAACTCTGGTGGTTGTTTTCCTGGATGTGATCCCAGACGAACTTGTCGGCCAGCCAGATCGCCTGGCGGTTGGCCAGGATCTGGTCCATCGATGCTGACCGATGGGCGATGGCGAACCGCGCACCACACTGGTCGCACACCACCGTCGTCATCTGGACCGTGCCCGGTGCGCTCTCCAGGTTTCTGCGCAGGCGCTTGGCAGTCCCGCTGGAGACATGCTCCGAGATTGGGGCAGAGGGTCGGTTCACGCGAATTGCTCGCCCGGCATCGCCGTGAGCGTGCGGGTGGTCAGGGTGTTGCGGCACATCCTCGTGGCGGCGTCGCGGGTAACGTGCCGGCGCTCGATGCGAAGTTTGAGCGCGCGTTCGATGCTGCGCAGTTCAATGGTCTCCGCTCCCGACACCAGGCTGGAGGCGCGCCCGCGGGCTCCGGCGCGGCCGGTGCGGCCCACGCGATGAATGAAGTCCTCGGGCGCCTTGGGCACGTCATAGTTGATGACGTGCGCCACGTCCTGGATGTGGAGGCCGCGGGAGGCCACGTCGGTGGCGACCAGCACCCGGAATCGGCCCTGTTCGAAGCCGTTGAGGGCTCCGGTGCGCTGCGCCTGCGAGCGGTCGCCGTGGATCATGGCCGCGGCGAATCCATCGCGGGCGAGGTTCTTAGCCAGCCGCTCCGCTCCCCGCTTGGTTCTTACGAATACCAGGGTGCGGCCTTCTTCGGCATGCAACAGGCTGCGCAGCGTATCGGGTTTATCCATCGCTGCCACTTCAAAGGCGTGTAACTCGACGCTTTCCACCGGCTTCAGGACCGATCCGAACTCGATGCGCACCGGATTCCGCATGTAGTCATTCACCAGCCGGGCCACCGAGGCCTCCAGCGTGGCAGAGTAGCACAGGGTCTGGCGGCGCTCCGGCATGGTGGCGAGAATGCGGCGGATGGACGGCAGGAAGCCCATATCGAGCATGCGATCCGATTCGTCGAGCACCAGGACCTGGATTTTGCGCAGGCTGACCAGTTTGCGATCGAGGAAGTCTTCTAACCTTCCCGGAGTTGCCACCACCAGGCGCGCCCCCGAGCGCACCGCCTGGATCTGTTGCCCTTCCGGCACGCCTCCCATGACCAGCGCCGCGGGCGCAAGCTTTCCGCGGAGCGCTTCATATTGCGCGTGCACCTGCATCGCAAGTTCGCGGGTCGGTACCAGGACGAGCGCCTCGAGGTCGCGTGAGGACTGATTCAACATGCGGTCGATGATCGGGATGAGGAAGGCCAGGGTCTTCCCGGTTCCGGTCTGGGCGGTGGCCAGCACATCCTCGCCGCGCATGGCGGGAGGTATGGCGGCGGCCTGGACCGGGGTGGGGGTTGTGAATTGAGCTGCTGCGAGCCTCTGCTGCAAAACAGCGGACAGAGGCATATCAGTGAAACTTGTCATTCGTGAATCGTGCTTTCTGAGGGGCGTCTCGCGAGGCACACTCAGAGTGCGATTCGCGACTGGAAAAGGATGCCGCTCGTGCTTAGGTTTTGCGCCGAAAAGAGAACGGAGAGCGTCAGGCGGGCACGCAGTCAGATCGTGGGTTTCAGATGAGACACGCGCCACAAGCGAACCGTGGCTGATTAGCGCTGAAGTCAGTATAGCACGGCATAGCGCAGGCAGCCCCGCTGCCGGCTCATGTACCAGTTACCTTAGTTTGGACCTTGGGTCTAGAAATCGTGAAAGCCGAGGCCTTGGGGCTGGCCCTCTTCGTCGTAGGTAACGACCGGATCCCGCGGGCCCGAGGGCGGGGGCGTGCCCTCCTGCGACTTCTTCTCAGCTTTCTTGCGCGCTTTTTCGGCCTGGTGCTCCTGGCGCGCGCGTTCCTTCTGGCGCTTCATGAATGACGAGTTTCCTGCCAAGAGAGACTCCTACATTGAGATTGTCATCTTCTATCATAAACCCCAATGGGGTGGATTTCTCGTCAATCTTCAAGGACTCTTGAACAAAAATATCGAACCGCTTGCCGTAAGAACAGAGAGGGCAGAGGAGCGCCCCTGGCTGCGCACACCGCTGGCGCGACCGCAAAGCGGTGGCAAAACGTTCTGGCTGAGTGCTGACTGCTGAGTGCTGACTGTTGCTACCCGAAGATGTGCCCCATCTTCTGCTGCTTCGTTCTTAGGTAGGCCTCGGAGTGGGACTGCGCTTCCGCCACGCAGGGCACGCGCTCCACCACCTTCACGCCCGCTTTCTCCAGCGCCTGGACCTTATCAGGATTATTCGATAGCAGGCGCACCTGCCGCAGGCCCAGCGCCTTCAGCACTTCGGCAGGCAGCGCGAACTCGCGCTGGTCGGCCTTGAAGCCGAGTTTCTCGTTGGCCTCGACGGTATCGAGGCCTTTATCCTGCAGCTCGTAGGCTTCGAGCTTGGCCATCAGCCCGATGCCGCGCCCTTCCTGCTGCTCGTAGACCAGCACGCCACGGCCGGTCTCAGCAATCATCTTCAGCGACATCTCGAGCTGTTGCTGGCAATCGCAGCGCAGCGAGCCGAAGACGTCGCCGGTCAGGCACTGCGAGTGGATGCGCACCAGCGGCGGCTCGGAGTGGATATCTCCCATCACCAGCGCGACGGCGGTCTCCAAACGGCGCTCCGTCCCGCTCTGCGGCGGCCCTTCGAAGCCCATGATGCGGAAGTGTCCCCAGCGGGTCGGGAAATCGGCTTCCGCCACCTTACGCAGGTTGTAAGCGCCGCTCACGTCCTGATTATTACATGGCGCGCTAGGGCAAGACTCGGTGTTGTTGTGGAGGCTCACCCCTTCGCCAGAACAGGCATGGGGGAAAAACGCCACGGATTCACACGGGCGGGCACGAGTCTACCGGCTTTGTTCCTAGATCCGTGAATATCCGTGGCCAAGGCCTTGTGCATCCAGCTTCTTGCCGCCTCTAGCTTCCTGCCTTCTGCTGGCTCCCCGTGCTACCCTTTCCCTCCGCGTGGACTCGCGTTTCATTCTCGTCACCCTGCTGGTGAAACTGGGCGTGGCTGCCGCCGTCAGCAGCGCGCTGGTGCGCTCCCGCTACTTCAAAGCGCTGCTCTTCCAGGAAGAGCGCACGTTCCAGCAGAAGATGCACCTGATGCTTTTTATCGTGACGCCGTTCGCGCTGGGTGTGCTGGTGCGGGTGTCGGTACGCACTTTCCTTGCCGGCGACCTGTCGGTGGAAGCCGCCATCCTGCTGGGGGTGATCGGCGGACGCGTGGCCGGTGGGCTGGGCGGCGCGCTGCTCGGCATGGTCGCGCTCTACCACCACGAACTGGCCGCGCTCCCCTTCGACACCTTCGTGGGCCTTGCCGCCGGCATGTTGCGCAACGCCGCGACCGACAAGGAATACATCTGGACCTTCACCCCGTTTATGGATCTCAGCCTCTACCGCTGGATCCGACGCAACCTGCCGTTTCCGCGCATGGACTGGCAGACTTTGTTTTTCCTCTTCATTCTGGCTACGCAACTGGCGCGCATGGAACTCGGGCGCGCGCTGCCCCGCCAGTTCTTCGTCATTCCCGCGCCCACCTGGACCACGCTGCTGGCGGGCTACGCCACCACCGTCGCCTGCGTGGCCATCCCGCTGAAGATCTGGAACAACACCCGCATCGAGATGAAGCTGCAGGTGCAGGAGCGCCTGCTGCTGCAAGCCCGCATGGAGGCGCTGCAGAGCCAGATCAATCCTCATTTCCTGTTCAACACCCTCAATTCCATCGCCTCGCTGGTGCGCTTCGATCCCGACATGGCGCGGGTGCTGATCGTGAAGCTGGCCAGCATCCTGCGCCGGCTGCAGCGCAAGGGCGACGCCTTCGTCCACCTGCACGACGAGGTGGAGTTCATCGACGACTATCTCGACATCGAAGTGGTGCGCTTCGGCCGCGACAAGCTGCGGGTGATCAAGGATCTCGACCCCGTCACCCTGGACATGATCGTGCCCACCATGGTGCTGCAGCCGCTGGTGGAGAACTCGATCAAGCACGGCCTCGCGCCCCGCATCGAGGGTGGCAGCATCACCCTGCGCAGCCGCCTGGCGGAGGGATTCCTGGTGATGGAAGTACAGGACGACGGGGTGGGCGTGGCCCTGGCCGGCGACAGCGCCATCGTCGAGCCCGGCGCCGGCATTGGCATGTCCAACGTTGCCGAGCGGCTCAAGCTGCTCTACGGCGACGCCGCCACCATGACCATCTCCAGCGGCGACGGCAAAGGCACGCTGGTGGTGCTGCGGGTTCCGGTGTTGACGGCGGTGGAGATCGCTGAAACCGCCGGCACCGTCGCCTACGAGGCCCGCTCCAGCACGCAGCGGTAGAACTGCTCGTATTCAGGGATGATCTTGGTCGAGCAGAAGCGGGTCTGTGCCGCGATGCGCGCGCGTTTGCCCATCTGCCGCAGCTTGGCTTCGTCGGAGAGCAACTCGATGGCCTGCCGCGACATGGTCGCCACGTCGCCCACATCGGCCAGCAAGCCGGTCTTGCCGTCGTCGATGACCTCGGGCACGCCGCCCACGCGGGTGGCCACCGCCGGCACCTCGCACGCCATGGCTTCGAGCGCGGCCAGGCCAAACGACTCCAACTGGCTGGGCATGAGCATCAGGTCGGCAATGGCCAGCTTCTCGTGCACCCGGTCCTGCTTGCCCAGGAAGTGGACACGCTCCTGGACGCCTTTGCGCCGCACCATCCACTCCGCGGTCGAGCGCTCGGGGCCATCGCCGATCAGCAGCAGCCGCGACGGAACCTCGCGCTGCACCTGGTCGAAGATCTCCACCACGTCGGAAATGCGCTTCACCGGCCGAAAATTAGAGAGATGTACCAGGATGCGCTCGTCCGCGTGCGCGTACTCCGCGCGGTGCTTCTCGATCTCGGGATCGCGGCGGTAGAGATCGCAGTTCACGAAGTTGTAGATCACCTGCACCGGCCGCTTGATGTCGAACACCTGCAGGGTGCGCTCGCGGAGGTAATGCGAAATGGCGGTGACGCCGTCGCTCTGCTCGATGGAAAAGCGCGTGATCGGCAGGTAGGAGCGGTCGGTGCCCACCAGCGTGATGTCGGTGCCGTGCAGCGTGGTGACGAAGGGCAGGCGCCGCCCGCCGTTGGCCGCTAGCATCTGCCGGGCCAGCAGTGCGCTTACCGAATGCGGAATGGCGTAGTGCACATGCAACAGGTCGAGGCTGTAGATCTCGGCGACCTCGGCCATGCGCGTGGCCAGCGCCAGGTCGTAAGGCGGATACTCGAACAGCGGATAGTTGAACACGTCCACCTCGTGAAAGTGGATATTGGGGCGCTCGGTGTTCAGGCGGATGGGCTGCTTGTAGGAGATGAAGTGGACCTCATGGTCGCGGTCCGCCAACTCCATCCCCAGCTCGGTGGCCACCACCCCGCTGCCGCCGTAGGTGGGATAGCATGTGATCCCGATCTTCATGTTGTGTTTGGATTAGACGGGCCAGCGGGCATTTCGGACTCATTTCGCGGGTAATTCTTCATTTGGCCGGCATCGGCTGTCGGAACGGTGATCCATCAGGAAACGGACAGAATGCTATTATCAGCGTCTTGCCAGAGGAGTCCCGATTGAAACGATATCGAGTGAAGCCGAAGACCCGCGTGAAGCTTGATCGGTGGGACCCGGAGGATACCAGCGGTTTTCGTGGATCGAAAAAGGCTGCGGAAAACCGCCTGCTGCGGCTGACGCAGCGCCTTGAGCCCCTGCAGGAGGTGCTCTACGCCGAGCACCGGCACAAACTGCTGATCGTTTTGCAGGGCATGGACACGGGAGGCAAGGACGGCACCATCCGCCACGTGTTTGAAGGCGTGAATCCTCAAGGCGTAACGGTGGCGCGCTTCGGACCGCCAACCCAAGAAGAACTGGACCACGACTACTTGTGGCGCATTCACTGCCATACGCCGGCCAAAGGTACGATCGCGATATTCAATCGCAGTTACTATGAAGACGTACTGGTGGTGCGGGTGCACGGACTCGTGCCCAAAGATGTGTGGGAGCGCCGCTATCAGCAGATCAACGATTTCGAGCGGATGTTGGCCGAGGAGGGCGTGACCATTCTGAAGTTTTTCCTGCACATTTCGCGCGAGGAGCAGAAAAAACGCCTGCAAGCCAGGCTCGACGATCCCACCAAGCACTGGAAGTTTAGCCTGGCGGATGAAAAAGAACGCGAGCTATGGCCGGAATATCTTAAAGCTTATGAAGACGCACTCGAGCGCACCAGCACCGACTGCGCGCCCTGGTACATTGTTCCGGCCAATCACAAGTGGTATCGCAACCTGGTGGTCGCCACCACCCTCACCGACACGCTGCGCGCGCTGAAGATGCGCTATCCGCAGCCGCCGAAGAGCGTCGAGAAAAGGATGCAGGCGGGCTTGCACTGATGGGTGTGGTTTCACCCGATCAGCTCGGCGTACGAGATCAACTCCACCCCCGCCGCTTCGATTGCCCGCCGTGCCGCCGCTGAGGTGAGTACCCGCAGTTCCTGCTCCCGCGATTCTCGCAGGCGCGTCCGCACCACCCGCAACTCCGCATCGCAATATCCCGGATGGCAGACCAACTCCCACGTTCCTTCCGGCAGCGATCCCACGATGGCGGCGAACAATTCCTCGTCGAGCGCGCCCGTCACCAGGATGCCGAAGGTGCCATCGGTCGTGACCATGCCCGCGTCCGCGACGGTCTTGCGAAATTCCTGGCTGAAGCGCCGCAGCAGCTTGACCTCCGAGTACCTGGTCCATAGCCGCGGACGGCGCGCAAGATGCGCCATCGCCAGCGGCTTCAGCGGCGCAAACGGATTGCGGACCACGCGCACGCCACACCTTTTCGCCGCCGCCAGCATCGGCCGGAGCACCGGCGGCAGCAGGTGCACGTGCTTGTGCGAGTCCACATGCGTCACGCGCAAGCCGGTCTGCTGGATTTTGCGGATCTGCGCCTCGACCTCGGCCGCGATCTGATCTTCGTCGAGACGCTTGCGCAGCGCCCGGCTCGCGAATCCCACCCAGCCATCGCGGAAACGGGCGCCCGCGCCATCTCCAACCACCAGGCTGGAAATGGCTTTCGACGGGAGCATGGGCGCGCCATCGATTAGCACCACGTGGCAGCCGACGCTCAAGCCGGCCTCGCTCGCTCGCGCGATCGCGTCGTCCACGGCGCCGGCGTTCGCCATCATGGTGGCGGAGGTCACCACGCCGCGCTGGCGCGCTTCCACGATGGCACGGTTCACCCCGGCGGTGAGCCCGAGGTCATCGGCATTGATGATGAGCCGTCGCACGCCGCCAGTGTATAGGGAGTGGGTACCGAGTACGGAGTACTGTCTTGTTATACTGCCCTTGCACCACGGGCGGGCGGTTAGCTCAGTTGGTTAGAGCGCCTCCCTTACAAGGAGGAGGCCGCAGGTTCGAGTCCTGCACTGCCCACCATGTCTAGTCCATCTTTTATTGTTTGTAAGGTCCCTCGCTGCGCTCGGGATTTCGGCTGCGGGCTCGGTTTTTAGCCTGCCCTGAGCAGCTGAGCGAAGCGAAGCTGTCGAATGGGCCCGCAGAACGCCTCAAGTTCGAGTCCTGCACTGCCCACCATCTGCACCCGCGTCCGGCGACTCCACCGTGGTGCAGTTGGGAAATCTGCCTCGTGGATTCCGCCTTGGAGATGTGGGAACATAGGGCCATGCCCAAGGACCGCAATAAAACGTACTCCGACCACCAAGCGGAAGCCAGCCGTCTGCGGAAACAGCGGGAAACGGCGAAAAGGCAGCCTCCCAAAAGGAAAACGACTCGCGAGGGCCTCAGCCAAGTTTCGCCCCCAGATAGCCGATAACGGCGCTCGACGGCGGTGGTCACAACGCGCGACCTGCTATACTGAAAGGAATTAATCCCGCGCTGCGGGGACGTAGTTCAGTTGGTTAGAACGCTGCCCTGTCACGGCAGAGGCCGCGGGTTCGAGTCCCGTCGTCCCCGCCATTCCCCACTTGGTTCTTCGATTCGCTCAGGATTTCGCTCCGCAGCTCAGGTTTTAGCCTGCCCTGAGCAAGCTGAGCGAAGCGAAGCTGCCGAATGGGCCGCGGAAAGCGCCTCAAACTCCAACATCCCTCGCTGCGCTTTCACAATCCCGGCCGTCTTGCAAGTGCTTCGGAGGATTCCGCCGTGGGCCTCGAGGCGTGCCTAGCTATCTTCAGAACTGAGCAATTCTGAACATCTCTCCATCATCCGAAAATGCACTATCCATAGTGCAAGGTTTCGGGACGGCGGTTGCCTCCACACCGACGGGCAAAATGCGTTTCGCAGCAAATCCCTCCCCTTAGGAGCGACGCTGTCCCGGAACACCTTTTCAGGGCTGGGCAGGCAACACGGAGGTGGACGATGTACACGGGAACGATGATCGAGAATTTGATCGCGACGGTCGAGCGCGCTGAGTGCTCGGCGGCGGCGAAGCCGGCTGGGATCCGGCGGGAACGGGACATTGACCCGCCGGCAGCTTACCCGCCGCGGTCCAACAGCGAACAACTGATGAAAGTGGCATAGGAGCATCTTCATTATAGGAAGCAGGCAGCGGTCCGCCCACCGCTTCGGCTCTGGCCGGCGATTCGTTTCTGCTTTCGTCGTTCAAGGCTGCCCCCTAGCCGAATGCCTGATCCCCCTGGCGTGAACGCCAGTAGAGAGGCGCCAGGATGCTGGTGTTGAGAACTTCCGCTTCGGCTTGCAGCCAATCATTCAGAGCCGAGCCGGCCGCGTCCCGGCGTTCCTCGTAGAGCTCGTGGGCGCGCAAGCGTATCTTCCTCTCGATCAGGTCCAGCATGAGCCGCTGCGGTTTCTGCGTATCGGTTTCCTTATCCACGGCTATCCTCAGCATTGATCTCAAGAAAATTCTACGCGAGCTGCTGTTAACGAAGGATGAAATGAACTCCGTTGCGGGTTACGAAAGTGAATGCATCGCGTGCGGGAAAGGGAAATTATCTTTCATCTTGCCCCCGGCGATTCCATCCACCCTTAGGATTCCTGCGACCACCGCCCGTTCGTTACTCGCGTAATCGCCGACCCTCTGCCGCCGGCTTGAAGAATCGCGGCAGATTTGCCGATGACAAAGAGACGGTCGGGACAAAAGCGAGTTGTCTGCCCGGCGTCGGCAGCCATGAGCCAGAGGATCACGTCCCAGGACAAAATCGCGGCCATTCTGCTGCGGAAAGACGCGGCGGCGTTCTACACCAGGACGCCCCTGCAGTTTCTGATCGCTCTGCTGGGGATCGTGTTTATCTCCGAGACGCTGGTCATGTTTCTGCTGCCCTTGCTGTTCCCAAAGGACGCTAACGAAGCGCTGGTAGCGCTGACGGATGCGGGGCTGCTTACCCTCATGATCTCCCCGGCGGTATGGTTGTTGCTGGTGCGGCCGCTGCGCGCCGACGCCCACCGGCTGGCCGATTTGAACGAGGAATTGAGCACCGAGGTGGGCACGCGCGTCGAACTCGAACAACGGCTGACGCGCCAGGCCCTCCACGACCCTTTGACCGGCTTGCCGAATCGCGCTTTCTTCCTCCAGGAGCTGGAGCGCACGCTGGCACGGCAGCAGCGCCAACCCCAGCACTGCTCCACCGTGCTCTTCATCGACCTCAACCATTTCAAGCCGGTGAACGACCGATGGGGCCATGCCGCCGGCGATCAGGTGCTGGTGGAAGTGGCTCGTAGGCTCGAAAGCACGGTCCGCCCCGGCGACATCGTGGCCCGGCTGGGGGGGGACGAGTTCACCGTGCTGCTCGACTGCCTCGAGCAGGCTGGGCACGCGGCCCGAGTGGCGGAACGGATCCTCGAGCAGTTGCGGCACCCTTTTTCCGTACAGGAACCGCAGGCCGGGGGCGGCGTGGAACACCACGCCGTAGACGTTTCTGCCAGTATCGGAATCGCCGGCGGGGAGGCTACCTACGAAACTGCGGAGGCTCTGCTCCACGACGCCGACCTGGCGATGTACAGGGCCAAGGCCAAAGGGACCGGCCACTTCGAGATCTTCGTGCCCGCGGGGCAGGAGTTCGCCGCCGAAGAGCTCGCGACCGAGAACAGCCTCCGCTAGGCCTAGATCCTCAGATCGACGAGCCGCCGGATTTCGTCGCGGCGGCCAGAGATATGGAAGGATTTCCTGCTCAACGCACCAGGCGCACGTGGATGGTGGGAAACATGCCCTCGATCCGGCTGACAATCCGGCTGGAGAGCCGGGCGGACTTGCGCGCCGACTCCCGCTGCTCGGCGGCGCGGAGCGTGATCATCTCGCCCACCACCGCGGCCAGCACCGGCAGCGTGCTCAGGTCCCGTTCGTCGAAGGCGCCCAGATCGCTGGAGAAGATCTCCAGGTGGCCGACGATGCGCTCGCTTTCATAAATGGGCGCCGCCACCGTGGAGCGGATGGACAGCCCTTCCTCCAGCGAGGAATAGAAGCGCTTCTCAGGAGCGGCCAAGGTGATAGCCACGCCGCGGGCGCCGGTCAGCATGCGGGCCAAGTCTGCCATCAGATCCAGGGCTGCCGGCCAGCCGCCGGCGACGCGCATGAACTCCCGCCCCGCGTTCCAGGTGCGGCTCTTCGCCATCCCGGTGCGCAGCCGCCGCGCCAGAGATTCGGAGAGCTTGGCAAAGCGTATGCCTGCCTCCGCCGAATCGTTCGCCCAGGCCACCACGCCGGAGGTGCGGATGGGCGCCGGCGATCCCGGCAGATGGAACTCCAGCCACAGGGTGGCGCCGGGCTGCACGGGATGGCCCAGCGCCTGCACCCGCATTCCGCCTTCGCCGACGTTAACCACCAGCGCGGCGTTCTTCTCATCGATGCGGACGGTGGTGGGGCGCTGCGACGCGATCCGTATGCGCAGGTGGCGGCGCCGGTCCGCTTTGAGGTCAGAGTCGTCGCCGGACGCCACACCACGGGCGTTCTCGGTCAGCAACTCGTCCAAGGTTTCAACGGCCAACGGACTCACTCTCCCGTAAACAGGCTCACGCGCCCTGCCGGAGACAGGACCTGTGGCGGGCAACCAACTTAAAGCTTCAGACGAATTTTGCCCCGCTAAGTCACTGACATGGGACGGCTGGCTACGGCCAGATGGGCTTGGTGTCGGTGGCCGCCGCCACCGCCGGGGGCTTGGCTTGCACGGTCGGGTAGGTGCGCACCGGGGGCGGAGCCACTTGCACTTCGCTCGACAGCTCCTCTTCCAGCAGCGGAGCGACGACGCGCAGGGCCTGGATTTCCTTCTTCAACCGCTCGATCTCCGTCTCTTTCTGCCGCAGGACTTCATAGATGTTTTTCATAGCTAGCCTCGAAACACGCGGGGATCATTAGAAATTGGGGATTCGCCACTTTTACTCTGGTTAGTGGGGCGTTGTCAAAGCGGTTTTTATGCACAGGTTCCCGGTAGGTTAACCCGTGAACTCGCGGCTCCGGTGCAGGGGGGCGGCATGGGCCTCAGAACCCGCGCGATTGCGAATACTCACGGAAGGCGCGCACCTGGTTACCGTAGAAATCGGCGAAGAACATGCCCGCCAGTTCCCGCCGCCGGCGGGTGGCGCGATCACGATAGGCGCAGCTCCATTCGGCAATCAGGACATAGCCGGTGTGCAGGGAGTTGGTTACCGTGAAGCGGATGTCATCCTGACTGGCGGTTGCTGCGGCCCAGTAATCGTGGATGGCCTCGCGGCCGATGATCGGCTCTCCGAAGGGATTTTCCTTGTAGCGGGCGTCGCGGGTGAAGAGGCTAGCCGCCAGATCGGCGTCCCGCGTCTCCCAGGCCTTCTTGTACTTTTCCAGGAACTCGGTCGCGTCACTGGCGTGCAAAGTTACCTGCGGCCCCGGCTTCCGAGCGGTGGTGGCAGTTGCGGATTTTGGCACGGCGATCCTCCCTCTGCGAACGCTTCATGGTAGCAGTTTTGGGTGCGTGAGACTCGGCGCCGCTTTACCAAATACGCCACGGATTTACAGGGATAACCGGGGATTTTTCTGATCTGTTTTGATCCGTGTAAATCCGTGGCTGCCTTTCTCTTGCGGACCTCACGGCATCTGTCCTCGCTGCATCCCTGTAGCCCGATCCCGCGCCCGTAGTGCATCCTGGGATCGCTGCTCGCGGTCATAGAGCCGCGCCAGTTCCAGCCAGTCGAGAGGGCTATCGGGAGCCAGCCGCACCGTCTCTTCCTGAGATGAGATCGCGCGCGGGCCGTCGCCCAGTTCGCTCCAGGCCCGCGCGCGGCCGCGTGCCAGGTTGGCCAGGAAGGAGTTGTCGCCTGCCCTTGCGGATTGCGACCGCAGGCTGGCACTGCGGTCGAATGCGCGCAAGGCCTGCCGCGGCTGCTGCGTATCCAGTTCAGCGTAGCCCAGCGAGAGCAACTCGCGATCGGGCAGGCGCAGCAGGCCGGCTGCGCGCTGCCATGCCTTGATCTCATCCTGTAACCGGCCTTCCCGATGATAAACCCCGCCCAGGGCCGACCAGGTTGCACCATTCACCTCCAGCGCGGCCGACCGGAGATACTCCTGCTCGGCGCTGGTGAGATCGCCGGCCTCCTCCAGCAGCTTGCCACGCAGGAAGTGAACAAAGGCGCTGTCCTCGAAAATGCCCAGAGCTTGAACGGTGGCGGCGAAGGCCTCGGAGTTCCGTCCCAGCGCATGCAGAACCGCGGCAGCGTTGGCCCATTGGTTGAACGCCTGGCTGTCGTGGCCCTGGGGAGCGGCGCGGGGCAGGGAAGTCTTGGCGCAGTCGGTCTCGAACTTCTCGATCAGGCTTGCATTCTGCGGGCTGCGCCGCACAAAGACCGCCGAGACCTCGTCCAGATACACCGGCCGCCAGGTGGCGCTGGCGCAGAACTGCCGCAGCACCGGGAAAAGCTCCACCCCGTTGAACCTCGCCAGCGGAACGATGATGGCATTGATGTCGTACTGCTCGGCCTCGCGCTGCCACTCCAGCGAATCGGGCGGAGTGGACATCAGTTCCTGGTTCCGCTGGAACAATTGCGGGCCAAAGGGGAGAGCACGCCCATCGATGTAGTCCGGATACTTCGGGCCCAGCCGCCCGGTGAGGTATCCACCTTCGTTATAACTATTGAAGATGCGCCCGGGGACGTTTTCGCGCTCGATGAAGCCCGCCGCGCCCTCGGGGAACCACCACGAAAGTCCGGCGCCGAACGTGCTCAGGTTGGTGGTGCCCAGATAGCTGCGATTGCTCACCAAGTCGCCCGCGCGCAGACAGGCCAGCCCCACCACGCAATAGGCCAGGCCAATGACGGCGAATGATGTGAGCCTTTTTTGCCTGATCGTCTCCCAGCGTCCGGCGAGCGCCGACACGAGCACCGCGCCCCCAACCACCACCACCACTTCAGCGAAGAGAGCCTGGAAGCGGATGTGCCGGATCGCCAGCACCGCCGCACCGCTCAGCAGCACCGCCGCTCCCAGTTGTCGCCGCCACGAGGCGAGCAGCAGAGCCACGGCGGCTACCAGCAGTATCACGTAAAAAGCGCCGTCGGGATCGCGCAGGGAGAAGCTCATGCTGGCCAGAGTCCAGTTCAGCCGCATCGGCGCCCACTCAGTGATCCCCTGCGAGTGAGCGGCGGTGGCGCCTTCCTGGCGCAGCAGGGCACGATAGATTCCCGCTCCCCAGGGATTGACCACGGTCGCGGCGACGGTGGCCGTCAGCCACGGCCACGCGTATCGCAGGCGATCCGCGGCTGCCTGGCGGCGCTCCGGCCACACCATCTCTAACCCTTCCACCAGGACATATCCGCCCATGAGCCCCAAGCCCGCCACGAATCCCAGGTGGAGATTCACCCAGGCCGCCATCAGCAGCGGCAGGAGCCACAAACGGGCCGGGGTCCCCGGCAAACCCGGTTTTGGTTTGCTGGGGGGGGGGGCGCTGCCGCTCTCATGCTGCCGCCACAGCACCGTGAGGAATGCGGCGAACAGCACCACGGTGAACATCTCGGCGCGCGGCCCGGCACGCAGCACGATCACAGGGATCGCCAGAATGGCCAGTACGGCGGCGAGCGCCGAGCGTCTCCAGATCAGCAAGGCGACCGTCCCCACGCAGGCCGCGGCTCCTAGCCACGTCAGCAGCGCATACTTTCCGGCGAGATACGCGGCGTAGAAGAGCAGTCCCGCGCCCACCGGATAAATCCAGGGCTGCCCCTGCGCGGTGTAGGAGAAGACGTCAATCGAAGGAATCTGGCGGTGCTGCGCTACCCATCGCCCGGTCGCTAGTTGCCAGCCGAAATCGTAGTCCATCATGGTGCGCAGGCCGGCCAGCAGCGCATAGGCTAGCGCCACCACGCTGAGAACGAAAAATAGCTGACGCGCCAGGGCAGGGTTCAACCCGGAACTCGCGACAGGACGCCGCTTGCGGCGCTCCGGGTTGGGCTCGGGTTTCGTGGTGCTCCACGATTCCGTGGTCTAGAGGCGGGTCATTCTACATGCAGAAAGACACTGGTGCTCCACTTGCGCACTGACTAATCGTTCCCGTGCGGACCACGGTCGATAGAATCCGCGCCAAAGAAAGTCCTCCGGCCGCCCGGCACCGAGACCTGCCCGGTGACGAGTACCGTCGTGTCGTCATCATCGCGGTGCCGCCCGTCCTCGATGCGAAAACGGCAGACCAGATCCGGGATGGTGTCGTCATTCACATCCTTCAGACGGCAGTCGTGCGCCCGCGCGTGGTGGTGTCGATCGCCCGCTGGGAACAACCGGAGGGTGTGCTGGATGATCTCCCCAGCATCGAATGCCGCAGACCCCAGAATGGCGACCGTAACACTGTCGTCGGAATGCCAATCCCGGTCGTCGTGGGAGCTGCGGTCAACATCGACTTTTACAGGAAGGCACTTGCCGGCTTGCCCAGCGGCGAAAATACGCGCGATCTTTTCCTGAGGAAGGGCGCGCTCGAAGATTTCGACCTCGTCAACTTCCCCTATGAAATGAAGATCGTCGGGACAGATGGTGCCGGTGCAGTTTGGGTTGAAATCGCCAATGAACAAGTCGTTGGTGAATTCGGTGCCCGCGCTCAGGCCGTAAGCAATGGTAGTAACGATGGGCGTGCCGGTTCCGACTTCGCTTCCATCCAGGAACAAACGCACTGCGGTCCCGTCAAAGGTTCCGGCAACATGGTGCCACTTCCCATCCCAAACTCCGGTACCGGCGTCAGGGGACAAGCGGACAGCCGTTCCGTCGAAAATGTAAAACTGCAGGCCTCCCAACGCGCCGGTGTAAAGAGCGTAAGAACTCTCCAGCTCGTCCACCGCGCCTTTGCTGACGATGTATCTGGTCAGCCCCGGCGAGCCGGCAGCGTTGACCCAGGCATCCACCGTGATCTGGGCGGGCTCAAGGCTCGCGCTGCGCGGCACTTGCACAAACTGGCTTCCGCTGAAGCTGAAAGCATCGGCCACTTCTCCCGCGGCGTAGGCAACCGGGAAGGTGGTGAGCCCGTCGTTGCGGCCGAAATAATCGAGCGTGGTGCCGTCCCCGGTCCACCAGGAAATCATCCCTTGAGGCGGGGGCACGCACATCTGGCTGCAGGCATGGGGAACGGCCAGTCCGATCAAGAGTAGCAACTGGCCCAGGGCCGTAAACTTCAGCTTCATACTTCACTTCGCTCGGCGGATTCTGCCCGGTGATTCGAAGGCAGAATTGGAGTCTGGCCGCAAGTAGCCGGGCAGACAACGTCACCGAAGCAGCAGGCACGGGAGTAATCGGGGGGAACAAGGACGGTCACTCCCCGAGTGCGGGCGAGTGCAGGACCGGATCGCCGCTCGAGAGTGGAGGGGCCGGGCGGATTCGAACCGCCGACCTAGAGTTTAGGAAACTCTTGCTCTATCCATCTGAGCTACGGCCCCGCTGCCCTCAGCTTAGCACGTGGCGCGGGCTGTCCCCACCGCGCACCCGAATCAGCAGCGCCGCGCGCTGCGCTACACACCGAATTGATTGATCCGCTCCGCCGTCTTGTAGGCGTCGATCATGCTCCAGATCCAGAGAATCGGGGCGGTGACGAATCCGACGAGCACCCACATCAGGGCCAGCGAACAGAAATACGCGATCATGAACGCCACGCCCTTCCCGATCTGGCCGTTATAGATCTGCCCCAATCCAGCCAGGAGGAATGAGAGAAGCACGGCCACGCCTGGATTCTTGGGCGCGCGGATGACCACAACCTGCGGCGCGGGACCGGCTCCGGCCGCAACTCCGGGTGCTTGGACCACCATCGCGCCCTGCGGAGTTCCGCATTGCGAGCAGAACTTGGCGTTGCCGATCTGGCTTCCACACTTGCTGCAATACATCTAAGGCCTCCCGGCCGAACGGCGCAGATTGTACTCCGCAGGGCATGAGTGTCAATCGCGCCGGCTCACCTGCCAAATACCAGCACCACGAAAGTGTTGGGCAGGATCGCCGGTCGTGGACCTGGCTGCTCGGGAGTGGGTGGCGGCGGACCGAAATCCGCAGTCACCACGTACACCTGGTGGGTGGCGGGATCGAGGGCCATGGTACGCGCGCCGCGCTGCGTGGAGACGTTCTCCACCACGGCAAACTTGTCTGGCGTCTCCTCGTGGATCACGGTCAGGGTGCCGTCGCTGTTGGAAGCGTAGGCGTACTGCAGGATGGGATCAAAGCCGGTGGCATCGACGCCGCTTCCGATGGGCAGGGTAGCGATCACTTTTCCGCTGTCGGCATCCACCACCGCCATCAGCTTGTTGCGGCAGCCGGCGAACAGGCGGCGGTGTTCGCGATCGATGGCCAGCCCGCTTGGCTGTTCGCAGGGCGCCAGCGGCCAGCGCGCCACGACTTCCAGCTTGCGGGAATCGAGCGCCAGCAACTGGCTTTTGTCCTCGAGGTTGACGTAGACCCGCGCGCGGCCGTCGGCGACAGCGAACTCCGGCTTGCCCTCCAGCGGCACCGTGCCGGCGACCGCTCCCGTCGCGGCGTCGATGGCGGTGGCCTCGCTCGAGCGGCCGTCCATGGCGAACACGCGCTGGCTGACGGGATCGTAGACGATGGCGTCGGGGTTCTGGCCGGTCTTGACCTGGCCGCTGACTGCCAGGGTCTTGGAGTCGAAGATGGTCACCGTGTTGGCGCGGCCGTTGCTGGTGAAGCCGCGGCCCAGCTCCGGCGCAAGCGCGATGCCGTGCACACCGGCGGTGTCGGGAATGTCGCCCACCACCTTGCCGGTGGCCGGATCGAGCACGATGACGTGGGTCGCGCGAGAGATGTAAAGGCGTCCCGAGCCCGGGTCGAAGGTCAGGTAGTCCCAGCCGCCCTCGCCGCCCAGGGGAATCTTCTTGAGGAGGTGGTAGCCGGCAGCGGCCAAGATCGCCGTCGAGGCCAGCAACAGGAATAAGGGGAGAAGCGACGGCGAACGGAATCTCATGGCCTTCATCCTTCGCGCAGGGCGGAGCTGGATGTTAGCCGCGGGCTCGACGAGCGGTCAAGTTGAGGGGTTTGCCGCCCGGCGACAACTTCGCTTCGCTCAGTGGCTCAGGGCAAGCTACAGGCCGAAGCCGGGGCGAGTTTCTTCACTTGGTTCACCAAGGCGTTTGTTTTTGCTGACTGGAGCCAGGACCAGTCATATACTCTCGCTAATCCCCTCCCCTGGTAGGCCTTCGGCGAATTCTGCCGGAAAATCTATGGAGGATACCTCGATGATGTCGACTGGACTACTAGCCCGTAGCGTTGTCTTCCGCGTCCTGGGGACTGCCGTTCTGGCCGCCTTGGCCTTGTGTCTGTTGTTCCCGGCGACATTCGCTCAGGAGCGGGAAGAGCAGGAGGGTGGTCCGCAGGCGCGCCAGGAGTGGTTCTATCACCAGCGAGCGTACCCTCTTAAGCAGACGCCGGCCGGCGCGCGTTTGCGCGCCCTGAACCAGAGGCTGGCAATGCGGCAGCGGGAGGTGTCCGCAGCCCAGTTGGCGGGCGTGCCCATTAACAACACCTCGTGGACGCTGATCGGGCCGCAGCCGACCACGTATCCCTATTTCTTCAGCAGCACGACATCCGGGCGAGTCACCGCCATTGCGGTGGACACCTCCGATGCCACCGGTAACACGGTGTACATCGGCGGCGCCGAAGGCGGCGTATGGAAAACCACCAATGGAGGCACGAACTGGACGCCGCTGACCGACAGCCAGTCCTCGCTCGCCACCGGCTCCATCGCCGTGGACCCCAACAACCACCTCAACGTGTATGTCGGCCTGGGGGAAGAAAATTTCAACCTCGACCAGTACTACGGCGGCGGACTGTTGAAGTCCACCAACGGAGGTACAAGCTGGACGCAGATTGGCACCGCCTACTTTGGCGGCCCCGAGAGTAGCCAAGAGTTCTTCGGCGGTTCCTACATTGGGGCCATTGCCATCCAGCCGGGGGCCGGCGCCAGCACCCCCGTCCTGCTCGCTGCCAGCGAAATTTCCAGTGGCAGCCAGGGCGCTAACTCGGGAATCTGGCGGTCTACCGATGGTGGCACCACTTGGGCCCGTGTGCTACCTACTACGGCCGACGAGAATTCCTACGGCACCTCGGTGATCTTCGTTAGCAACACCACTGCCTACGCCGCCATTGGCGGAATCTTTGGCGACAGCAACAGTGGTGTCTACATGTCCACCAACGCCGGCCAGACGTGGACGGCGGCGAACGGTTCCAGCACCACCGTGCTCCCGACCGGTGCGAACGTCGGCCGTATCACGCTGGTCGCCGCACCTTCGACCGTCACCACGCTCTATGCCGCGATTGCCAGTAATGTGAATGTGAGCTCCGGTCTGGCCGGGATGTTTAAGAGCACGGATGGCGGCACCACTTGGAATCCAATAACGACGCCGCTGGGCACCGGAGGCGGCGGCAGCACTAACGATTTCTGTGGGAGCCAGTGCTGGTACGACATGCCTGTGGCTGTGAGCCCGACCAACGCAAGCCTCCTCTATGCCGGCGGTTCTTACAACTATACCGCCGGCAATGGCGGCATTTACATGAGCACGAACGGGGGGACCAGTTGGAGTTCCGTCAACCCCGGCACCATGAGCAGCGAAGGCCAGCACCCGGATTTCCATGCTATCGCCTTTGCGGCCGGGGCAGGAAAGCTCTACGTCGGCAACGATGGCGGCATGTGGAGCACTACCCAGGTCGGCGCCACCAGCCTGGCGTGGACCAACCTGAACGCTACGTTGGCGATCACGCAGTTCTATCCCGGCCTGTCCATCAGCGACGGCAGCGCCAACCTGGCCCTGGATGGCACTCAGGACAACGGTACCCAGTTGTACTCGGGCTCATCGTGGCAGACCGTGGCCTGCGGCGATGGCGCCTGGACTGCCATCGACCCCACCAACTCCAACACCATGTGGAGCGGCTGTGTGCCGCAGAACGCTTACGTGCTGAAGTCCACCAACGGCGGGAGCACGTGGAACAGTGCCAGCACCGGAATCAACACCGGAGATCCGGTCGCCTTTATTCCGCCGCTGGTAATGGATCTGAAGAATCCCAGCACCCTGTACTTCGGCACCAACCACGTGTACCAGACCACCAACGGCGGCACCGCGTGGGCGTCGATCTCGCCTGACCTCACCAACGGTAGCGGTGATCTTACGGCCATCGCGGTGTCGCCGGTTAGCTCCACGAACCTGTTTGCGGGAACCAGCAACAATCTGGTTTGGTACACCATCAATACCGGCGGCACCTGGACGCAGATAACCAGCGGGTTGCCGCCACGGTACCCGACCATGGTGCAGGGTGACCCGCAGAGCAGTACGACGTTCTACGTCACCTTCTCCGGGTTCAGCGGATTCGGCGACAGCCTGGGGCACGTCTTCAAGTGCACCACTGCCACGACCTCGTGCTCAGACATCAGCTCCAACCTGCCCAATATCCCGGCTAATGACATCGTCATTGACCCCGCTGTCGCCAATACGTTTTACCTGGCGACCGACGTCGGAGTTTTCAAGACCACCAACGGGGGCACGAGCTGGGCTACTTTCTCCAATGGGCTGCCCAACGTCGTTGTTGTCGGCATGAAGTTGCACGCCGCCTCGCGCACCCTGCGTGCCGCTACCCATGGGCGCAGCGCGTGGGACATCAGCTTGTCCAGCACACAGACGCTTCAAACGCTCACGGTTAGCCTGGCAGGAACCGGCACGGGCGGAGTCTCCAGCAGTCCCGCCGGCATCGACTGCCTCAGCACCTGTGCGACCGGCTTCACCGTCGGAACTGTGGTGACCCTGACGCCGACGCCAGCCGTCGGCTCCGTGTTTACCAGCTGGAGCGGGTCTTGCGCCGGCGCCGGCGCGTGCGTAGTCACCCTGAGTGGAAGCGGAACCCCGGCGGTCACGGCGACTTTCACCGCCGCGACGACGGACACATTGACGGTGAACAAGACGGGGACGGGGACCGGTACCGTGAGCAGTACCAGTCCTGACACTCAAATCACCTGCGGTGCAACCTGCTCTGGGAACTACAGCAGCGGTACCGTCGTGACGCTGAGTGCTCAGGCGCCTGCGGGTTCCACCTTCACCAGTTGGAGCGGCTGCACCCCGACCTCGAGTACTCCCTGCACGGTGACCGTCAACAGCAACCCCACTACCGTCACCGCGACTTTCACCGCCAGCGGTTCTGCCGCTCCGGTGCTGGCCTCCCTGTCACCCTCCAGCGCAATCGCCGGGGGGGGCGGGTTTGTGCTGACGGTGTACGGGTCGAATTTTGTGAGCGGAGCTACCGTGGGTTGGAACAGCACTACCATAACGCCCACCTTCATCAGCAGCACGCAGCTCCAGGCCGCCATCCCCCTAACCGACATCGCGACCGCGGGCGTTGCCTCCGTCTCAGTGACCAATCCCGCGGGCGGCGGCACCTCCAACTCGCTGACCTTCGACGTCCTGGAAACGTTCACCGGCAGCGGAGGGTTCTTGAGTATGTTCGTGAACGGTACAGACCTGGGGAACTCGGCGCTCTTCCAGAGCGGCGGATCGATCGGCGTGGGCACCACCAGTCCCATTCGGACCCTGGACGTGAACGGAGAGATTCAAGCCCGCGGCGGCAATCTCTTCTTGCAGCGGAATTTGGTCGATCTGGCGGGACGGCGCAACTGGGCCTGGGGCACGGAAACCGCCAACGTGGGGGACATGGCGTTCTTCGTCAGTACCTCTAATAGTAACTTCCCCTCGGTGAATGTCATGACTCTGCTCAGCAACGGCAACGTGGGCATCGGTCCGATTGCGACCACGCCGGCAACCACGCTGCAAGTGGGAGGCGATATCCGGGTGGGCACTTCCGGAACCAACGGCTGCCTGCAGAACTTTGCCGGAACCGCACTGGCCGGCACCTGCTCCTCCGATGCGCGGCTGAAGACCAATATCCTGCCCTTCGCGCCCATCCTGGACAAGCTGGTAAGGCTGCAACCGGTACACTTCGACTGGAACGCCGAGCAGTATCCGGATTACCACTTCGGACCGGGTCGCAACTCGGGATTACTGGCGCAGGACGTGGAGACGGTGTTCCCGGAGATGGTGTCGGCGGACGCGCGCGGCTTCAAGATGGTGAACTACAGCGAATTGCCGTACCTGACGCTGGCCGCCATCCGCGAGCTGAAAACGGAGAACGACGCGCTGCGCTCCCAACTGGCCGAGCGGCAGCGGGAACTGGAGAACTTGCGGCAGCAAGTGGTCGCGGTGGAAGCGCGCCTGGCACGGCTGGAGAGGCCACCGTCCCGCACGATGAAGAAAAAGAAGGCTGTCCAAACCAAGCCAGCAGCGGGGGCCAGGGCTCAACAGTAGCGGATTGCCAGGTGGGCGTGGGTGCCCGCGGACTCCTCCTGCAGTAGAGACCCGGCATGTGCGTCTCTGCATTGATCGGCTTAAGGAGAGACTTACGAAGACGCTCCCGCGGGCACGGCGGGGGCGGCCAAGGCAGCGCGGGCTTCGCCCACGCCGGCCTGGATGTTGGCCTCGAGGTCGAGGTGCGGGATCGGCGATTTCGCCACCTGCTCGTAGTACTTCATGGCATCCTGCGGCCGGTTTAGGCGTTTGAGGCAGATCCTGGCAGCGCCCAGGCCGGCCAGCAGCGACTGCCGTTCCGTGGGATAAGCAGCCGCCAGTTTGTCGTACTCGCTGAGGGCCCGGTCGAAGGCGCCCTCCTCTTCGGGGACGCGGCAGAGATCGAGCCAGGTCTGCGCCGGCAGCTTGTTGCCGCCCTGTTGCAGGAATTCCTCATAGTCCTGCCACGCCGCCTCCGGCTGGCGCGACGCCAAGTGCAGGCTGCAGAGCCGCGTCGTGTACGCGAGATAGAGCGGGATATCGGTCTTCCGCCAATGGACCTCGCGCAGCAGGCTGCAGGCATCCACCGAGTCGGGCTTCCTCGCCAGGTAATCCTTCAGGATAGGCAGGGCCTCATCGAGCTGTCCGGCGTCTACCATGTCGGAAGCCTGGACGATCTCGGAATCGTTCTGCCAGCTCACCTGCTCTTCGATGGCCTGATTCATTTTGCGCTCCAGGCCCGAGTAGCGCAGGCCGCAGGCGGCGATGGCGCCAAACAGGAAGCCGCCCACGTGCGCCCAGTGCGCGGTGCCGGACGCTTGGCCGAATAGCGTGCCATAGAGAACCTCCATCAGCAGCCACAGGGGCAACAGCGTATAGGCCGGCGCCTTAAAGGTATAGCGACGAAACAGGAAGATCCACATCATCTCGATCTTCATCTTCGGGAAGCTCACCAGGAAGGCCCCCATGAGCGCGGCCACAGCGCCGGAAGCTCCCAGCGTGGGCACGATGCTGCCGGCGTTGGCCCAGGCGTGGAACTGCAGGGCGGCAGCCCCGGCGACGAGATAGAAAACCGAATACACTCCGCGGCCCCAGGCGTCCTCCAGCACGAAGCCCGCCAGCCACAGGAACCACATGTTGCCGATCAGGTGCAGCCAGCCGCCGTGCAGGAAATTCGCCGTGAGATAGGTGATCGCCCTGGGATGCGCGGGAACGAACGCATACTGCTCGGCCAGCGAATCCGTGCTTAGCTTGGCATATTGGTCGGAGAGCGAATCCATCTCCTGCTGCAGTTGGTAGGGCTCGTCCACCACGCGGATGTGAGCTTCCCAGGCGTCGATGATCTTGTGGTTCGGGTCCTGGGCCTTGGCCCATGCTTCGGGGTTGTGCTCTTTGAAACCAGAGACCAGTTGCTGCGCCTCGGGGCTGAGGGTCAACTCGGGGTGGGTGGCGGCCAGAATCAGGATGTGAACCCTCGCCTTGCCCAGTTCCGGCGCCTGGCGGGTGAGCGCGTCGTGGGTGGCCACAAAGACGATGATATTGATGGCGATCAGCGCTAGCGTCACCACCGGCCAGCGCCGCGCCGACATGTTGTCATGCCGGATCGGGATCAGCATTCCGTACGACCTTCACTCACCATGAATGGCTGCAAGATGCTGCCAGCTTAGGGGAGTCCCAGGCCGGTTGCCAGATGACCAGCGGTGGGGGAACGGAAGTAACGTGAGCGAACCGGTGCTGGGGAATTGCAGCGGCGCTTCCCGCCGGGCCTCATCCAGAGACGGTATCGAACTGCTTCAGGTGGGCAATCAGACGTTGCAGCGTGCGCCGGTCGGCATTGCTCAGGAAGGTAAACTCCAACCCCATGGCTGCGCCGGGGTAGCAGGAGCGGACGATGGCCGTCGCATTGAACTGGTTGTGCGCGACCTTGATCGCGAGCAAGGTGCTGCGGCCCACCTCCAGCGGATCACTGGTCTGCAGGTAGCAGCCGGTCAGGCTGATGTCGCCCAGCCTGGCCCGCCGGCCATCATCGGCGCTCGTGCTTTTCACATACGCTTCGCCGGAAACCGGAAAGCGCGTCTGCGCGCGGCGGCCCTCCTGTGAACTGGGCTCCTCGCGATGAAGCGCCGATTGAACGAAGGGATCGGGTCCTTCCGTAGGTGTAGCCACCGGCCAGAGTTCTTTCTCCGGCTGCAGGCATTCCAGCCCGACCCGGTTCCCCTGCCCCTCGTTGGCGGGAGCCACCCAGGCCACGCGGAAGCGGGCCTGGCGGTTGCGGTATTGCACTCCCACGGTGTCGCCCGGCGACAAAGCGGCGCGCAAGCCCGCCACGCTCACGCCCTTGTTGCTGATGTCGATGGTGCAGACGTGCTCGGCGAACGCCTTGCCCTCATGGTCGGCTCCCCAGATTCGCACTGGGAGGATGCCTCGTACACGTGGTTGGAGACGCCGGCCCATATCTGCTCTGGTGTACCCCAGGTCCGCGCCCCATGCAAGGTGTCTCCGGTAACTGTTATTGAGGGGGATGCCCGCCGCAATCCCGAAACCGGACTGGCGCGCCCACCGCTGCCCGGCCTACTTCGGCTGCAGCTTGAGCGAAGCCGAGTTGATGCAGTAGCGCAGTCCCGTGGGGCGAGGGCCGTCCGGAAAGACATGGCCGAGGTGGGAATCGCAGCGCGCGCAGGTGACCTCGACCCGCCGCATGCCGTGGCTCGAATCTTCGTGGCTCTCGACGCAGCCTTGCCCGATGGGCTGAAAGAAGCTGGGCCAGCCGCTGCCGGATTCGAATTTCGTGTCCGACGCAAACAACTCCTGTCCACAGGCGGCGCAGCGATACACCCCCGCCGTCTTGCTGTGGGCATACTCGCCCGTGAACGCGCCTTCCGTGCCCTTCTGCCGCAGGATGTGGAATTGCTCCGGCGTAAGCTCCCGCCGCCATTCGTCTTCCGGTTTGCGGATCTTTTCGGTCATGCAGGATTGGATTGCGCAAGGGCGGAATAGGGTGCGGGATTAGCGGGATGGCGACAGCGACAACCATTCGCGGTTGGTGTAGTATCCGGTCGGTCGCAAACGCCAAGAAGAAAATCCCTGTTCGACGGAGGGCAACATGAGCGAAAGCGTCTACAAAGTCATCGAGCTGGTAGGCACCAGCACGGAGTCATGGGAGCGGGCTGCGGCGGCTGCCGTTGCGACTGCAGCCAAGTCCCTGCGCGATCTGCGCGTGGCTGAAGTCACCAAGTTCGACATGCACCTGGAGAATGGGAAGGTGCTGCTCTACCGCGCGAAAGTGAGTGTTTCCTTCAAGTATCATCAGGAACAGGACTAGGCCAGGACCCCACCCTTCGCTCCACCACCGCGGTTGCGCGAAAGGGTGGGACACCCGCGTTTGTTATAATTCTTGATGACGCGCGCCCTTAGCTCAGTTGGATAGAGCGTCTGGCTACGAACCAGAAGGTCGGGAGTTCGAATCTCTCAGGGCGCGCCATTTCTTGCCCGGGTCCCTCGCGGCGCTTGGGATTCCGGCCCTTCGACTCTCCTAACGGCAGATTCCGCTCAGGCCCCGCCAACAGCTCCTCTCGATTGACTTGCCGCTGATTGCCGACTAACATCCGCGCCCATCAGCAGCGGGGCTACGCGGTGATCGGCCAGACCATCTCGCATTATCGAATCCTGGAAAAGCTGGGCGGCGGCGGCATGGGCATGGTGTACAAAGCCGAGGATACCCGCCTGCGCCGTTTTGTGGCCTTGAAGTTCTTGCCCGACGAGGTCGCCAAAGACCCGCAGGCTCTGGCCCGGTTTCAGCGCGAAGCTCAGGCCGCCTCCGCGCTCAATCACCCCAATGTCTGCACCATTTACGATATCGGTGAGGCCGACGGCCAGGCCTTCATCGCCATGGAGTTCCTCGACGGCGAGACCCTGAAGCATCGCATCCAGGGCCGCCCCATCGACACCGAAACGCTGCTGGCGCTGGCCAGCGACATCGCCGACGGACTGGATGCCGCACACGCGCAGGGCATCATTCACCGCGACATCAAGCCGGCAAACATCTTTGTCACCAAGCGCGGCCACGCCAAGATTCTCGACTTTGGTCTGGCCAAACTCTCCCCCGCGACAAGCAGGCCGGCGGCAGCGGCAACGGCCGGGGTGGACGAAGAACATCTCACCAGTCCCGGCAGCACTCTGGGCACCGTCGCCTATATGTCGCCCGAGCAGGTGAGAGGCAAAGACCTGGACGCGCGCACCGACCTGTTCTCCTTCGGAGTCGTGCTCTACGAGATGGCAACCGGGGCCTTGCCCTTTCGCGGCGATACTTCCGGGGTAATCTTCCATGCGATTTTGGAGCGTGCCGTCGCTTCACCCACCCGGCTCAATCCCGATCTGCCACCCGAACTGGGGCGGATCATCAACAAGGCGCTGGAGAAGAACAGGGAACTGCGCTACCAGAGTGCGTCGGACCTGCATACCGACCTCAAGCGGCTCAAGCGGGATACGGAATCTCACCGCGCCATGGGCAGCGTTGAATGGGCCAGTTCCGGCCGCACCCTGGAAATCGCGCACGTGCTGTTCATGGATATCGTCGGATACTCGCGCCTTCCCATGGATCAGCAGGAAAAAGCGCTGCAGCGGCTCCAGGAGCTGGTGCGGAGCACGGGTGAGTTCGCGCACGCACAATCCTCCGACGAACTCATCGTCCTGCCCACGGGCGACGGCATGGCCCTGGTCTTCTTTGGCGATGCGGAGCGCCCGGTCCGCTGCGCGCTCGAGCTGAGCGGCGCCCTGCGCCGCGAGCCGGCCTTTCAATTGAGGATCGGCATTCACACCGGTCCCGTATACCGGGTCTCGGATATCAACGCCAATCGGAACGTAGCCGGCGGCGGGATCAATACCGCGCAGCGCGTGATGGATTGTGGCGACGCCGGCCACATCCTGGTCTCCAAATCAGTCGCCGACACGCTGGAACAGGTGAGTACCTGGAGCCGGGCCCTGCACGAACTGGGCGAGGCCGAGGTGAAGCACGGCGTTCGCATTCAACTTTTTAACTTGTACACCCCTGAGCTGGGCAACCCAGAAATCCCCAGCAAGATGCGCTCGTCCACCGGACCTTCGCCTCTCCTCGCTGCCCCTACCAAACCGTTGCCCTCGCGCCGCCGCTGGTGGTTCGCCGGCGCGCTTGCCCTCGCGCTCATTGCTTTGGGCGCGGTGCTTTGGGTCCAGTTCTTGCGGTTCCGGCAGTCACGATCTTCTGCGGGGCAATCGTCCTCTGGCTTGGCCGCAACCACTAATCCAGTCGCGCCGCCCACGGTCTCGAAGGCAACCAAAACAGAGAACCACGACAAGCGGCCCGGCGTCCGAACCGGTGCTCCGACAACGCCGTCTCCACCAGAGAACGCAAAAGCATCGGCATCCTCGGTGAATGCGTTGGCCAGCCGCCCGCCGGCAACGGCTGGTCATGAGCCTCTTCTCGATCTCCACACCAAAGGCGGCACGCGATGCGAGGAGCAAACCAAGCAGGCCATCGAGCACCTGGCCAAAACCTACAACCTGGCGAAGTACACCATTACCCGCGACATCATGATCGAGCAGGGCGCCACGCCACACTCCTATCCAGAGCTGACCATGAACTGCCGGTTCCTGAGCGACGATGACCTGCTGCTGGCGCAATACGTCCACGAGCAGGGCCAACGGATGCTGATGGAGCGCCATCGCGGCCAGGTGCAACAACTCATCGCCGACCTCCAGCGCCTCGTGCCCAAGCTGAAGGCCGACCCTGCGCAGGGCGACGCCAAGCGCGGCGCCTACATCCACCTCGCGGCCATCATGCTGGAGTGGCAGGGCCTGGAAGACCTGATCGGTCCCCAGCGCGCGCGCGCTGTGATGGACCGGAAGCAGCGCGAACACAACAACGCCATCTACTCAACCGCCGTGGACAAGCGGGAGGACATGAAGAAGCTGTTGCAGAAGTATGACATCAAGTTCTGAGCATGCCCAAAGGCGGTGATATCTGCCCCGAACCCGCCCCCGAACCAACAAAGTAAATCTTTCCCGCGGAGGGAAATTCCTTCGTAACCCGCCGAAATGCCATCCGGCTAACTGCCGTATTATCAGTGGGGTGTGGTCTGGTATCGTGTGTGCTTTAGCACAGGACAGACGAAGTGGCGCGCAATAGGGGCACTCTTGAGAATTAACTTCGGCCAGAGGTTTTCTTGAGTGCCCCCTTTGCTTTGGTTGCCAGTCTGACCTTAAGCCTTCCAAGTTCCCGGCCGGCTACTCCCTCGTGCATTGAGCCGACCGCGGCAGCTCTGCCAGCCTGACTCCCCCCCAAAGCTCACACCAGCGCCACTTTGTCGCCTACATCGAGGCCGGCGCGGCGAAGCAGGGCAGCCACCGTGCTCTCGCAGAGGCGGCTGGCATCATACTCGACGCGCACCGTGAACCCATCGCCATCGAAGGTGAGCTTGCGGATGCCGTACACCTCGCGCACCTGGTAGATGGCCTGCATCTCGGGCGCGCCCGGCGGGCGGCCCAGGCGGAAGACGACGTCCAGCGCGGTCATGGTCTTTCCTCGGAACCGATCTTCACAGCAACCATCTAATATACAGCCCTGAAATTGAGTAATTTGGTAATTTGGTAATTTGTAATTGGAAGGCTGGCCGGCGTAGACCGGAGTTGAGTTTCAATTGACCGAATTGCCCGATTACCCGATTACCCAATCACCAGGCGATCCGCGGAGATGAGCACCCATGCTGACAATCCGGCCCGGGTGAAGGACCCGGTCTGCGGGATGATGGTCGATCCCGCGACAGCGCGCGGCGGCTCGGCGGAGCACGCCGGCAAGTCGTACTACTTCTGCAACCCGCGCTGCGCGGAGCGCTTCCGCGCCGAGCCCGCGAAGTATCTCAGCCCTGATTACAAGCCCGCCGGCATGCACGGCATGGGCATGGTCGCGATTGGCGGGATCAAGCCTGCGCCTGCCGCGCCGCCTGGACCGCCTCCGCCCGCGAAGACCGCCCCGTCCGCAATCCGCTACATCTGTCCCATGGACCCGGAAGTAAGCGAAACCAAGCCCGGCGCATGCCCCATCTGTGGCATGGCGCTCGAACCCGAGATGCCGTTGGTTCCGCAGGTGCGCACCGAGTACACCTGCCCGATGCATCCCGAGATCGTGCGCCCGGAGCCGGGTGCGTGTCCGATCTGCGGCATGGCGCTCGAGCCACGTACGGTCACGCCCGAGCCCGAGCGCGATCCCGAACTCGACAGCATGACCCGCCGTTTCTGGATCGGCCTGGTGCTGACCGTGCCGCTGCTCGCGATCTCGATGGCTGGCATGTTCTTCGAGCGCTGGATCCCGCCGAGTACATCGATTTGGATTCAGTTCGCGTTGGCAACGCCGGTGGTGGTGTGGGGCGCGTGGCCGTTCTTCGTGCGCGGATGGAACTCGTTGCGCACCCGCCACCTGAACATGTTCACGCTGATCGGCCTCGGCATCTTCGTGGCCTTCGCTTACAGCGTGGTAGCGACGCTCGCGCCGGGGATCTTTCCGCCGTCGTTCCGCGGGCACGGCGGCAAGCCCGACGTGTATTACGAAGCGGCCGCTGCGATCACCGTGCTGGTGCTGCTGGGACAGGTGCTAGAACTGCGGGCGCGCAGCCGCACCGGGGCCGCCATCCGCGCGCTGCTTGATCTCGCGCCGAAATTGGCGCGGCGTCTCGAAGCCGACGGTGCAGAGCGTGATATCCCGCTCGAGCAGGTTCGGCCCGGAGACCGCCTGCGCGTGCGTCCCGGCGAGAAAATCCCGGTGGACGGCGTGGTGCTCGAAGGCGCGAGCGCGGTGGACGAATCCATGGTCACCGGCGAGTCCGTGCCGGTGGAGAAGACGGCGGGTAGCCGGCTGATCGGCGCCACCGTCAACGGTACCGGTGCGATGATCATGCGCGCCGAGCGCGTGGGCAGCGAAACCTTGCTGGCGCAGATCGTGAAGATGGTGGCCGAGGCGCAGCGTAGCCGCGCCCCCATCCAGCGCCTGGCCGACAAAGTCTCGGGATATTTCGTACCCGCGGTAATGGCGGTCGCCGTCGTGACGTTCGTCGTGTGGGCACTCGTCGGCCCCGAGCCGCGCCTAGCGCACGCGCTGGTGAACGCGGTGGCGGTGCTGATCATCGCTTGCCCGTGCGCCCTGGGACTGGCCACACCCATGGCCATCATGGTCGGGACGGGACGCGGCGCGCGCGCCGGCGTGCTGGTGCGCAACGCCGAAGCCCTCGAAACCATGGAGAAAGTCGACACCCTGGTGGTGGACAAGACCGGCACGCTGACAGAAGGGAAGCCGCGCCTGCTCTCGGTGGTGGCGCTGGCCGGCTTAAACGAGCAGGAACTGCTGCGGCTGGTCGCGAGCCTGGAGCGTGCAAGCGAGCATCCGCTGGCCGCGGCGATCGCTGCCGGCGCGCGCGAGGGCGGCGTCCAGCTCGTCGAAGCGACCGAATTCCGCTCGCTCACCGGCCGCGGCGTGGTCGGCCAAGTTGAGGGCAGGGAAGTGGCGGTTGGAAATGAGCAACTGTTCGAGGAGTTGGGAATCCCTGCGCCGGGGGGAGCCACGGAACTCCGCCGCGAAGGCCAGACGGTCATGCTGGTTGCGATCGACAGCAAGCCTGCGGGCCTGGTGGGCGTCGCGGATCCCATTAAGCCGTCGAGCGTCGAGGCCATTCGCGAGTTGCGCGCGCAGGGCATCCGCATCGTCATGCTCACCGGTGACAGCCGCACCACGGCGGAAGCGGTCGCGCGTAAGCTCGGCATCGATGAGTTCGAAGCCGAAGTCCTGCCCGATAAGAAAGCAGAACTCGTGAAGCGGCTTCAGGCCGAAGGCCGCATCGTGGCCATGGCCGGCGACGGCATCAACGACGCTCCCGCCCTCGCCCAGGCGCACGTCGGCATCGCCATGGGCACCGGCACGGACATCGCCATGGAGAGCGGTGGGATCACGCTACTCAAGGGCGACCTGCGCGGCGTGGTGCGCGCTCGCCGGCTCAGCCAGGCGGTGATGCGCAACATCCGCCAGAACCTCTTCTTCGCCTTCATCTACAACTCGCTAGGAGTGCCGCTGGCGGCGGGCGTGCTGTATCCGTTCTTCGGGCTGCTGCTGAGCCCGATCATCGCCGCGGCGGCCATGAGCTTCAGCTCGGTGTCGGTGATCTCGAATTCGCTGAGGTTGCGCGCGGTGAGGTTGTAAGACATCAACGCAGAGGGCGCAGAGAAAAAGAGGCTCGGAATGACACGGCATTCTTTTTCTCTGTTTTTCTCTGCGTCCTCTGCGTTGAGACTTAGAGCTTGTTCAGGTACTCCACCACATCCGGCCTTGTCCAGTCCACCGGCCCGATGAACTTGCGCTGCACCACGCCCTGGCGGTCGATAATGTAGGTCTCGGGGAACTTGAACGTCCCATACAGCTCGTTGGACTTCTGCTGCGGGTCGCGCACGGTGAGCAGGTCGACGTTGTTCTTCTTGAGGAAGGTGCGGTAGCTGCGCTCGTCTTCGTCCACGCTGACCGCCAGCACCACCACGCGGTCCTTCAAGTTGGATTGCAACCTCACCAGCGAGGGCATCTCCTCGACGCAGGGCGGACACCACGTGGCCCAGAAGTTCAGCACCACGACTTTTCCGCGAAGATCGTGCAGCGTGACCTTGCGGTCGGCATCCTGCACCGTGAAATCGGGCGCCGTATTGCCTACGAGCGTTGGATGCGAGCCGCGGTTGCAGCCCGCGACCAGCACCAGGATCAGAACAAGGACCAGAACAAACAAGACCGGGATTCTGCGCATCAGCACCTATAATAGAAGGTTTCAGGGTAAGTATGCAGCTTCCACTGTCAGACTGGGCGCGGCCGGAAGTGTCGGTCATCGTGCCGGCGCGCAACGAGGAAGCTTGCCTGGCCGCGTGTCTCGAGTCGCTGGCCGGGCAGCAGGGCGTCTCGTTCGAGATTATCGTTGTGGATGACGGCTCGACCGACCGCACCGCCGACATCGCGCGCTCGTTTGCCGGCATCAAGCTGATCGAAGCCGGTCCGCTGCCTGATGGCTGGTCCGGAAAGTCGAACGCCGTGTACACCGGAGCGCAGCAGGCGCGCGGGCAGTGGCTGCTGTTCACCGACGCCGATACCGTCCACCTGCCGGGGTCGCTCGCGGGCTCGCTCGCGGAGGCGAGGCGTCACGGCGCGGAGATGCTCTCCTATTCGCCGGCGCAGGAGTTGCATGGGTTCGCCCAGCGCGCCGTGATGCCGGTGATCTTCGCCGAGCTGGCGGCGAAGTACAAGCCGAGCGAGGTCAGTGATCCGAACTCGCCGGCGGCGGCCGCCAACGGACAGTATCTGCTGATCACGCGCGAAGCCTACGATGCCGTTGGCGGGCACGCGGCCATCGCTACCCGTCTTCTGGAAGATGTGGAGCTGGCGGGCGCGGTCAAGCGCTCCGGACGCAGGATCCGCTTCCGCTTCGGCGGCGACGCGGCGCGCACCCGTATGTATCGCAGCTTCGCGCAGCTCGTGGAAGGCTGGACCAAGAATCTGGCGCTGTTGTTCAAGGCTCCGGTACGGCTGGCGCTCGCACGCTTACTCGAATTCCTGGCCATTGTTTGTGGCCTTGCGTTCGTCGCGCTGAGCAGAAGCGATGTGCGGTTGGCCGCGCCGGCAGGGATCGCAGTCGCTCTGATTTATCTCAACTTCCTGCGGCGCATCCTGAAAGCGCACGCGGGCGCGGCGTCCAGCGCGCTGGCCGTCTGCGGGCTGCCGATTTTCTCGTATCTTTTGCTGCGCTCCAAACTCTATTACAAGTGGCGCAGGAGCGTGACATGGAAGGGACGGCATTACTCCCACCCCAGCAAACCAAAACCGGGTTTGCCGGGGACCCCGGGCTCGACCGAAGCGTTGAGCCCGCAGGAAGAGCGGCGGACGAGCGCGCGTCCCGCAGGAGAACGATGGTCTATCTGACGCGGCGGGCGGAGTTTTCCGCCTCGCACTACTATCACAACCCGGAGCTCACGCCGGAGGAAAACCGGCGCATCTTCGGCAAGTGCAACAACCCGCACGGCCACGGGCACAACTACACGCTCGAGGTCACGGTGCGCGGCCCGGTGGACCCGCGGTCGGGCTTCGTCATGGACCTGGCGGAACTGAAACAGGTCCTCAACCGTGAAGTGCTGGACGCCATGGACCACCGCTTCCTCAACAAGGAAGTGCCGGAATTCCGCGACCGCATCCCCACCACCGAGAACCTGGCCATCGCCATCTGGCAACGGCTTGAGCCCAAGCTGAAGGTGGCCGAGCTGCACCGCGTGCGCGTGCACGAAACGCCCGACCTGTTCGTGGACTACTACGGAGAGCCATGAAGGCGCACCTCACCCGCCGTTATCTGTTTTCCGCGTCGCACCGTCTGCACAGCGCAGAGATGTCGGAGGAGGAGAACCGCCGCGTGTATGGCAAGTGCAACAACCCGTATGGGCATGGCCACAACTACGCGCTCGAGGTTACGGTCGCGGGGCAAGTCGATGCGCGCACCGGCATGGTCTGCGATCTGGTGGAACTCGATAACTTCGTGGGGCGCGAAGTCCTGGAGCGCTTCGGGCATGAGAATCTCAACACCCTCGCGGTTTTCGAGCGCCTGGTGCCGACCACCGAGAACCTGTGCGCGGAGATCTACAGCGTGCTGGCGCGCGGCTTCCGCGCCGCCGCGGTCGAGAAGGTGCGCTTGGAAGAAACCATGATGAACTCGTTTGAATACTGCGGCGAAGCGGAGATCGGGCCGGGCCGATGCGGCCAACTTTGACCGGCAGGCAGGTAAGGTGTGGCAGATACCGCCAGCCCCAACCAACCAATGCTGTCATCCTTCGCGAGGCAAAGCCGCGCGGAGGATCTGACGGAAATGTTGACGCCACCGATGCAGGTGGTGCGGCCCATATCGACAGATTCTCCCGCCTCCCTTCGGTCGCCGGAAGAATGACAGTGATGTCGGTCCAAGGAGCTTTCAAGAGGGAGAGCACATGAAAAAAGAATTGGAACCGGTCAGTCTCACCAGCGCTACGTTCCAGGAGCTGTTGCGCGAGTTGATCGTTCGCCTGGGCGAGGACCCCGCTCGCGACGGCCTGCTGCGCACGCCCGAGCGCATGCAGCGCTCGCTGGAGTATCTGACCAAGGGCTACCGCGAGGACCCGCAGAAATTGCTCAAGGGCGCGCTCTTCAACGTGGACTACGACGAGATGGTGATCGTCAAAGACATCGAGATGTTCAGCCTGTGCGAGCACCATCTGCTGCCGTTCTTCGGCAAGGTGCACGTGGCCTACATCCCCAAGGGCAAGGTGATCGGACTGAGCAAGCTGCCGCGGCTGATCGACATCTTCGCCCGCCGCCTGCAAGTGCAGGAGCGGCTGACCACGCAGATTGCCGAGACCATCCAGCGGGCCATCGAGCCGCAGGGCGTGGGCGTGGTGATCGAAGCGCGGCACCTGTGCATGATGATGCGTGGGGTCGAGAAGCAGCATTCCTCGGCGGTCACCTCGTCCATGCTCGGCGCCTTCCGCGAAGAAAAGGAGACGCGCGACGAATTCCTGGCGCTGATCCGCGGGAAGGGAATCAACGGGAGCTGACGAGGATCGGGTGATCGGGAGATCTGGTCATCGGGTGATCGAAAAATCGAAGAGCTTCGATCCCTTGCGCGGCAAGATCGCCGTGGTTACCGGCGCCAGCCGCGGCATCGGACTGGCCATCGCCCAGGCGCTGGCCGATGCCGGCTGCCGTGTGGCGCTCGCTGCACGTTTCCGCGACGCCCGCCAGATCCGCGAAGTCCAACGAAAACTCCGCGCTTTTGCCCAATCGTGTGATGTCCGCGACGAGCGTTCGGTCAGCGCTTTCTTTGCCGCGGTGAGCGAGCGCTTTGGCCGCGTGGATGTGCTGGTCAACAATGCCGGGATCGGGGGCCCCAGCCGCAAGGTCGCCGAGCTCTCGCCCGACGACTGGCGCGAAGTGATCGAGACCAATCTCACCGGAATGTTCCTCACGACGCGTACGGCCCTGCCCCTGATGAAGCGTGGCGCGAGCATCGTCAACAATCTCTCCGTTTCGGCCAAGAGCGCCTTCCCCGGCATGTCGGCGTACAACGCCTCGAAACATGGCGCCGCGGGCTTTACCAACACCTTGCGCGAGGAGTTGCGCGAGCAGGGAATCCGCGTCATCGGACTTTACCCCGGCGCGACCGACACCGACATCTGGAAGCAGTTCTGGCCAGCGGCGCCGCGCCAGCGCATGATGTCGCCGAAAACCATCGCGCGGGCGGTGGTGTTCGCCCTCAGCCTGCCGCCAGAGGCCACGGTGGAAGAGTTGGTGATCGCGCCCACCGGCGGCGCGCTCTGACTAACCCATTACTCACGTAATGTGGAGACGCAGCATGCTGGGTCTCAACGGGTCATAACTGCTTTACAATGCGGGTAACATGCGCCGTACCGACGAGCCCCGCCATGACTTCAAGCCCGGCCAGCGCACCACCCAAATCATCTATGGCGAGCGCCAGCACCTGCGGGCGGTTCTGGTTTCCATCCGCAACTTCCAGCACCAGGCGCGCGGCCTGGAGCGCGAGACCGAGGCCTTGCACCGCATGATCGACGCCCGCACCGGCGAGCTCAATCAGATCAACCACAATTTTGACGAGCAACTCAGGCAGGCGCGCGATGCCGACGCCACGGCGGAACAGTTGGCCCGGCTGGCCCAGTCCGCGCCCGACCACGACTGGCTGCTACTGCGCACCATCAGCGAGCATCCGCACACGCCCGCCGAGGTGCTGGCGCGGCTGGCCTCGCATCCCTACGAAGCGGTGCGCGAGAACATCGCGCGCCATCCGCGCGCCGACGCCGCCACGCTGGAGAAGCTCGCCTCCGATCCGGAGAGCGAGTTGTGGTTGCTGGTGTCCTGCAATGAAGCCGCCCCGCCGCAGCTGCGGGAGCGCCTACGCTCGCGCTTCGACGCCAAGGGCAGTGCCAATGCCGCTAGCGCGGGAAAGTGAAAAGCAGTGGGCCAGTGGTTAGTGGTTAGTGGCCAGTTCAGGGCCAAGTCCAAGTTTCGTATCCAGGAACGGCTTTCGGGGCCGCAAACTGACCACCAACCACTGACCACTGTTTTTTTACTGCCACGCCCTCGAGGAGTATCGGGGTGCGCGTCGCGGGAACAGCTTGATCATGGCCACACCGGTGAGGAAGCCTCCCACGTGCGCCCAGACGGCGATGCCGCCGCTCGATCCCTGCCTACCGGCAGCGATCGAGGTGGCCGCGCCGCTCAGGAACTGCAGCACGAACCAATAGCCCAGGATCAGCCACGCCGGCAGCCAGGTGAAGAACACAAAAATGAATGTCAACACGCGCGCGGAAGGGAACAGCACGAAGTACGCACCCATCACCCCGGCGATAGCGCCGCTGGCGCCGACGCTCGGTACCTTCGAGCCCAGGTTGAACATGATGTGTACCAGCGAGGCTCCCAGTCCGCTGAGCAGGTAGAAGATCAGGTAGCGGAAGTGGCCGAGCCAATCTTCGACGTTGTCCCCGAAGATCCACAGCCACCACATATTGAATATGATGTGCAGCCACCCGGCGTGGATGAACATCGAGGTCAGAACCGGCAGCAGGGCGGCGGCGTAAGCGCCGGCGTGCAGGCCGGCGGTCAGGTTGGCGGGCACCAGGCCGAAGCTGAACAGGAAGGCATCGAGGTGGTGCGGGCCCAGCGTGAGCTCGAACAGGAATACCAGAGTGTTCAGCGCGATGAGGAAGTAGTTGACCCAGGGCGTGGTGTAATGCGGTACATCGTCGCGGATAGGAAACATGCGGCGGGCTCGCCTGGAATCTTCCTACGATCACGCTTCCACCCCGGCAAACCAAACCCAGGTTTGCTGGGGACCCCGGCTTGACCGGATCGAGGGAAACACCTCACGATAGCAGAAGATGGCTGCCAATGGAGTTTTGATCGTCGATAAACCCGCGGGCATGACCTCGCACGACGTGGTGGCGCGGGTGCGCCGCCTGGCCAACGAGCGCGCCGTCGGACACCTGGGCACACTCGATCCCATGGCCACCGGAGTGCTGCCCCTGGTGCTGGGGCGCATGACGCGCCTGGCCCAGTTTTACCTGGCGTCGGAAAAAAGCTACGAAGGCGATATCCGCTTCGGCTTCGCGACCGACACCTACGACGCCGAAGGCGAGCCCACCGGGCCGCCGCAGCCGGTCGGGCTGACGCTGGACCAGGTGCGGGCCGCCGCGGCGCGCTTCCGAGGCAGCATCCAGCAGACGCCGCCGCCGTTCTCCGCCAAGAAGATCGCGGGCGTCCCGGCCTACAAGCTGGCGCGCAAGAAGAAAGAAGTCGAACTCAATCCCATCCAGGTGGAGATCCGGGAATTCGAGATTCTCAGTCTCGACGGCGACAGGGCCGCGTTCCGGGCGCGCGTGGCTTCAGGGACTTATCTGAGGTCGGTGGCGCACGACCTGGGACAGCTCCTGAGCGTCGGCGCTCACCTGGCTACGTTGCGCCGGACCCGGGTGGGTGAGTTCGGCCTGGAAGAGGCACACACGCTCGATGAGCTCGAGCAGGCCGAGGACGTCGAGAGCCTGTTCGTGCATCCGCGGCGGATTTTGCCGAAGTTTCCCTCGGTCAGCGCGCCGGAAGAGAGCCTGGCCCGCATCCGCAACGGCATGGCCGTCAATCTGCCGGAGATGTCCCGCGCACCGCTGGTGAAGGTGTTCGCAGGGCAGGCCGAGCTGGTGTGCATCGCCAGCAGGGTGGCGGGAACGCTGTTCCACCCCAAGGTGGTGCTGTTGTCGGGAGATCGGAAGTAATCCTTATACGACAGCCTTTGGGGGAAGGAACTCGATCTTGATAGTCCCGGCGGGGACAGCCTTGAAGTCAAAGTCGGCCGTCACCAGCGTGGCCCGTCGCTGGGGAGATGTATGGGCCAGCGTGAGCGCTCCGGCAAAAGCATCGGCATAGGGAACCTTAAAGTCACACTTGAAGATAGCGGCGGCCTCGGCGTGAGCGGTATCAACCGGCACGATCGCGATAGGCAGCACCGCCAAGCTGCCAGCAATGGTTCGCGCCCGCATCATGCCCACCCGTTTGTAGAGGGCGCCCACAATCTCGCCCCAGTTCACGGCGCTCAGCAGCAGTTCGGCCTCGCCCTTGGCAGCCTGTTTGAACAGCTCGCGAACCCGCTTATATCCAGGTTCTTTGTCGGTATAGCGAAGAATGGCGCTGGCATCCAGCACCCAGGCAGTCATCGCTCTTCATCATCTCGGTGCATCTCTTCGCGAAGGGCGCCGAGACCCTTGGTGGAACCACACAGGCTGTCGATGAACTCCTCGGTGATGGGCCGCAAAACCAAGGAGAATCCTTCCCGCTGGATGGAGAACTTCGTCCCCGGTGTCAGCTTCATATCCTCGCGTAAGTCGGCAGGTATGATCACTTGGCCCTTGGTACTCATGGTAGTATGTTCTGCTTTCATGTAAGTCATTATAACATATAGTAGGTTACAAGTAAATACGACCTACTAGTGCCCCGGGTCAGTTACCGGAGTTGCTGCCTTGTTTGCGGGATGCATGCCCGCATCCGCAACGTGCATGTCGATCAACCTGCCGGAGATGTCCCGTGCTGCCGCTGGTGAAGGTCTTCGCCGGGCAGACGCAGCTAGTCTGCATCGCGAGCAGGGTGGCGGGGACGCTGTTTCATCCCAAGGTGGTGCTGGTCGGCGGACGACCTAGCTGCAATGACGCAGCCGTGACCTTGGTCATTTGGCTTATCTTCCACACTCGGTGTCTAACTTAGTGTATGGCCACGCGGGCGTCCGTCAGAGCGTGTATCGCCCTTGCTCTCATTATCGTTGGCATCATTTTGTCTGCCGCTTATCACCATTGGCTGGCGACACGCATCTTTACACCGTTAACCATGCCCATCTCACTGCGACGGGGCCACATCAGAAGCAAACCCTTCTATGTCAACTTCCGGGACCAATACTGGGTCGAGGTCGCCGTCGATTACCCGTTTACCTACTCCCACCCGGAGTGCCCGATGTATGGACCTGAGTCGGTGCTTAAGGCGCACTTCACGGTGTCGCGAGAGGGCCGGGTAATCGAAGAATTCGACGCCCTGCATTACTGGTTTGCCGGGATTTTTGAGGCCAACAGGAAAGGCTACTACCGGCTTGAGATCGAGGTGCTATCGGATGCCAGTTGTCTGGACGCGGCTCACCCACAAGTTGTCGTCGGGACAGGTCCGGGCTTGTATAGCGACTTGCAGGACGCCCTGTGGTGCCTCTCGTTGTTAATGGTTCTCGCCGGCTTGGGTCTCTTGGCCCTTAATCTCGTAGATATCTGGAGGCGGCGCACAGAAGGGCAAAGAGCCGTAATTTTCGAGCAGCCCGGCCGTGATTATTCCACATGGCCGTTACGGTTTCCTCCTGGCAAACCTATCTCGGGCCTGCCACAATTCGGGCTGGTATGCGCACTGGTCGTGGGGATCGTGATGATGGTCCTCCTCATGGTGTTTCAGTTAAACCGACCGATCTCGAAGGGTCTTTGGGTGTTCCTTGGAGGGCGGAACCAGCCGGGCAAGAGTCCGATTTTCAGCCCGCCCGTCATCGTCCGCATCGAAAGCACACGCCAGTCTCCGCCGCGGGTTTACGTGAATTCGAAGCCGGTCGCGTGGAAAGACTTGGGAAGCGCACTGACGGAGGAGCTCAAAGTGCGGTCAGAATGGGTGGTGTATGTGGAGGGCGATCGAGACTTGCAATGGGACGATATCGTGAACGCTGTCGATACAATTCGGGGAGTGCATGCTAGAGCAGTGCTGCTTGGATCCAAGTGAGGATTGTCGAGAACGGAAGGGGGTGGCACCGGCAGCAGCAATGTCCGATAACAGATATTATGTCAACAAAGCCGCCGACCTCGTAAACACCGGGCCTGTGTCTCTGTGTCTCCGTGGTGGATTTCAGGCTGGCGCCGCCAAGAGGTTCTCCAGGTCTTCCCTGAACCTCCGCAGCATCTCCAACCGCTCGGGCGTTGCTTCGACCGTCTCTGATTTGTGCTGAAACACCTGCCGTCCGTCCTGCTCGACCAGCACCCCGATGGATTCGCCCATGCGCCAGCCGGGTGTGGCGACTATCTTCAATCCTTCGGGCGTGGCTTCGAGCAGCGCGATGCAGTTGTCGCGCACGACGCCCACGGCGCGCGGAAAGCGGTCGAAGGTCTGGATGTCGAAGCCGGACTGGTAGAGACGTTGGAGCTGCTGGGCGGAATCCATGGAATCGGGTTATCGGGAGATCGGGTCATCGGTCATTGAAGATCGCTTTCAGATCACCCGATGTCCCGATCACCCGATCAGCTCACATCTTATAGCGCCCCAAATCCTCGTCATTCAGCCCTTCCAGCCATTTGCGCAACTCGTCGCTGCTGACGCGATCGGAGACGGCGCTGGCCTGCTTGGAGGTCTTCAGCACCTCGTCCTCGACGAAGATGGGGCAATCCAGGCGCAGGGCGATGGCGAGGGCGTCCGAAGGGCGCGAATCCACGCTGATGATGTGCCCTTCGCGCTCCAGCCAGATGACGGCGTAGAAGGTATCTTCGCGCAGCTCGTTGACCACCACTTTGTGCACGCGCGTATCGAGGCCGGTGAGCAGGTTCTTGATCAGGTCGTGGGTCATGGGCCGCGGGGTCGAGACCTTTTCGATCTCCAGGGCGATAGCGTTGGCCTCGTAGATGCCGACCCAGATGGGCAGGACCGAATCGCCGTTCACGTCTTTCAGGATGACGATGGGCATGTTGGTGACTGGGTCCATCATCAGCCCTCGAATCTTCATCTCGACTTCCGGCATGGTCCCTCCCCTGTGCGGCCTAGCCTACCATTTGGCCCAGCAAACTGTTAGGAAAGCTTGCGCTCACGTGCACTCGAACGTAACTACCCGGCTCCGGAATGGTGTTACCGGCGGCGGTGGTGAAGTTCAGCGTTTTGTTCTGCGAAGTGCGGCCGATGAGCTGTCCGCGAGCCGGATTCTTGGCCTCAACCATCACTTCAAGTGTCTGTCCTAAATGCCGTGCGCTCAGGCGCTTCTGTATCTCCTTTTGATGCTCCTGGAGAACCGCGAGGCGGCGCGATTTCTCCTCTTCCGGGATGCTGTCCGCCATGGTCTGCGCGGGAGTATGGGGCCGCGGCGAGTACTTGAAGGCAAAGGTGCCGTCGTAGCCAACCGCCTCGAGCAGGCTGAGCGTCTCTTCGAACTCGGTCTCGGTCTCGCCCGGGAAGCCGACGATGATGTCCGTAGTGATAGAGATCTCGCGCCGCGCCGCCTTGATCCAGCCGATGCGTTGCAGGTATTCCTCGCGGGTGTATTCGCGATGCATGGCATCGAGCACGCGCGTCGAGCCGCTCTGCACCGGCAGGTGGACGTGGTTGCAGAGCGCGGGCATGGCGTCGATGGCATCGACGATGTCGCGGGTGAGGTCGATGGGATGCGAAGTGGTAAAGCGCACGCGCTTGAGGCCCGCGAGTTCCCCCACCGCCGCCAGCAGCTCGGAGAATGTCTTCTTCCTGAGTGGATCGTGGTACGAGTTGACGTTCTGGCCGAGAAGCTGGACCTCGGTGTAGCCGGAGGCGGCCATCTGGCGGGCCTCGGCGAGGATGGCGTCCGAGGTGCGGCTGCGCTCGCGCCCGCGCGTGTAGGGAACCACGCAGAAGGCGCAGAACTTGTCGCAGCCCTCGGTGATGGTGATGTAGCCGCGGTGCGGATTGCTGCGGGCGGTGAACTCGGTCTCGAAGGTTTCGGTGGTCTGGCGGTCGTCGAGACCGGTGGCGCGCTTCCCTGCTTCCAGTTGCACCAGCATCTCCGGCAGGTTGCGATACGACGCCGAACCGCACACCAGCGAGACGTGCGGCGCGCGCTGGAAGATCTTCTCGCCTTCCTGCTGCGCCACGCAGCCCAGCACCCCGAACTTCTTCCCCTGGCGCTCGAGCTTGCGAAAATCGGCCAGGCGGTGGAAGACCTTCTGCTCCGCTTTGTCGCGGATGGAGCAGGTGTTATAGAGGACAAGGCCGGCTTCCTCGACGCTCTCGACCTGGCGGTATCCCTGCGCGATGAGCGTGTCCACGACCTTTTCCGAGTCGTGAACGTTCATCTGGCAGCCGAAGGTCTCCAGATAAAAGGTCTTCTGGTTTGCCATCCTGAGCCAAGTATAACGCAGTGCGAAGAAGGACGCCCCAGGCACCGCAGGGCTTACGCCCTGCTCTCACGGCAGGTCAAGAGCAGGTCCTCACGCTCGTCCCTACGGGACAGCGCTCAGGATGACAATCAAGTTTTGCCGAATTGGAATGGCAGCTTCAACACCGCGTCGATCTTGCTGATCTCGAAATCGGCCTGCTCGTCGGGGCCTTGTGGGCGAAGGCGGGCGAATTCCCCGCCCCGCAGGCGGACGGTGTGCATGCCCAAAGCCTTCCCTGCCCTGATTTCGCTGGAGGGACGATCACCGACCACCAGCGCGCGCCGGGGATCGCTCTCGGCGTTGCGCAGGATGGAGCGGAAGAAGGCTTCCTTGGTCATGACGTGGCTGGTGTCGGCGTAGAACACGTGGTCGATGGACGGTTCGCGATCGAGGCCGAGCGCAGCCACCTTGGCGCGCTGGGTGTCGGGATCGCCGAAGCTGACCACGAAGATCCTCACCCCGCGCTCTTTCAGGCCGCGCAGCACGGGAAGCGTGCCGGGGAAGAGCGTCAGTTGGGCCACGGGCAGGGTGAAGAAGGCAAGGCGGGCGGCGCGCACCAGCTTGTCGCGCGCCGCGGGCGGTACGGCGAAGTGCTTGCACACGTGCTCGTCGATGCGCGTCAGTTGCGGGTCGTTCGCAAAAGCCTGCATGCGCACTTGGAAGATCTCCTCCGCTGAGGCGGGCAGACCGGCAGAGGCCATGGCTTCGGCGGCGCAGAGATGGGCGGCGCCCACCCGCTGCCCGAAGCAATCGTAGAGGGTATCGTCGAGGTCGAAGATGACAGTGGTGATGAGCGGGCGAGCGGGCACCCGGGAGGCGGAGCGGGCGGACTGGCGCTGCCGTCGGCTAGCCGAACGACTGGACCGCTTGCCCTTCGTCATTGAAGATCTCGAACAGGTTGACCAGGCCCACGATCTTCAGCGTCTGCAGGGCCAGCTTGGAGGGACTGACCAGCTTGAGGCTGCCGCCCCGCGACTTGGAAGTGGTGAGGGCGCGGACCAGCAGGCCAATGCCGCTGGAATCGATCATGGGGACCTCGGCGATGTTGACCACCAGGCCGTAATCGCCGGCCTCGAACAACTCCTCCATGGCTTGCCGGAAGCTGTCCACCGGCTCTCCGATCTTGAGGTCCCCGCGCAGCCGGATGACCTGTGCCTGCCCCTGCTTGCGAACGTTGATATCCAAGCCTTTCCTCCGCGCACCGGCGTGCCCACCCGATTATCGCACCTGCTGGACCGCGTTGACACGGCCTATGGGCTTTGTTACAGTTCGCGCACAAGTTAAGAGAAGCCCAGTTTTTTTGCAAGTGCTGTAATTTTCCCCTCAACGCACGGCTGTCACCCTCTCCTAAAGGAGCTTCTGGTAGATGGCGAGTCAGGTGCCGGGTTTTGCGACCTCCTTCACCGAACTGGCCATGGCGCTGCTGTCGTCGAGCGAAGTCGTGCCGCGGGCGCGGCTGATCGCGCAGCAGGTGGCGGAGCTGGCGCCAGGCAGCGGCGTGGTTGTGTATGTGCTCGACCGCAGCGGGGACCCAGTCTGGGCGCCCAAAGCCACGGCCGGCGAGGTGGCCTTCGAACAGGCAGCGATCGCCTTCGATTCCGGCACCCTGGGAGCGCTGGGTGAGAAACAGGAGGCGGTCGTGTTCTCCGGCGCCCGGCTGCGGCGCGAGCAGTACGGCCACTTGAACGTGCGGCGGACGATTGCCTCGCTGGTGGGGCTGCCCATGCTGGCTGGAGACGAACTGGTAGGCGCCATCGAAGTGCTCAGTTTTGACGCGCCTATCCAGGAGTCCAGTTTGCCGCCGCTGGTGGAACTGGCCCGGCTGGGCGGGCTGGGTCTTGCCGCCGGCACCGCTTACGAGTCGGAGCGTAATACCAGCCTGGAATCGATCACCCGCCTGACCCAGCTCTACGACCTGGAGCGCACCTTCAATTCCACCCTGGAGATGGACAACCTGCTCCCCCTCATCGCCAGCAAGTACCAGGAGCTGCTCAAGGTGCAGGCGGTGAATCTGTGGATGGTGGACGGTGAAGCGGTGCGGCTGATGAGCCGCGCCGGCATTGACCCGACCGTCGAACTGCAGACGGTGCAGCACGGCGGCGAAGGCCTGACCGGAGACCTCGCCGACATCGGCGAGCCCGTGATCATCAACGTCGGGGCTGACGAGCGCCTGCAGAAACGCACTGCGGGCATCGAGGAAGGCGCCATCTTTTCGCTTATGGCGGCGCCGCTGATGCACGAGGGCGCGGAAGTCGGCCTGGTGGAGTGTATCAACAAGCTCGACGGCACCCCCTTCGACGAAGACGATCTGTTCTTCCTGACCACCGTCAATGTGACCGCCTCCAGCGCCCTGCACAATGCCAGCCTGCTACTGGCGGAGCGCAAGGTGGAGATCCTGGAGACGCTGGTCAGCGTGAGCCAGGAAATCACCTCCACGCTGGATCTGGACCGGGTGCTGCAAGCGGTGGTCAACACTCCGCAGGCGGCGATCCCGTATGAGCGCGCTGCCATCCTGCTGGAGCAGCATGGAAAGCTGCGCCTGCGCGCCGTCTCGGGGCACACCGAGATCAATCCCAGCGACCCGGAAATCCGGCGCTTGGATGAAATGCTGCGCTGGGGATCGATGTTTTCTGAGAGCCTCCATGTGCGCGAAAAGGATGGAGAGATCGAAGCACCGCGGGAGGAAAGCCGCGGCAAGTTCCTGGAGTATTTTCGGGAGTCGGGGATGCGTGCCTGGTATTCCCTGCCCCTGGCCGACGATACTGGCCGACTGGGCGTGCTGTCGCTGGAGAGCTCCGATCCTGATTTCCTGAGCGAAGCTCATGTGGAGATGATCAAGGTGCTGGCCGGCCAGGCCACGGTGGCGCTGCGCAACGCCTCGATGTACCGGGAAGTGCCGTTCATCGGGTTACTGGAGCCGGTGCTGGAGAGAAAGCGCCGCTTTCTGGCGATGGAAAAGCACCGCCGGCGGGCGTTGGTGGCCTTGGCAGCAGCCGCGGCGATCTTCCTGATCTTCTGCCCGATTCCCATGCGGGTCTCGGGCGAGGCCACGGTGGCGCCCGGTTTGCGGGCGCAGGTGCAACCGGAAGTTGAAGGCGTGGTGCAGAAGGTGTATGCGCGGGAAGGCGCAGCGGTGAAGGAGGGCGCCATTCTGGCGGACCTGGCGGATTGGGATTACCGCGCCGCCCTGGCCGCGGCCGAGGCCAGGTACCAAACTGCCATCGCCCAGATGAACCGTGCGCTGGCCTCCAACGACGGCGCCGAGGCCGGCGTGCAACGGGCGCAGGTGGATTACTGGGCGGCGGAGGTGCGGCGCGCCCGCGAACGCCTGGAGAAAACGCACCTGCGCAGCCCCATGAGCGGAGTCGTCTCCACCCCGTATGTCGAGAACCTTGTCGGGAAGCATCTGGAGCCCGGGGACAGCTTTGCGGAGGTGGTCGATGTCTCAAAAGCCATGGTGGACATCAGCGTAGTGGGATCCGAGATGCCGCTGCTGCGCTCCGGCGATCGCGCGTCGCTGAAGTTGGACGGCTACCCCAACCGTACCTTCCGAGGTGCGGTGGAGGTGGTCAGCCCCAAGAGCGGCGTGGAGGGAGATGAACGGGTGTTCTTTGCGCGGGTGGGGGTGCCCAACCCCGAGGGTGAGATTCGCGGCGGCATGCAAGGACGGGGCAAGGTCTCGGTGGGCTGGCATGCGGCGGGTTACGTGCTGTTCCGCGGCCCCGCCATGTGGTTCTACTCGAAGCTCTGGTCCTGGTTTGGCTGGTAATCGAGGAGGTGGGATAGCTATGAAGCGGGGGTTAGCGGCAACGTTGCTGGCAGCTCTGGCGCTTTCCATAATGGGTTGCAGCGACACCAAGCCGACTCCGGCGTCCGGGGTGGCCCTTCCGAGTGCGTCGGCCGCAACCCCGCCGCCACCGGCCCCGGATTTCTTTGTCGCTTCCGGACCTCTGGTGGTGGAGAACCAGGTGGACGTGGCGGCGCAGCGGGAAGGGTTGGTGGAAAAGGTCATGGCCGAACCCGGCATGCGCGCCAGAAAAGGACAGTTGCTGGCGCAGCTCGATGACCGGCAGATTTCCGCCGATCTGGAAGCGGCCCGCGCTAAGACCCGCTCCACCGAGGCCGACCTCAAGAACTGGGAATCCGAAGCCAGGGTCCTCGATTCCGACTACCAGCGGGCGCAGAAGATGTGGGAGGCGCAACTGATCACCAAGGAGCAGCTCGATCATGCTCGCTACAAAGCGGAATCGGACCAGTGGGACGTAAAACGTGTCCAGGAGTTACTGGCCAATGCCCATGCCACCCAGCGTTCGCTGGAGCTGGAATTGGAAAAGACCAGGATCCGCGCGCCGTTCGAGGGGTTGGTGGCCCGGCGCTATGTCCGGGCTGGGCAAAAAGTGGCGCTTGGCGATCGCCTGTTCTGGGTAACCGCGGAAGCGCCTTTGCGCGTCAAGTTCACTTTGCCCGAGCAGTTCGTGGGTAAGGTGAAGAAGGGGCAGGAGCTGGCGGTCAGCGCGTCCTACGGCTCCGGCCGTTCCTACGTGGCGCGGGTGATCGAGGTGAGCCCGGTGGTGGATCCCGCCAGCGGCACCATCGAGGTGCTGGCTGAGCTGCCGGGAGGATCGGGAGATCTGCACCCGGGTATGACTGCCAACATCCGCCTGCAAACCCCACGATGAATCTTGCTGAAGCCCTCAACGCTGCTCTTCCCGAGCTTCCACAGGTCCGGCGGAAGGGATTTCCCAAACTGGATCCCCGGCTTCTGGCGCGCGAGCACGTGGAGGGCGGTGTACCGGTGGTGGTCGCCAACCTGCGAGGTACTACCGACCTCTACCGTTTCACCCCGGAACAATGGGCGCTGACCCAGCTTTTTGACGGCGAGCGCTCCTATCAGCAGATCGCCGATCTTTACACCGCGCAAAGCGGCACCGTCCTCGGTGAGCCGGACGTGAAACAATTTGCCGAGACGCTGGAGAGCACCGGATTCTGGTACAAGACTCCGCAGGAACGTAACATCGCACTCAGTCAGAAGCTTGCGGAAAAGCGCGGGCAGTACACCCGCAAGCGCTTCAAGTTCGGCGACGTATCGCGGATCATAGTCGGCCACTGGGACCCGGATGCTTATCTGGACCGGGCGTACCTCAGGCTGAAGTTCGTTTACAGCCGCTGGTTCACCCTGGTGACGCTGGCCTTGTTCGCTTTCATGGTCTACGTGTTTATAGACCGTTGGGGGGAAATCGGTGCCGACACCCTCCGCTACTACACCTTCTCTACAAAGGGCCTGTCGGACCTGGCCGAGTTCTGGATTCTCTTCTTTATCATGGCAGGTCTGCACGAAACCTCTCATGGCATTACCTGCAAGCACTACGGCGGACAGGTGCACCAAATGGGCTTCCACCTGATCTTCCTTACGCCAGCGTTTTTCGTGGACGTGACCGAAGCCTGGGTTTTCGCCGACCACTGGCAGCGGCTGGTCACCATCATCTCCGGCATCTGGGTGGAGATGATTGCATGCGCCCTGGCCACGGTGGTGTGGTGGGGCACGGCGCCCGCCACCTTCGTCCACGATCTAGCTTACAAATTCATGCTCATCACCGGAGTGGCCGTAGTGCTGGTGAACATGAATCCGCTGATCAAGCTCGATGGCTACTACTTTTTCACCGAGCTGATCGGCATCGCCGATCTCAAGGAAAAGTCCACGGCGTTCGTTTCATCGTGGGTCAAGAAGCAGGTGTGGAAGCTGCCCGTGGAGGTGGAGTGGGTACCGCCGCGGCGGCGCGTCATTTACGTCATTTACGCTCTGGCTTCGGGTGCCTACAGTTACATGCTGCTGCTGCTGGTGGTGCGCTTCGCCTATAACGTGCTGAGACGATTCACCCCCGAGTGGGCATTCGTTCCGGCTTTTGCTCTGGCGTATTTCATCTTTCGCTCGCGCATTCGCACTCTGGTGACATTCATGGATACCGTGTATCTGGACAAACAAGAAAAAGTGCGTGCTTGGCTGACACCAAGGCGCAGAAGCGTGCTGGGGATTGTGGCGCTGGTGTTCTTGCTGCTTCCCATCTGGCGGGAAACCGTGGATGCCCGTTTGCTGCTGGAGGCCGACCAGCGAGCCGTCATCCGGGCGGCTGCGCCGGGCAGGGTGCAGCGGGTGCTGGTCGAAGAAGGCCAATCTGTGCGGGCGGGAGAACCGGTCGCCTACTTGCGAAACCTGAAGCTGGAAGGGGATGCTGCCAAGGCTCTGGCAGATTACCAAGTGGAAGCGGCACGGGCAACGCAGGCCCAGTTGCGATACGAAGACTATGCCGCCGCCGAGCAACTGAAGCGGCAAGGGGCGGAGCGGCTCCGCACTCTGCAGGAACAAACGGCGGCTCTGGAAATCCGCAGTCCCATCGCTGGACGCGTGGTCTCTTCCCGTGTGCATGATCTGCTTGGTTCCTATTTGCCGGCGGGGAAAGAAGTAGCGGAAGTCGCCGATCTGTCGCTCCTGCGAGCGCGTCTCTATGTCCCCCAATCGCAGATCCGCGACTTGCATCCGGGCCAGGAAGTGAGGGTGCAGGTGACGGGCTTTTGGCGCTCCCGGCCCGCCCGCGTGGCGAGCCTCGCCGCTACCGACTCCCAGATTGCGGCTGGCTTGATGGCTGCGGAAGCGTACAAAGGAATTCGCCCACCTCCGTACTACACAGTCACCCTCATTGTGGCTAATGACGGGTCGATGTCTGACGGCATGACCGGCACGGCCAAGATCATGATGCGACACTTCAGCTTGCTGGGGTTCTTTTGGCGTCAGTTCCGAGAGTTTCTAGGCCGGAAGTTCTGGTAAAAACAAAGCGGCTGTAGTGACGTGCACTACAACCGCCTAACGTCTGCAAATTTCGGTCGGACGAAAAGGTCCTGTCAGGCTTTGCTACTCGAGGCCGACGCCCTTGTTCAAGCCGACGCCCTTGTTCAGGCCGACGCCCTTGTTCAGGCCGACGCCCTTGTTCAGGCCGACGCCCTTGTTCAAGCCGAC
>Ga0181521_10000456_pt1 | contig 49865 bp, 43 predicted proteins | sample PEATcosm2014_Bin_32_FD_119764 | JGI IMG/M metagenome (GOLD analysis project Ga0181521, IMG submission 119764) | Peatland microbial communities from MTU Mesocosm Facility, Houghton, MI, USA - PEATcosm2014_Bin02_60_metaG | ecosystem: Environmental > Terrestrial > Soil > Wetlands > Peat | place... | reverse complement strand
GGTGGCGATGTGGTCGACCGTGCAGCCCGCGGCGAGCAGATCACGGTCACGCGTTCGGGCAAAGCGGTCGCCGAGCTGCGGGCAGTCTCCCGTACGCCGCTCTCGGCGGAGGCGCTGCTCAGCAACTGGCGAGCGCTGCCCGCAGTTGACCCGAGCGCACTGCGCGCCGATGTCGACAGTGTGCTGGACGCCGGCGTGTGAGCGAGGAGTCGCAAGCGACCGAGGCGCCGCCATCGGTCCGCGGGATCCTTGACACCTCGACGGTCATCCTCCTGCCGCGTCTCACAGACACAGCGACGCTGCCCAGCGAGCCGCTCATCACCGCCGTGACGCTCGCCGAGCTCTCGGTGGGACCCCTCGTAACCGACGACCAGAAGGTGCGGGAGGCGCGCCAGGCCCAGCTGCAGCAGGCCGAGGCAGACTTCGACCCGCTGCCCTTCGACGCCGGCGCCGCCCGCGCCTTCGGACGCGTTGCCGCATCGCTGCGACGGTCCGGGCGCAAGTCGAGCGCGCGCGCCTACGACGCGATGATCGCCGCCATCGCCATTGCCAACGACCTGCCGGTCTACACACGCAACCCGGCCGACTTCCGGGGGATCGACGGGCTTGAGATCGTGGCCGTGCCTGTGCCCGAGCCAGACGGAGACGCGACATAGCCGAGCCGGCTTTATCCGCGCGCGGATAACATCCTGCGCCCGATGGCAAGCCCCCACGATCGACAGACCGACGCGGCGCTCCTGGCGACCTCGCGCAGCGGCCACCGCAAGCCGCCGCGCCAGAAGGCGCCGGAGACCTACGAGGAGAAGCTCGCGCAGCTGCAGGAGCTGCGCGAGGCGGCGCTGCACTCGGCGCCGGAGGCGGAGGAGAAGCAGCACGCGCGCGGCAAGTACACGGCGCGCGAGCGCGTCGAGAAGCTGCTCGACCCGGGCTCCTTCCAGGAGCTGGACACGTTCGTCACCCACCGCACGTACGACTTCGACATGCAGAAGAACAGGCCGTGGGGCGACGCGGTGGTGACCGGCCACGGCACGATCGACGGCCGCACCGTGTGCGTGTTCAGCCAGGACTTCACCGTGTTCGGCGGCTCGCTGGGCGAGGTGATGGGCGAGAAGATGTGCAAGATCATGGACCTGGCGGCGAAGATCGGCTGCCCGGTGATCGGCATCAACGACTCCGGCGGCGCGCGCATCCAGGAGGGCGTCGTATCGCTCGGCTCCTACGGGGACGTGTTCCTGCGCAACGTGCGCTGCTCGGGCGTGATCCCGCAGATCAGCCTCGTGATGGGCCCGTGCGCCGGCGGCGCCGTCTACTCCCCCGCCATCACCGACTTCATCTTCATGGTCAAGGAGACCTCGCACATGTTCATCACCGGCCCCGACGTGATCAAGACGGTCACCGGCGAGGAAGTCGGCTTCGAGGAGCTCGGCGGCGCGATGACGCACAACAGCAAGTCCGGCGTCGCGCAGTTCGCCTCCGACGACGAGGACGCGTGCCTGGAGGACTGCCGCTACCTGCTCGGCTTCCTGCCGCAGAACAACCTGCAGAGCACGCCGCGCGTGCAGCCCACGGACGACCCCGAGCGCATGGACCCCGAGCTCGACCACGTCGTCCCCGACAACCCCAACAAGCCGTACGACATGCGCGAGGTCGTCAGGCTGATCGTCGACGACGGCGAGTTCTTCGAGGTGCACGAGCACTACGCCAAGAACATCATCTGCGGCTTCTCGCGCCTGGACGGCTACACGGTCGGCATCGTCGGCAACCAGCCGTCGCAGCTGGCGGGCGTGCTCGACATCGACGCCTCCGAGAAGGCCGCCCGCTTCGTGCGCACGTGCGACGCCTTCAACATCCCGCTGCTGACGTTCTGCGACGTGCCGGGCTTCCTGCCGGGCACCGCACAGGAGTGGGGCGGCATCATCCGCCACGGCGCCAAGCTGCTGTACGCGTTCGCCGAGGCGACCGTGCCGAAGGTCACGATCATCACGCGCAAGGCATACGGCGGCGCCTACGACGTCATGTCCTCCAAGCACCTCGGCGCCGACTTCAACTTCGCGTGGCCCACATCCGAGGTCGCCGTCATGGGACCCGAGGGCGCGGTCAACATCATCTACCGGCGCGACATCGCCGCCAGCCCCACGCCCGAGGAGCGGCGCAAGAAGCTGATGGACGACTACAAGGCGCGCTTCGCCAACCCGTACACAGCCGCCGAGCGCGGCTACATCGACGACGTCATCGTCCCGCACGAGACGCGGCCGAGGCTGATCGTCGCGCTGCGCACGCTGCAGGGCAAGCGCGAGCCCGGGCCCAAGCGCAAGCACGGGAACATCCCGCTGTAGAACACCAGGGTCAGTTGGTCACACACCCGTCGCGAGGTCCTGCATGGAAGGTGGATGCCTTTCCGTCCACATGGATTGAATACCAGCCATGTGGCTGATAAACTGTCCACATGGATGTAGCTCGCCCATACGCAGCGGTCTGTCACACGCTCGATGGAGAGGTGTTGCAGGTGCTCGCCAGGACAACTGGGGTTTTGACGGGTCGGGAGGTCGCAGCCCTTACGGGAAGGCGCTCTCATAGTGGAGTCCTCGATGCGTTGCACAGGTTGACCGAGCACGGCCTGGTCACTCGGGTCGAGCTGAACCGGGCATATCTGTTCACGCTTAACCGCGAGCACCTTGCGGCGCCCGCGGTGGAGATCTTGATGGGCATGCGGGCCGAGCTCGTGCGCCGCCTCCGAGTCTCGTTCAACTCCTGGGAGATCGCACCTGCTCATGTCTCGATGTTCGGATCTGCTGCGCGTGGAGACGGAGATACCGCAAGCGACATAGACCTGCTCGTCATCCGGCCCAATGACGTCGCAGACGACAACGCGACATGGCGAGCGCAGTTGGCCGATCTCAGGGACCAGACACGGCGGTGGACAGGCAACCACGCTCAGATCGTGGAGCTCACCGACCAGGAGGTCGTTCGCCTGCGCCAAGACGAGCGGGCGATCATCGCCGCGCTTCGATCCGATGCGGTCGTGCTCTATGGAGCAGGGATCGCGACGCTGCTCGAACCCGCATGAGCCCACGCAACATCGGGCGGACGCAGCGTTGCTCTGAGGCTGACGCGGAAACGCGCCTCCGTCACTCACGCCTGTTCCTCGAGGTGGCGCAGCTCGTGGCCGACGAAGGAGATGATGTCGAGTACGCCAGCCCCGCCGCAGCACTGGCAGTACTGGCAGGGATCGCCGCATCGGATGCGACATGCTGCAAGGCACTTGGGCGGCGGTATCGAGGGCAGGATCATCGTGAAGCAGCGGCCATGCTGGCGCGGGTCACGCCCGATGGCAGACAAGCAGCCAACTCTCTGGGCCGTCTGCTCGATCTCAAGGACGAGGCGCACTACGGACTTTTTGATGTCGCTACGAGAGATCTCAAGTCAGCGATGCGACAGGCAGGCACCTCGGTTGAGTTCGCCGCCGAGACCCTACGACGCTGAAGGGAAGAGTCCCTACTCCCTGCGCCCGGCCCGTTCACCCAGCCACAGCCACCACGGATACGTGGCGAACAGCAGCGCCGAGACCGCGTGCGTGCGCCAGCCGGCGCGCCTGGGATCGAAGCGAAAGACACCCGAGTTGAGCATCCAGTCGCGCCCGTCCTCGGCGCGGCAGCGCTCCCAGATCGGTCGCGTCCACGGGCGGTTGAGATACAGCGAGATGCTGGTGAGCAGGAACGCTCCGGCGGTCGCGGTGTGCACGGTGCGCGCCACGGGCGTGCGCTCGGGCATCAGGCGACCGTATACGCGGCCTGTCGCATACAGCCACGGCGGGTCGATCAGGAAGGACATGCGGACTCCTCTGGGTCGGGTTGACAATCGCCGCCGCCGGTGGCAGCTGGCTCAGCCGGCGATCCATCCGGCACGGCGCGCCCGAGCAGCTGGAAGGCCAGGCGCGTGGCGAGCGCCATGATCGTCAGCTGCGGGTTCACACCGAGCGCGCTCGGCACGACGGAGCCGTCGGCGACGTACACGCCGGGTGCGCCGTGGACGGCGAGCCGGCCGTCGGTGACCCCGTGCGTGACGCGCGCGTCGGCGCGCGCGGTGCCGAGCGGGTGAAACGCCATCAGCCTGAGGTCGCGTGCGCGAGCGCGCTCGGGTGCGACGCCGGCGGGCAGCGGCAGGTAGACCTCGCGCGCGCCCGCGGCGAGGAACAGCTCCTGCAGGCGCGCGAGGCCGGCGCGGAACTTCGATACGTCGGCCGGGCAGAGGTCGTAGCGGATCACCGGCGCTCCGGCGAGGGCGCGCACGCTGCCGCGCGACTCGTCGCTGACCATCAACCCGAATTGGGCCAGCCGCCGGTAGTCGGCCATCGCACGGGCATGACGGGCGCCGGTGAGCGGCAGCGACATCGCCGCATACGCGGGCGGGCCGGCGACGCCCTCGAACATGATGCCCTGCGTGGCGAACTCGTCGACGTAGAAGCTCTGCGGCACGCCGCGCGCCATGTCCACCGCCTCGTCCATCAGCGCGAAGCCGGCCGTCGCGGGATGCAGCGCGAGGTTGCGCCCGCGCTGAGCGGAGGCGTCGCGGAGCCGGCTGCGCTGCATCAGCAGCGGCGTGTGGATCGTGCCGCAGGCGAGCACGACGGTCGGCGCGAGCACCTCCAGCTCGCCGCCGCGGGCGAGCCGTGCGCGCACGCCGCGAGCGCGGCCGCGCTCGATCAGCACCTCGCGCACGTCAGCGCCTGTCACGAGCTTCGCCCCCGCGGCCGTGGCCCGTGGGACGTAGGTGATGCCGGTGTGCTGCTTGGCCGAGGTGGGGCAGCCGAACACGCACACCCCGGAGCCGACGCAGCCCCGCGCGTTGCGCCGCAGATAGCCGTGCGACCAGCCGAGGCGCTCCGCTCCGCGCCGTGCCACCGCGGCGTTGGCGCCCGCCATCTCGGGATTGACCTCCGCCACCGACAGCGCCCGTTCGACGCGTTCGAAGCACGGTCGCAGCGTCGCCTCGTCGAGCTCCAGCCCGAACTCCCGCGCCCACCGCTCGAGCACATGCGGCGGGGTGCGAAAGCAGGTGCCCGAGTTCACCAGCGTGGTTCCGCCCACCCCGCGTCCCAGCGGCAGCAGGATCGGCGGGGCTCCCAGCGTCGCCGTCTGCCCGCCGTCGCGATAGAGGCGGGCGAGCATCTCCGGGGGGCGAGCGGTGAAGCCGTCGGGATCGTGCGGCGGCCCCTGCTCGAGCACCACCACGCGCGCGCCGCCCTCGGCGAGCTCCGCCGCCGCGACCGCTCCGCCCGCGCCGGCGCCCACCACGCACACGTCGCAGTCGAGCTTCACGGCCGCCCCTCGGCGCGCCGCAACGCGCGTCCGCGGGCGACGACCGCCCGCGCGTCCCAGCCGAGGTCGCCGGCGAGCACCGGGTCGTCGTAGCGTCCCAACGCGAGGATCGCGTGCGCGGCCTGCTCGGCCATAGGCATGCGCGCCAGCAGCCCGGCGCCGCGCGGGCGTCGCTGCAGCGCTACCAGGAGACGCAGCCCCGCTCGCTGCGGCCACGGCGCAGCGGCGAGAAAGCCGTCGATGCCGGCCCTCGCGCTCATCCGAGCATCCACGCTCCCTGCACGGCCGCCAGCGCATCGATCGCCGCCGCCGCCGCCTCTCCGTCGCCGGCGCCCACGGCTGCCGCCGCGCGTGCGTACAGCGGGACCAGCTCGGCTCTTTGCGAGACCAGCGCGGTGAAAGCGTCCGCGTGCGGCAGGTACAGCTCGCGCACCGAGTTCATGATCAGCTGGAAGACGAGGTTGCCCGCCGCCTCGACGAGCGCGGCCATGAACGCCCAGTCGGCGAGCAGCGCCGCACCGTCGTCCCCGGCGAGCGCCACAGCCTCGGCCAGCTCGAGCAGCGACGCCGCCTGCTCGTCCGTTCGCCGCGCCGCCGCCAGCCGGGCGGCCTCGCCGAGCAGCAGGCGGCGCGCCTCGAACAGGTCGCCGGCGATCGACCCTCCGACGCCGCCGTCCAGCACGAGCGCCTCGAGCCCGCCCGAACGCCGCCAGTCGAGCACGCGCGTCGCGTCGCCGTGGCGGACCTCCACCAGGCGCAGTTGCTCGAGCCGTGCCAGCGCCGCGCGCACCGACGCCATGTTCACGCCGAGATCGGCCGCCAGCGCCCGCTGCGGCGGCAGCCGCTCGCCGGGGCGGTGGTGCCCGGCGAGGATCCCCTCGCGCAAGCGGGCGAAGACGTGGTCGGGGACCGACACCCGCGGGATCGGCGGTTGCGGCCTCGGCGGCTGTGAGCCGGGCGATCGCATCGAGCCACGAGTGTACCGGTGTTCCGAACACTGGCCTCAATGCGTCTCTTCGGCCTCAATGCGTCTCTTCGGCCTCAACGCGCCCCTCCGGCCTCAACGCGCCGCGCGCCTCGACACGCCACCCGTCACAATGCGGGAATGCCGGATCGCCATCCGCGCCTGCAGCTGATCGCCCCGAGCGCCTCCCCCGAGGAGGCCGCCGCGATCGTGGCGGCACTGGAGCGCTTCATGCGCGACACGGCCCCTGCACCGTCTGCGGGCACTGCAGAGCCACCCGACGCGTGGCACTCGACGGCGATCCTCGAAGGCGTCTCGCGAGACCCGTGGGCGGCCACCGGCGACGTCTGGCTCGGCGCGCCCTGACACACCCCTGGATAAATACCTAAAAGCCGCTAGGCTTTAGCGCAATAGCTGTCCACCGACCGTCGTCGTCGACGCAGCCCGGCCACACATCCGGGTCAGGAGGTTTCGCAACATGGAGCCAGGCTCAATCTCTGCCCAGCGCGGCACGCTCGAGGACCCAGAGGTCCTGCAGAACGTACCTGGGCACGTGATCCCGATCCTCGAGCAGGAGTTCGACGACTTCAAGACCGAGGCGGGCCGGTTCCTGGCGGGCGACACGCCGGAAGACGAGTTCATCAAGTTCCGTCTCAAGCAGGGCGTTTACGGCCAGCGCCAGCCGGACGTGCAGATGATCCGCGTGAAGCTGCCGTTCGGCGGCATCACGCCCGGGCAGATGGAGTCCTTCGCGGACGTGATCGAGAAGTATGTGCCGCTGAACAAGGGGCACATCACGACGCGCCAGAACGTGCAGATGCACCACATCCCGCTGCCGGAAGTGGAGAAGGCGATCCGCGAGCTGGCGGAGTCCGGCCTGTCCAGCCGCGAGGGCTGCGGCAACACGGTCAGAAACGTCACGGGCGATCCTTGGGCGGGCGTCGCCGCCGACGAGCTGTTCGACATGACCCCGTACGTCGGCGCCTATGTCCGCTACTTCGTGCGTCATCCGACGACACAGGCGATGCCGCGCAAGATCAAGACGGCGTTCGACGGCTCCGAACAGGGCCGCGCGATCAGCGAGATCCATGACATCGCCTACCGTGCGCGCGTGAAGCAAATTGAGGGTCGCGGAGAGGTGCGCGGGGCGCAGATGCTGGTCGGCGGCGGCACGTCGATCATGCCGCGCGTGGCGCCCGCGCTGTACGAGTTCGTGGAGCTCGACAACGGCGACTACCTGAAGATCGCCGAGGCTGTGTTCCGGATCTTCGACCGCCAGGAGTGGCTGCGCGTCAACCGCGCCCGCGCGCGCATCAAGGTGTTCGTCGATAAGTACGGCATCGAGGAGCTGCGCCGCCAGGTAGAGGAGGAGCTGCGCGGAGACTGGGTCAAAGAGCGCGACTTCTCGGTCGAGCACCGCCTGTTCGTGGACGACGAGCGCGAGTCGGCGCCGGCGCCGGCGCAGAGCTACGGCACGCCCAACGGCGACCTCTCCGAGTTCGAGCGCTTCCGCCAGGCCAACGTGCAGGCGCAGAGGCAGGAGGGCTTTGTGACGGTCGAGGTGAAGGTCACCCGCGGCGACCTCACGCCCGAGCAATTCCGCGGCTTGGCGGAGATCGTGCGTTCCTACGCGGGCGGCTACGCGCGCACGACCGTGCAGCAGAACCTGCTGCTGCGCTGGGTGCGCCACGAGAGCGTGTACGACGTGTGGCGCGCGCTCGGCGAGCTGGGACTGGCCGACGCGGGCACGCGCGAGATCACCGACGTGGTCTCCTGCCCGGGCACCGACTCTTGCAAGCTCGGGATCACGAGCTCGATGGGCCTCAACCAGGCGGTCCAGGAGCGGGTGCAGGCGATGGACATCAGCGACCCGCTGACACGCGACATCCACATCAAGATGAGCGGCTGCCCGAACGGCTGCGCGCAGCACCACGTCGCCGACATCGGCTTCTACGGCGCGTCGATCAAAGTCGGCGAGCACACGATCCCCGCATACATCCCGCACGTGGGCGGCGTCTACGAAGGCGCGCCCGTCGCGTTCGGGCAGCGGCTGAAGCTGCGCCTGCCCGCCAAGCGAGTGCCTGAGGCGATCGAGCGCTGGATCCGCCACTACGAGGCCAACCGCGAGGACGGCGAGGCGTGGGGAGCCTTCGCGCAGCGCGTCGGCACGGCCGAGCTCGAGGGCCTGGTGAAGGACCTGTCGATGCCGGTCGACTTCGGGTTGGAGACGATGAACACGTTCATCGACTGGAACCGCAGCGTCCCATTTGAAGTCATCCGCGGCGAGGGCGAGTGCGCGGTATAGGGCAAGGACGCGGTACAGACTTAAGAACCCCATGAAACGAGACGACCACATCAGATGCCCCCTCTAGACACCCACATTGAGCCGGTGACCGCCAAACCCGACCCGACATTCAGCCTCACGCACACGCTGCGCGAGGCGGCGCGCCACGGCGAGCGCGCGGTGCTGCTGTGCTCCTTCCAGAAGGAGGAGTCGGTGCTGATCGACGAGCTGCTGCGGCTTAATGAAGAAATGTCCACCACCCACCCCGCCACCGGCAGGGCGGTGCGCATCGTGACGATCGACACCGGCGTGCTGTTTCCGGAGACGCTGGAGACGTGGCGGGCGTTCGAGGAGCGCTTCGGCGTCACGATCGAGGTCCAGGACGCGAGCAATCCGGAGAACCCGTGGAGCGGTCCTGAGCACTGCTGCTCGGTCGCCAAGGTGGCGGCCCTGGAGAGCGCCCTGCAGGGCGCCGAGGGCTGGATCACGGGCATCCGCCGCGAGCAGGGCCCGACGCGCGCCAGCACGGAGCTGATCGAGCGCGACGACAAGCGCGGCCTGTGGAAGTACAACCCGCTGGCGCACTGGACGGACAAGGACCTGTGGCGTCGCATCCACGAGCGCGGCCTCCCATACAACCCGCTGCACGACCAGGGCTACGAGTCGATCGGCTGCGCCCCGTGCACCCAGCCGGGCGCGGGCCGCGAGGGCCGCTGGGCTGGAACCGAAAAGACCGAGTGCGGCCTGCACGTGGAGACGGTGGAACCATGACCGTCCGGATGACCGACGTTCTGCTGCAAGGCGAAGCCCTGGCGGGCGACGTCCCGCAGCGACGCGGAGCCTCCGGCACGAGCGCTCCTCACGCGTCAGCGTCTGGAGCGATCGGGACGGAGGCTCAGCAGTGAGCGTCGCAACGCGCCCACAGCTGAGCCACCTGCGCGCGCTGGAGTCGGAGGCGATCCACGTGATGCGCGAGGTGGCCGCGGAATTCGAGCGTCCGGTGCTGCTGTTCAGCGGCGGCAAGGACTCGATCGTGCTGCTGCGCCTGGCGGAGAAGGCGTTTCGCCCGGCGCCGTTCCCGTTCCCGCTGATGCACGTCGACACCGAGCACAACTTCCCGGAGGTGATCGAGTTCCGCGATCGCCGCGTCGCCGAGCTGGGCGAGCGGCTGATCGTGGCGAGCGTGCAGGACTCGATCGACAAGGGCCGCGCGGTCGAGGAGACGGGGCCGCGGGCGTCGCGCAACAAGCTGCAGACGGTGACGCTGCTCGACGCGATCGCCGAGCATGGCTTCGACGCGGCGTTCGGCGGCGCGCGCCGCGACGAGGAGCGCGCGCGGGCGAAGGAGCGCGTGTTCTCCTTCCGCGACGACTTCGGCCAGTGGGACCCCAAGAACCAGCGCCCGGAGCTGTGGAACCTCTACAACGGGCGCATCAAGAAGGGCGAGAACGTGCGCGTGTTCCCGCTGTCGAACTGGACCGAGCTGGACGTGTGGGAGTACATCGACCAGGAGCAGCTTGAGGTCCCGTCGATCTACTTCGCGCACGAGCGCAAGGTGTTCGAGCGCGACGACATGCTGTACGCGTGGCGCGAGGGCACCGAGCTGATCGACGGCGAGGAGGTGTTCACCGAGACGGTGCGCTACCGCACCGTCGGCGACATGAGCTGCACCGGCGGCGTGCGCTCGCGGGCGGCGACGCTCGAGGAAGTGGTGCTGGAGATCGCCGCGACGCGGATCACCGAGCGCGGCGAGACGCGCGCGGACGACCGCGTCTCGGAGGCCGCCATGGAGGACCGCAAGAAGGCCGGTTACTTCTAGTGACGTTGGACCTGCTGCGCTTCACGACGGCAGGGTCGGTCGACGACGGCAAGAGCACGCTGATCGGGCGCCTGCTGTACGACTCGAAGCAGGTCTTCGAGGATCAGCTGGCGCACGTGGCACAGGCGTCGGAGCGCCGCGGCGGCGAGGGCACGCTGGACCTGGCGCTGCTGACGGACGGGCTGCGTGCGGAGCGCGAGCAGGGGATCACGATCGACGTCGCCTACCGCTACTTCGCGACCGCGAAACGGCGCTTCATCATCGCCGACTGCCCGGGGCACCGCCAGTACACGCGCAACATGGTCACGGGCGCCTCCACGGCGGACGTGGCGGTGGTGCTGATCGACGCGCGCAGGGGCGTGCTCGAGCAGTCCAAGCGCCACGCGTTCATCAGCGCGCTGCTGGGCATCCCGCAGATGGTCGTGGCGATCAACAAGATGGACCTCGTCGACTACTCGCAGGCGCGCTACGAGGAGCTGGTGGAAGAGTTCGAGGCGTTCGCGCGCAAGCTGCGCGGCGGCAAGAACCCGCGGCGCACGGAGACCTCCTACATCCCGATGTCGGCGCTGAACGGCGACAACGTGGTCGAGCGCTCACAGCTGATGCCGTGGTACGACGGCCCGGTGCTGCTGGAGCTGCTCGAGCAGGTCGAAGTCGCGTACGACCACCCTGACGAGAAGCCGGCGCGCTTCCCCGTGCAGTGGGTGATCCGCCCGGCGAACGGCGGCGGCGACTACCGCGGCTACTCGGGCCAGCTGGCGAGCGGCGCGCTGCGCTTGGGCGACGAGGTGGCGGTGCTGCCGTCGGGCGCGCGCACGCGGATCGCCGGCATCGACACCTACGACGGCGAGCTCGAGGAGGCGATGGCGCCGATGTCGCTGACGCTGCGCCTGGAGGACGAGCTGGACGTCTCCCGCGGCGAGCTGATCTGCCACCCGGACGAGGCGCCGGTGGTCGCGCGCGAGCTGCGGGCGGACATCTGCTGGATGACCGACGAGCTGCTGCGGCCGGGCTCGCGCTACGTGATCAAGCAGACCTCGCACAGCGCCATGGCGATGATCGACGCGATCGACGACATGGTCGACGTGCACACGCTCGAGCGCATGGCCGCGCCGCAGGAGCTCGGCCTCAACGACATCGGCCGCGTGCGCCTGCGCACGAGCGCGCCGCTCGTGTTCGACCCCTACACGAGCAACCGCCGTACGGGCAGCTTCATCCTGATCGACGAGTCCAGCAACGGCACCGTCGGCGCCGGCATGATCGCCGCCGCCACGTGAGCTCCCTCACCGCCGGCCGAGCCAGCCCGCGACCCCGCGGGGCGGCCCTCGAGGCCGCCTGATAAATAAGCTGTCCGGCGAATGTTCTCGAAGGTCCTCGTAGCCAACCGCGGCGAGATCGCGGTCCGCATCATCCGCGCGCTCGACGAGCTCGGCGTGGCGAGCGTCGCCGTGTACTCGGAGCTCGACCGCGACGCGCCGCACGTCAAGCGCGCCGGCGAGTCCTACAACCTGGGCGACGGCCCCGCCGCCCACAACTACCTGAGCGTCGAGAAGATCCTCGACGTGGCGGCGCGCGCGGGGGCCGAGGCGATCCACCCGGGCTACGGCTTCCTCGCGGAGAACGCGCCGTTCGCGCAGGCGTGCGAGGACGCGGGGATCGTGTTCATCGGGCCGCCCGCGAGCGCGATCGAGGCGATGGGCTCGAAGACGCGCGCGCGCGAGCTGATGCAGGCGGCAGGCGTGCCGATCGTGCCCGGCACGACCGAGCCTGTCGCGACCGTCGCGGACGCGCTGCGCATCGCCAAGGAGGAGGTCGGCTTCCCGGTGGCCGTCAAGGCGGCGGGCGGCGGCGGCGGCAAGGGCTTTCGCGTGGCGCTTTCGGAGGACGAGCTCGAGGGCGCGTTCGAGGGCTCCAGCCGCGAAGGCGAGAAGTTCTTCTCCGACCCGACCGTGTATCTCGAGCGCTACCTGCACGACCCGCGCCACGTCGAGGTGCAGGTGCTGGCCGACCGCTTCGGCAACGTCATCCACCTGGGCGAGCGCGACTGCTCGATCCAGCGCCGCCACCAGAAGGTCATCGAGGAGTCCCCGGCGCCCGAATGGGTCGTCGACGAGCAGATGCGCGAGCGCATCGGGCAGATCGGCGTCAACGCCGCCAAGGCCGTGAGCTACGTCGGCGCGGGCACGATCGAGGGCCTGTTCACCACCGGCGAGGGCACCAGGGACGAGCCCGAATACTTCTTCCTGGAGATGAACACGCGCGTGCAGGTCGAGCACTGCGTCACCGAGATGACCACCGGCATCGACATCGTCAAGGAGGGCATCAAAGCGGCCGCCGGCGAGGAACTGTCCTACGCGCAGGCCGACGTCGAGCTGCGCGGGCACGCGATCGAGTGCCGCATCAACGCCGAGGACGCCTCCAAGAACTTCGCCCCCGCGCCCGGCAGGATCGGCGTCTACCGCGAGCCCACCGGCCCGGGCGTGCGCGTGGACTCGGGCGTCGAGGAAGGCGGCGAGGTCTCGCCGATGTACGACCCGATGGTCGCCAAGCTGATCGTGTGGGACGCCGACCGCGAGCAGGCCACCAGCCGCATGCTGCGCGCGCTGGGCGAATTCGAGATCGAGGGCCTGAAGACGCTGATCCCCTTCCACCGGGCGCTGCTCGCGACCGAGCAGTGGGCCAAGGGCGAGACGTGCAAGGACCTGCTCGAGGACAGGAAGTGGCTGAAGACGCTCGCGTTCCCCGCGCCGACGCCTCCGGCCGGCGAGGACGAGGAGGCTGAGAAGGTCGAGCAGACCTACGCGGTCGAGGTGTCGGGCAGGCGCTTTGACGTGCGCGTCGTCGGACCCCCGTTCGCCGGCGGGGGCGGTGGCGGCGGCGCGGCGCTGAACGGCAGCGGCGCCGGCGCCGGCGCGGCGCGCAAGGCGCCCAAGCGCGGCGAGCGCAAGTCCTCCGGCGGCGGCGGGCCGGACACGCTTCCCTCGCCGCTACAGGGGAACATGTGGAAGGTGCTGGTCAAGCAGGGCGATGAGGTGCAGGAGGGGCAGCTGCTGTGCATCATCGAGGCGATGAAGATGGAGAACGAGATCACCGCCCACAAGGCGGGCACGATCGTCGAGCTGCCGATCGCGGAGGGCGCGCCGATCCAGGCGGGCGCGCCGATCGCGACTATCGTCTCAGCCGCGGCCGGCTAGCGCGCGCACGTTCTGGGCGTGGATCGCGCGCTGTTGGGGCGCGCGGCGACCTGCGGGCAGCGCGGCATCGGCGCCGACCCGGCGCAACTCGTTCAGGTACGCGACATCCTCCTCGAGCACATCGAGCGCCCTGCCTGCATCCGTGACCGGACCGTGGCCCGGAACAACGTGCTCGGACTCCCCCAGCAGCGCCCGCAGGCGCTCCAACGTCGCCAGGTAGGCGTCCACGGTATCCCCCGCGTTCAGCGTCGGTATCTCCAGCGCTGACAGGTAGTCGCCGACGACGAGCACCCGCGCCCAGGGAATCCAGATGGCCATGCCGTCGGCGGTGTGGCCGTCGGCGCGATGCAGCTCGAGCTCGGAGTCGCCGATCTCACAGCGCCCCGGCACGGGCAGCGCCTGCACGGAGCCGAGCGCGAGCGGGCGCGGGCGCTCGATCAGCAGCTGTTCGTCGAACGCGCGCAGCTCCCGCTGCGCCTCGCCCGGCGAGGCCCGCAGCCGCTCGGCGGTGCTCTCGGCGCAGCCGAGCGCCACCTCTGGAAACGCCAGCCGCCCGAGCAGGTGGTCCCAGTCGGCGTGCGTCGCCAGCAGCCCGCTGGGAGCGGCGAACTGCGCCTGCTGGAGCAGCGTCGGCAGCGCGTCGAGCTCGTCGGGCAGCACGGGCGAGTCGATAACGAACGTCTCGCCGGACGGCTCCGCCTCGGTGGCCCGCTCCGCCCCCGACCGCCCCTCCTCCCCACCGTCACCGCGCACGATCACGCAGTTGACATGCAGCACGGCGCTGGTGACGACGATCACGTCGCGGTGCAACGAGACGGCTCGCACGGGTGGGCGGGGGCGGGCGGGCCTCTTACCCGTCCGTCTAGGAGACGCCGAGCAGCTTGGCGGCCTCTTTGAGGTTGGTGACCTCGGCGGTGGGCTTCTTCTGCGAGGAGTCGAGCGTCTCCTTGTTGCGGTTGACCCAGATGACGGGCACGCGGGCTTTGACGCAGGGGACGACGTCGTGGTAGTGGCTGGCGGCGACGTGGACCCAGCCGCGCTTGCCGCCCATGCGCCTGGCGCACTCGGTGAAGTGCGGCGGTTCGGGCTTGTAGGAGCGCACCTGCTGGGCGGTGACGACGAGGTCGAAGTCGATGGGGATGTGGCGCCGGGTCTGCCCGAGCAGCTTGTCGTCGATGTTCGAGAGCAGGCCGAGTTTGTATTTCTTGGCGAGCTTGCCGAGCTGCACGCTGGTCTCCTTGAACGGCATCCAGCGCTGCACGGAGTCGGGCAGGAAGCCCGAGCGCGAGGGCTCGAGCGGCCACTCGAGGCGTTTGGCGATCTCGATGGCGGTGCGCCGCAGCACCTCCGCGTAGAGCTCGTAGGAGCCTCCCTCGATGTCGCGGGAGATCTCGTGGAACATGGGGATCAGCACGCTGCGATCGATCTCGACGCCGTCGCGGGCGGCCTCCTTGGCGAACGCGTCGTAGATCCCGGTCTCCCAGTCGATCAGCGTGCCGTAGACGTCGAATGTGACGAACGTGACGTTCTTCGGGATGGGCATCGCGCGGCATTATGCCCTGACAGGGGCCTCCGACGCGCTGCGCCGCCGCTCGGCAGGCGCGTTTGCATGCGATCGCCCAGCCGTTGCGGCACGCGATCGCCCAGCTTGCGTTAGAGTCCCGCGCCGCATGGACCTGCTGGAGTACCAAGGCAAGCAGCTGTTCGCCCGCCACGGATTGAGGGTGTCATCTGGTCAGGCGGTGACGAGCGTCGAGGACGCGGTGAAGGCGGCGGGCGAGGTCGGCTATCCGGTCGTCGTGAAGGCGCAGGTGCTGATCGGCGGGCGCGGCAAGGCGGGCGGCGTGAAGCTGGCGGCCGACGAGGCCGAGGTGCGCGAGCACGCGGGCAACATCCTCGGGATGGACATCAAGGGGCACATCGTGCGCACGCTGTGGATCGAGCACGCGTCGGACATCGCGTCGGAGTACTACGCGTCGGTGCTGCTCGACCGCTCGGCCAAGCGGCCGCTGGTGATGTTCAGCGTGGAGGGCGGCGTGGACATCGAAGAGGTCGCGGAGAAGACCCCGGAGAAGCTGATTCGCCATCACGTGGACGCGCTGGCGGGCCTGTCGCGCGAGGAGGCGGCCGAGATCGCGAGGCAGGGCGGGGCTGACGCGGACGTGGTCGAGGGCGTGGCCGACGCGCTGGTGGCCCTGTATGAGGTTTGGATCGAGGAGGATGCGACGCTCGCGGAGATAAACCCGCTGATCGTGACCCCCGAGCGGGAGGTGAAGGCGCTCGACTCGAAGGTGTCGCTGGATGGCAACGCGCTGTATCGCCACCCGGAGAACCAGGGGCTGTCGGACAGCGAGAACGAAGACCCGATCGAGCGCCGCGCGAAGGAGGAGGGCGTCCAGTACGTGAAGCTGGACGGCGACATCGGCATCCTCGGCAACGGCGCGGGTCTGGTGATGTCGACGCTGGACGTGGTCGCGCAGGCGGGGGGCTCGCCGGCGAACTTCCTCGACGCGGGCGGCGGCTCGGACGCGGAGAAGATCAAGCAGGCGGTCGACCTGCTGCTCGCGAACGACGCGGTGAAGGCGGTGCTGTTCAACATCTTCGGCGGCATCACGCGCTGCGACGAGGTCGCGCGGGGGCTGATCGCGGCGTTCGAGGAGATCAAGCCTTCGGTGCCGTTCGTGGTGCGCCTGGACGGCACGAACGACGTGGAGGGCCGCCGCCTGCTGCAGGAGGCGGCGCTGCCGAACGTGCACGCGGCGAAGACGATGAACGAGGCCGCAACGAAGGTCGTCGCGCTGGCGGCCGGGGCATGAACGCGCATGGCTGCGCTGGATCGTCGTCCTCGGTCGCTCGCGTGCAAAGCACGCCACGCTCCCTGCGTCCTCGCCCAGCTTGCCCTGCGCGCCCATGCCGAACCGTCGTTGAAAGGAAGGCATCATGAGCGTCCTAGTTGACGAGTCGACGCGCCTGTGCGTGGCCGGCATCACCGGCCGCGAGGGCACGTTCCACACGCTCAACAACCGCAGCTACGGAACGAACGTGGTAGGCGGCGTGACGCCGGGCAAGGGCGGCCAGGACGTCGAGGGCATCCCGGTGTTCGACACGTGGGAGCAGGCGATGTCCGAGGCGCAGCCGAACACGGCGATGATCTTCGTGCCGCCGCGGTTCGCCGCCGACTCGATCCTTGAAGCGGCCGCGGCGGGCGTCGAGCTCGTGATCGCGATCACGGAGGGCATTCCCGCGCACGACGAGCTGCGCGTGTACAACCTGCTGAAGCGCGAAATAAAGAATGCCCACCCACCCACGCGCCTGATCGGCCCCAACTGCCCGGGCATCCTCTCGCCGGGCAAGGCCAACGTGGGGATCATCCCGGCGTCGTTCTTCAAGGCGGGCAGCGTCGGCGTGGTCTCGCGCTCGGGCACGCTGACCTACCAGATCGGCAACGAGATCGCCCAGGCGGGCGTCGGCTGCAGCACGATCGTGGGCATCGGCGGCGACCCGGTGCCGGGCTCGTCGTTCGTGGACGTGCTGGAGCTGTTCGAGGCGGACCCCGAGACGGAGCTGGTGGTGCTCTCGGGCGAGATCGGCGGCTCGGCGGAGGAGGAGGCGGCGGAGTACATCGCGGGGCACATGAGCAAGCCGGTGGTGGCGTACATCGCCGGCTTCACGGCGCCGGCGGGAAAGCAGATGGGCCACGCGGGCGCGATCGTGTCGGGCAGCGCGGGCACGGCCGCGGCGAAGGCCCAGGCGCTGGAAGCGAAGGGCGTGCGCGTCGGGCGCACGCCGACTGAAACAGCGAGCATCGCCGTCGAGGTTCTTGGCGGCGCGCTCACGGCCAAGTAGATCGTGCGAGCGTTGCGGTGGATGCGACGACGCCGCTGCTCGCCTTCGAGAGCGTAAGCAAGCGGTACTCCGAGGGAGGCCGTGAGACCCTCGCGCTGGATCGGGTCTCGTTCGAGATCCACGCCGGCGCGTTCGTGGCGGTCTACGGCGCGCGGCAGTCGGGCAAGTCGACGCTGCTGCGACTGATGGCGGGGATCGAGGCGCCGAGCGCGGGGGTCGTGCGCTTCGAAGGGCGCGACATGGCCGCGATCTCGGCTGCCGATCGCAGTCGCATCCTGCGCAGCCATGCGGCGTTCGTGGCGCCGCATGACTGGTCGTCGGGCCCGGGCGAGAGGGTCGTGGACCACGTGATCCTGGCGGCGGCGAGCAAGGGTCTGAGGCTGCGCGAGGCGCGGCGGCGCGCGCAGCTGATGCTCGCCGAGGTCGACCTGGCCGGCCGCGCCGAAGAGCCCTCGAAGCTGCTCTCGCCCACCGATCGCATGCGCGTGATGCTCGCCCAGGCGTTCGTCCGCGAGCCGTCCCTGCTGCTGCTCGACGAGCCGGCCGTGTTCCCGAGCCCGAGCGACAAAGACGCGTTCCTGGGGTGGCTGCGGGCGCTCGTGCAGGAGCGCCAGATGACGCTCGTGATCGCCTCGGTGGACATGCAGGCGCTGCAGGGCGCGACGGAGCTGATGTCGATCGCGGACGGCGAGCTGATCTCGACGGCGCCGCAGGGGACGGTCGTCGCGTTTCCCAGGCGAGGCGCCGGCGAGCGGCCGGTACGCTAGGCCTCCATGGACCGCGACCTCGCGCAGACGCTTGGCGAGCTCGAGCGCAAGCTGCTCGAGCTTGAGCGCACGCTGAACGCGATGAACAGCGAGCGGGAACCGACCCCCGCCCACCCCGCCGCCGAGTCCGAGACGATCCGCCACGCCTCTCCCCCGCAGCCGGTCGCCGCCGCGTCGGAGAGCTCCGGCTGGAGCAGGATCGTCGACGAGACGGTCGAGCCGGCGCAGCCGGGCGCGCGGGCGCCGCTGCCACCGCCAGCCGCCGTGCCGCCGGCGCCTGGCCCACCCCCACCCCCGAGCCCGCCGGCGGCCCGTGCGCCGTGGCCCCCGCGGGCCGCACCGCCGCCGCTCTCAGCGCAGCCTCCGAGCGCGGCGGAGCTGCTGCGCTTCCGCGATCGGCTGGAGCGCGCGGCGCGCGAGCTGACCCATGACTACGACGAGCTGCTCGGACGCCTAAGCTACGCCGCTGTGCCAACCACGACCGGCCCCACGATCTCCTTCGCGCGCGGCGCGCCGTCGCTCGACATCGTCGACGTGGACGGCCTGCGCGACGCGGCGGTGCGCGCGTTCGAGAGCGACCCGGCGGGCACGACGGCGTACGGCACGTCGGTCGGCTACCCGCGGCTGCGCAGCTGGATCGCGGACCGCCACGGCGTTGAGCCGGAGCGCGTGCTGGTGACGAACGGGTCGATGCAGGCGGACGCGTTCCTGTTCGAGCAGCTGGTGCGGGCGGGCGACGAGGTGATCGTGGAGCGCCCGACGTATGACCGCACGCTGCTGTCGCTGCGCGGGCGCGGGGCGCAGATCCATGCGGTCGAGCTGGAGCCGGACGGCATCGACACGGACGCGCTCGCGCACCTGCTGACCGGCCCGACGCCGGTGCAGCCGACGCTCGCGCACATCATCCCCAACTTCCAGAACCCTGCCGGGTACACGCTGTCGTTCGAGAAGCGCAGGCAGCTGCTACAGCTGGCGGCGGACCACGGCTTCATGGTGTTCGAGGACGACCCGTACGTGGAGCTGCGCTTCAGCGGCGAGACGCTGCCGACGATGCTGTCGATGGACCCGGAGCGCGTGGTGTACGCGTCGTCGTTCTCGAAGACGGTGTGCCCGGGCATCCGCGTCGGCTACCTCGTCGGCCCGCCCGACCTGGTCGCGGCGATCGCGAAGCTGGCGACGAACACGTACATCTCGCCGAACATGGTCGCGCAGTCGATCGTGTACGAGTTCTGCGCGTCGGGCGCGATCGAGCGCTCGATCGAGACCGTCAAGGCGGCGCTTTCGGAACGCGTGCAGGCGCTGGCGAACGCGCTGCGCAGCGAGCTCGCGGAGGCGGAGTTCGTGGTGCCGCAGGGCGGCTACTTCATGTGGGTGACGCTGCCGGAGGGCACGGACGTGGCGGCGCTGTACGACGCGGCGGCCGAGCGCGGCGTGTCGTTCGTGAAGGGCACCGACTTCCTGCTGGAGGGCGGCGAGAACACGCTGCGCCTGGCCTACTCGGGCGTGACCCCCGAGCAGATCGACGCGGGCGTCGCGCGACTCGCCGAGGCCTACAGGTCCCTTTAGCGACCGTACCGTTGCCCCAGCACCAGCTGCTCGGGCAGCGCGGTGCGCGGCGGCGGCGAGGGGTCGGCGATCACGGAGACGGTCTCGGCAACGCTGGAGGTGACGCCGATGCGCCGCCCGTCGGCGGTCTTGAGCTCGACGTGCTCGGGGCCGCGCTCGACCACCACCGCCTCCAGCCCGGGCTCCAAACCCGAGGCCTTGAGGTAGTGCAGGAGGTCCTCGGCCTCGTTCTCGAAGCGCAGCACGCGCACGCTGGCGCCGACGTCGACGTCGGCGAGCGGGACGCCGGCCAACCGCGCGCCGGCGACGATGGGGTGCCCGTGCGGGCATGTCTTGGCATCGCCGATGGCGGCGAGCATGCGCTCCTCGAGCACGGGCGACATGGCGTGCTCGAGGCGCTCGGCCTCCTCGTGGACCTCGTCCCAGGGGACGCCGAGGACGTCGGTGAGGAAGCGCTCGATCAGGCGGTGCCTGCGCACGATGCCCTCGGCGTGGTCGGCGCCGCTGGCGGTGAAGGCGATCGCGCGGTCGGAGCCGCGCGTGATGTAGCCGTCGCGCTCGAGGCGGCCGATCATCTCGTGGACGGTCGGCGGCGAGAGCTGCATGGCGCGGGCGACGTTGGCGCCGGTCATCGGCAGGCCGGCCTCCTGCAGCCAGAAGAGGATCTGCAGGTACTCCTCCTCGGCGACGGTGGCGGTCTCCGCGGTCATCTCAGCTGATCATAGGTGCACTCGCTGGGCGGCTTGTCCTGGCGCCAGCGGCGCAGCTTGGCGCCATGGCGGATGCGCCCGGCGGAGACGTGGTCGAAGTCGATCTCGACGACGAGCTCGGGGCGCAGCCCGATCCACTCGAGCTCCTTGCCGGCGCTCCAGCGGCTGGGATCGGCGGAGCCGCGCTCTCCGGTCTCGTACGGCGCGAGGAAGCCGACGAGGCGCCGCTTCTCGGCGGCGGAGAGGCCGGAGCAGTGCCCGACGACTCGCAGCTCGTCACCGTCGTAGAGGCCGAGGATGAGCGCGCCGACTGTGTCGGGCTCCTTGCCTGGTCGCCAGCCGACGACGATCGCGTCGATCGTGCGCACGCGCTTGACCTTGGCCATGCCCTTGCGCTCGCCGGGACGGTAGGGCGCGGAGCGCTCCTTGGCGATGGCGCCCTCGGCGTGCTGCAGCCACCGCCGGGCCTCCTGGACGCTCGAGACGGTGGGCATCAGCTCGACGGGCGCGCGCGCGAACGCCTCGCCGGCGAGCAGCTGCTCGAGCGCGGCGCGGCGCTCGGCGAACGGCAGCTCGAGCAGCGAGTCGTGTTCGTGCGCGAGCAGGTCGAAGGCGACGTAGGAGGCGGGCGTCTCGGCGGCGAGTCGCTGGATGCGCGAGACGGCCGGGTGGATGCGCTGGCCGAGCGCGTCGAAGTCCTCGCGGCCGCCCGAGTCGCGCACGACGATCTCGCCGTCGAGCACGTAGCGGCCGGCGGGGAACGTGAGCTCGGGGAAGTAGCGCCCGAGCGGCTTGCCGTTTCGCGACTGCAGGAACACGTCGGCGCCGCCACGTGCCCCGGACGGGGTATCGACGAACGCGAGGCAGCGAAAGCCGTCGAGCTTGATCTCGTACACGTAATCGTCGCCCGTGGGCAGCTCCTTGCGCGAGAGCGCCAGTTGTGGCTTGAGTGTGGGCTGCAGCGGCAGGGTCACCCTGCCTCCGGCTGGCTGGAGCGCGCACGGCTGGGCTGCACCCGCGGCGGCTCGCCCTTGTGCTTGCGGAAGTGCGGCGGCCAGGGCGCGTCGCCGAGGCCCTCGCGCTCGTCGCGGGCGGCCAGCTCGAGCAGGCCGTCGAGGCGCCCGGGGTGCTCGTCGATGCTGGCGGAGGGGTCGCCGCGCTCGCGCAGGCGCGCGGGGACGGTCGTGAGCGTCAGCTCGGCGGGGTCGACGTCGGGGACCTCGTCCCACTGCAGCGGGCAGGAGACGCGCGCGTCGGGGACGGCTCTGACGGAGTAGGCGGAGGCGACGGTGCGGTCGCGGGCGTTCTGGTTGTAGTCGATGAACACGCCCTCGCGCTCCTCCTTCCACCAGCGGCTGGTGGCGCGGCCGGGCATGCGCCGCTCGACCTCGCGCGCGAGCGCGAGCGCGGCGCGGCGGACTTCTTCGAAGCTCTCGTGCGGCTCGATGCGCACGTACACGTGCATGCCGCGCGAGCCGGACGTCTTGGGGTAGCCGCGCAGGCCGTGCTCGTCGAGCACCTCGCGCGCGCCGAGCGCGACCTCGCGCACCTCGGAGAAGGGGACGCCGGGGCCGGGGTCGAGGTCGACGCGCAGCTCGTCGGGATGGTCGAGGTCGGCGCGCCGCACGGGCCACGGGTTCCAGTCGATGACGCCGAGGTTGACGCCCCAGACGAGGTGCGCGGCGTCGTTGGCGACGAGCTCGCGCGCGTGGCGTCCGCTGGGGAACGTGACGGTCGCCGTCTGCAGCCAGTCTGGGGCGCTGTCGGGCACGCGCTTCTGGAAGAACGGCTCGCCCTCCACCCCGTCGACCCAGCGCTTGAGCGTCGTCGGGCGCTCGCGCAGGTGGCGCACGACGGCGGTCTCGCACTCGACGTAGTAGTTGACGAGATCGATCTTCGTGAGGCCGACGTCGGGGAAGAACGGCTTGTCGGGATTGCTCACGCGCAGCTCCCGCCCGCACACCTCCACGACGACGTGCTGGCTTTTCGCGGCGGCCATTGCTGGAAGGATGCCCGATCGTGGCATCCCGTATCCACCGCGCGCCGGCGACGGCCCCTCTCTGGCGGGGAGCGCACGGCGTGGGCATCTCGCAGACGGTGCTGGTCGCGTGCGCCCCGTTCGGTCCGCGCCTGCCGGCTGACGCTGTGGCGAGCGCGATCGCCCGCGGCCTCCAGGACGGCGGCCTGCCCGAGCCCGACGTCTGCCCGTTGTCCGGACCCGGCGCCGCCGCCGGCACACGCACGGGCGAGGGGGACGTGCGGGAGCTGCTCGACGCGCTCGACTTCGACGCGCGCATGCGCGCCGCGCGGGCGGTCGTCATCGGTGCGCGGCGGCTGGAGGAGCGCGCGCTGGCGGGCAGCGTGACGTTCGAGATCGCCACGCGCGCCCGCCAGGGCGGCATACCGGCTTACGCGGTGGCCGGCGAGGACGCGCTGGAGCCGTTCGACGCGCGCATCCTCGACCTCCAGCTGGTTCTGCAGGCCGACAGCCGCAGGGCGCTGGCGGCGGCGGGCCGCAGGCTGGCGAGCATCGTCTGAGCATCGCCCTTCCGGGGCGATCGCGCGGCGCTGCCTCGCGCCCCGCGAGGGCGATCACGCGGCGCTGCGCTCGCGCGGCGCCCGGGCGAGCGCCCGCGCCAGCTGGTGCACCAGCAGCACGGCATCGACGACGGTCCCGTACTCGAGGTTGGCCGGCACGTCGCTCGGCAGGTGGTAGTTGGCGGGGCTGAGCCAGTCGGTGACAGATACGAACGTCGCGGTCGGGTAGCCGGCGCGGCTGGGGATGACGCTGTCGGTTGAAGCGCGCGCACGAAAGCCGCGCCGCAATGGAATCTCGAGCCTTTGTGCGTGCTCGTCCAGCGCGTCGCGCAGCCATGGGCCGGCGTAGTCCTCCATCCACACCGGACCCTCCCCCTCGAGCATCGCCAGATGCGGCGAGCCGACGGTGTCGAGGTTGACGAAGCACGTGCTCTCGGGCGCGAGCTCGTGACGATGGCGCGCGAGGAACGCGCGCACCCCGTCCTGCAGCGTCTCCTCGGCGCCGCAGGAGACGAGCAGCACGCGCAGGCCCGGCGGCGGCGCATGGCGCAGGAGCTCGGCAAGCGCCACCAGCGAGGCGACGCCTGAGAGGTTGTCGTTGGCGCCGGCGACGGTCTGGCTGCGCCACACGTCCGCGACGATCGCCGTGCCGAGGGCGCCGATCGCCAGGCCGGCGCGCGCGGGCACGCGCCGCCGTGCGGCGGCCGCCGCGATCGTGCACAGCGGCCCCGCCAGCCCGATCCACCACTGTGGCGCGGGCGATTTGATCCGGTCGAACAGCCGCGGCACGAGCTCGTAGAGCCGCCGCTGCAACGTCTGGTCGAACAGCAGCCCGGTCTGGGGCGCGTCGTGGTGCGCGAGCACGACGAGCGTGTCGATCGGCCGCCCGGCGCCCTCCCCCGCGGCGCTCGTCCGCTCGTCGCGCGGCCCCTGCCCCGCACCGTGCTGGCCGACGCGCGCGACCACGTTGACGGTGCTGCGCCTGCGGCGCGCTGCCCGCCGCAGGATCCGCGGCCCGTTCTGCGCCTCGTCGACGATGCCGGCGAGCGTCGCTGCGGCGATCAGCGCGCCGCTCGCGCGCCGGCCGCTGAGCACGAGCGCGGCCCCGAGCGCGCCGAGCAGGCCGAGCCCGGTGGCGGTCGGCGGGAAGATCCCCCACGACGGCTCGTCCTCGAGCGCCACCTGCACGCCGTCGATCGCGCGCAGCCGCTCGGCCAGCCACTCGGCGGCCTGCCGCTCACCCGGCGAGCAGGGTGTGCGGTCGAGCGGAGCGAGCGTCTCGACGACCTCGCGCAGGACGTCCTGCAGTGACCCGCGGTCAGGCTCGTTCGCGTCGCTGATCACACGAGGCACCCCGCTCACGCGAGGCATTCTCGCTCACCGAGGTTCTCATAGGAAGCACTGTCCCTGACGCAAGTGCGCCATGCGGTGGCGCGCTCGTGCGGATCGCTAGGCTCGCTCATCAGATGACCGAGCCCGAGCCTACTCCGAGCCCGGGCGCTCGCGCCACGCGTGCGCTCTCGTTGACCGCGCCGGGTGCGAAGCGGGCGACGGTGATCGGCGCCGGCTCGTTCGGGACCGCGCTGGCCGTCCTGCTGGCCCGCGGCGGCCTGCGCACGACGCTGCAGACGCGCACGGCGGAGCAGGCGGAGCTGATCGACAAGCAGCGCGAGAACCATCGATACCTGCCCGGCGTGGAGCTGCCGCCCCAGCTGCGCGTCGAGCCCGCCTCGGCGGGCGTCGCGCGTGCGGATTACGTGTTTCTGGCGGTGCCCTCGAGCGGCCTCGGCGAGGTGATCGAGCGGCTCGGGGCGACCGGCCTGGGCCGGCGCACGGCGGTCGTGTCGGTCGCCAAGGGCCTCGTCCCCCCGGAGGGGCTGCCGCCGACGCGCGTGCTCAGCGCGCACTTCGGCCCGGAGCGGGTCGCGTGCGTGGGCGGGCCCGCGCACGCGCAGGAGATGGTGCACGCCGGCGCCGGGCTGGTGGCTGCCTGTGCGGAGGAGGAGCTCGCGCGCTCGCTCGCGCAGGTGTTCACGCGTGCGGGCGTCGTCTGCGAGCTGTCCGACGACCCGGTCGGCGTGGAGCTCGCGGGCGCTGCCAAGAACGCGGCGGCGCTCGCCGCGGGCGCCACCGAGGCCCAGGGCCTGAACGCCGCGGGCGCGGCCGCCGGGCACATCTTCGCGGAGGTGTGGCGCTACGCCGAGACGCTCGGCGCGCGGCCGGAGTCGATGATCGGCCTGGCCGGCGCCGGCGACCTGGTGGCGACCGCGCTGGCGCGCGAGAGCCGCAACCGCCGCGCGGGCGAGCTGCTCGCGGCGGGCGTGCCCGCGGCGGAGATCCCGGCTCAGATCGGCCAGGCGGTCGAGGCGCTGGAGTCGGTGCCGCTCTTGGCGCGGGCGCTGGAGACGGCGGGCGTCGGCGCACCGGTCACGAGCGCCCTCGGGCGGCTCATCTCGGGCGAGCTTCCGCTCGACGACTGGGTGGCGCTGGTGCGCGCCACCGTGCCGCCGCCCGCGCTCTGGCGCAGACGTCCGACGCCGGGGTTCTGGCGGCGCGTGTGGCGGCGCCTGTCGGGCGGGTAGCGCGCCCCCTCACTGGTGGCGCTGCGCAACCTAGAAAGCCATCAGCGTGCTGACGACGGCCTCGTAGACGCCCGCGCCGTGGCCGGCCTCGCACACGCGCACGTTGGCGTACGCCGCCAGCTCCTCGCGCATCGACGGGTCGCGCTCGAGCGCGTTGGCGACCAGCCAGAAGGCGTCCACCTCGGCGGCGCACGCGAGGTCCTCGCGCGAGTCGCCCACCGCGAACGTCTGCGCGCGCTCGTAGCCGCGCGCACGGCGATGCAGCGCCACCGCCGCGACCTTCGAGGCGCCCGCGGGCACGAGGTGGTAGCCGCGCACGTGCGGCAGCGCCGCCAGCGCCTCCGAGCGGCGGCTGACGACGCCGTTGTCCACCAGGCGCAGGTTCTCGTGGCCGTGCTCGACGAGCACGCGATCCGCCTCCACCGCGTCCACGAGGCCGCGGAACAGGTGCGAGACCTCGCGCTGCACGTGCCATGGCTCGTGGTACTCCAGGCGCCCGGCGTAGCGCTCGAGCAGCAGCGCGGGCGCGCCCGCGCGCTCGATCTGCTCGGCGATCGTCAGCTCGCCCGGCAGCAGCTCCCCCGTCAGCCAGTGCTCCTCGCCGTCCAGCACCACGCACGCGCCCGCCTCGTAGATGAACGAGGACTGGCCCAGCAGCCGCGCGTCCTCCATCACCTGCGCGCGGCGCCGGCCCGACATCAGCACGACCTCCACGTCGGCTCGCAGGCACGCCTGCACCGCGCGCACGCCGTCGATCGTCACCCGCCCCTCGCCGTCGTGCAGCATCGACGCGCCGCGGCCCAGCAGCGTGCTGTCCAGGTCGAGGTACAGGCAGCGCGCGCTCACGCGACCGTCACAGTCGCCAGCGGCGGGCGCTCGACCGGCGCCGACTCGACGTCCGCCTCGCTGCCGTCCATGTCGACCAGCCGCCCCTCCCGCTCCAGGCGACTGGCGATCGTCGCGAGCACCGTCCGCGCCATCGGCTCGAGCGCCGACAGCGGCTGGTGGCGGTTGCGGTGCTCGTCGAGGTCCACCTGCGCGATGCCGTCCAGCCCCAGCTTGCGCCACGCGTCGATCAGCATCGCGATCTCCACGCCGTAGCCGGTCGCGAACGGCAGTCCTTCGAGCAGCTCGCGCCGCGCGGCCACCTCGCCCGCGAGCGGCTGGCGCACGCCGGCGAGCTCCGGGTAGAACAGCGCGAGCGCCGGGCGCGCGGTCAGACGGCTGACACGCCCGCCGCCGTTCGCGTCGGCTACTCCCTCCAGGCGCAGCGGCCGGCGGTAGAAGGCCTTGACGAACGACACCCCCGGCTCGCACACCAGCGGCCCCAGCAGCCCCGTGGCGAAGTGCGCGGAGAAGCCCTCCGTGTCGGCGTCGAGGAAGCACACCAGCTCGCCGTCGAGCACCGACAGCGCGCGCCACATCGCATCGCCCTTGCCCAGCACCGGCCCGTACGCGGGCATCAGCTCCGCCTCCTGCCACACGGTCGCGCCCGCACGCGCGGCCACCGCCGCGGTGCCGTCCGCCGAGGCGGCGTCGACGACCGCCACCTCGTCGATCGCGCCCGCCTCGCGCAGCGCCACCAGCGCCGCGACGATCTCCCCGACCGTCTGCGCGCAGTCGCGCGCGGGCAGGCACACCGACACGCTCTGCGCGCGCTCGGACGCGATCCGCTGCGCTGAATACGGCGAATGGTGGAAGGTGCGGGCTTTCGCCCAGGCCTCGGCGGCGCTCGCTGACATCGCCTCTACTATCTCAAGTCCTTGCCCCTCGACCGCACAATCGAGCCGTGGAGCGCGCTGCTGGACGCGGGGCGCGAGGACGGTCGGCTGGTCCGCGAAGCGCACGAAGGACCCGGTCGCGCGCGGCTCGTCGAGCTGCCGCCGCAGCTGCACCCCGAGGTGCTCGGCGCCCTGCGCAGGATGGGCATCGAGCAGCTGTACTCCCACCAGGCGCAGGCGCTGTACGCGGCCACCGCCGGCCCCACGATCGTCACCACCGGCACCGCGTCGGGCAAGTCGATGTGCTTCAACCTGCCCACCCTGCACATCCTCTGCGAGCAGACGCGCGCGCGGGCGCTGTACCTGTACCCGACGAAGGCGCTCGCCCAGGACCAGGCGCGCGCGCTCAGCGCGTTCGGGCTGACCAAGCGCGTGCGCCCGGCGATCTACGACGGCGACACGCCCAGAGAGGCGCGCCGGCAGATTCGCAAGAGCGCCAACGTCGTGCTCACGAACCCCGACATGCTGCACGTGGGGATCCTGCCCAACCACGCCGCCTGGGCGGAGCTGTTCGCCAACCTGGCGGTCGTCGTGATCGACGAGGCCCACGTCTACCGCGGCGTGTTCGGCTCGCACGTCGCCAACGTCCTGCGCCGGCTGCGGCGGATCGCAGCGGCGTACGGCACCGACCCGGTCTTCATGCTGACCTCCGCCACGATCGCCAACCCGGTCGAGCTCGCCGAGCGCCTCACCGGCCTGCAGGATGTGCAGCTGATCGACGCCGACGGCTCGCCGGCGCCGCGGCGGCGGATCGCCATGTGGAACCCGCCGCTGACCGACGAGGCGCTCGGCACGCGCCGCTCGGCGCTCGGCGAGGCGGCCGAGCTGCTCGCGCGCCTCGCGCGCGACGGCGCGCGCACGATCTGCTTCATGAAGTCGCGCAAGGGCGTCGAGGTGCTCAGCCGGCTCGTCAAGGACGACCTGCAAGGCAGCCACCCGGAGCTGGCGGAGCAGGTGGAGCCCTACCGCGCCGGCTACACCCCGCAGCAGCGGCGCGAGCTCGAGCAGCGGCTCGTGCGCGGCGAGCTGCGCACGGTCATCACCACCGACGCGCTCGAGCTCGGCATCGACATCGGCGAGCTGGACGCCGCCGTCGTCGTCGCGTTCCCCGGCACCGTCGCCTCGCTGCGCCAGATGTGGGGCCGCGCGGGGCGGCGCGGACGGGGCCTGGCGGTGTACGTGGCCGGCGAGGACGCGCTCGACCAGTTCTTCTGCCGCAACCCCGAGGACTTCCTCGACCGGCGCGTCGAGGCGGCGATCCTCGACCACGAGAGCCCGCTGATCCACCGCGCGCACCTGCTGTGCGCCGCCCACGAGGGCCCGCTGTCGCGCGGCGACGCCGAGCTCCTCGGCCCGCGCTGGGAGGCCCACGCGGAGGTCCTGCAGAGCGAAGGCGCGCTGCGCCGCCGCACGGCGACGATCGCAGGCGACACATATGTTCCCGGCGACGCGGGCTCCTACCCCGCCGCGGAGGTCTCGCTGCGCTCGGCCTCGCCGTCCAGCTTCGCGATCGTCGACGTCTCATCCGGCGAGCTGCTCGGCTCCACCGAGGCCGCGCGCGCACACGCGACCGTCCACGAGGGCGCCATCTACCTGCACCAGGGCCGCTCCTACGAGGTGGGCGAGCTCGACCTGGAGCGCCGGCGCGCGCTCGTGTCGCCGTTCGCCGGCGACTGGTACACGCAGCCGAAGTCCGAGACCGACACCGAGATCGTGCGCCTGCTCGACCGCCGCGAGGCGCTCGGCGTGACGCTGTCCTTCGGCGAGGTCAGCGTCACCGACACCGTCCTCGCCTACCAGCGCAGGCGCCTGTCCGACCACGGGGCCGACTCGGGGGCTGGCGGACATCGGGTCATCGACATCGTCGCGCTCGAGCTGCCGCCCACGAGCTTCCCCACGCAGGCGCTGTGGTTCGAGCTTCCCGGAGCCGGTCCGCTCGCCGCCCGGGCGGGGGACGATCCAAGCTCGCTCGCCGACACCCTGCCGGCGGAGATCCTGCTGGGAGCGCTGCACGCGACCGAGCACGCGCAGATCGCCGTGCTGCCGCTGATCGCCATGTGCGACCGCTGGGACATCGGCGGCCTGTCCACCAACTTCCACCCGCAGACGGGCGCGCCCACGATCTTCCTCTACGACGGCCATCCCGGCGGCATCGGCATCGCGCGCACCGCCTACGCGCGCTTCGAGGAGCTGTGCGAGGACGCGCGGCGGCTGATCGCCGGCTGCCCGTGCGCGAGCGGCTGCCCTTCGTGCGTGCAGTCGCCCAAGTGCGGCAACCTCAACGAGCCGCTGCACAAGGCCGGCGCGCTGGCCCTGCTAGAACGGCTGCTCGCAGCCGACGCCGCTCTTACCGCGGCCGGCGGTTGTTGATAGATCGTGCTCAGCGCCCCCAAGACATCAATACTGACGATCGTCCTCGCGATCGTCCTCGCCTGCGCGGCGCTGGCGGCGACCGTCGGCTCCGCCATGGCGCCGCCGCTGCAGGCGGTCGTCTTCGAAGGGCCTGGTGGGCGCACGCCGCTGACGACGTGGACGCTGCGCAAGGACCCGACCAACCAGGGCCAGGCGCTCGGCTGGCAGCGCGGCGGGTTCTCAGGCGGCATCGTCAGCCTGCCGAACGTCGTGAGCCCGACGCCGTACACCGGCAAGGCAGGAGGCCGCAACTACGAAGGCTCGATCGCCTGGTATCGCACGAGCTTCACGGCGCCGCACGCGGGCACGTACGCGCTGAGCTTCCAGTCGGCGAACTACCTCGCGAGCGTGTGGGTCGACGGGCGCGCGCTCGGCTTGCACAGGGGCTCCTACCTGCCGTTCGAAATGCGCACGCGGCTGGCGGCGGGCACGCACGCGGTGGTCGTGCGCGTCGACTGGGAGGACCCCGCGCAGCAGTCGCGCGAAGGCTTTCACCGCACGTGGTTCAACTGGGGCGGGCTCGACGGCGAGGTGGACGTGCGCGCGATCGGCGAAAGCGAGCTGTCGGAACCGAGCGTCCAGACGACGCTCACGCCGGACACGCCGCAGGCGACCGAGGCGAGCGTGAAGGTCAGGGTCGAGGTCCACAACTACGGCCCGAGCCGCACGCTCGTGCCGGAAGGCTCGCTCGTGCACGGCGCCCAGACGATCCCGCTGAGCTTCCCGGAAGTGACGCTCGAACACGACCAGGCGACGAGCGTGACGGCGACCGCGCAGGTGACCGAGCCGGCGCTGTGGTCGCCCACCAGCCCGAACCTCTACCAGCTGGCGCTGGCGATCGGCAAGGAGAGCAGCTACTCCGCCAACGTCGGCCTGCGTCAGCTGACGTGGCACGGCGGCCACGCCTACCTCAACGGAACGCGGCTGCAGCTGCACGGCGCCTCGATCCAGGAGGACGCGCGCGGGCACGGCGACGCGCTGACGCCGGGCGACGAGAACACGATCGTCCGCGAGCTCGAGCAGATCGGCGCCAACGCGGTGCGCTCCCAGCACCCGCTGGACCCGGCGCTGCTGGAACGCCTCGACGAAGCCGGCATCCTCGTGTGGCAGGGGATCGGCCCGGTTGAAGGCGCCGGCAACTGGTACTCGACCACGCCGCAGCTGCTGGCTGACGCCGAGCAGCAGGCGAAGACGGCCGTGCTGGCCGAGCAGCTGCACCCGTCGATCTTCGCGTGGAACCTCGTCGACGAGGTCGCGGGCAACGGGCGCGACAGCCAGGAGGTCTCCTACGTGCACACGATCGCCCACTGGCTGCACCAGCACGACCCCACGCGAATGGTGGCGGTGGACGTGTGGGGCGATCACCCCCCCGAACGCGCCGGCGCGCTGTACTCGGAAGTGGACGCGGTCGCCGAGACCGACTACTCCGGCTGGTACGACTACCCCCGCGACACGCCCGCGCAGCTGGAGGCGAAGATGAGCGAACGCCTGGAAGCGATGCAGCAGACGTTCGCCGGCAAGGTGCTCGTGATCAGCGAGTTCGGCGCCGAATCCAACGGCCTGAACCCGCCGGGGAGCCCCGGCAGCTACGCCTACCAGGCGAAGCTGCTGGCCGAGCACATCGCCGTGTACGCGGCCGACCCGCACATCACGGCGATGCTGATCTGGGTGCTGCGCGACTACCCGCTGAACCCGACGTTCGACGGCGGGTCGATTCACGGCGTGCTGCCACAGCTGAAGCTGATCGAAGGGCTCAACCAGAAGGGGCTGTTCACCTACGCCGGGCAGCCCAAGCCGGGCGTGGTGAACACAGTCGCGCGGCTGTTCAAAGCGCTGCCGGCGGAATAAGACCGCCGGACGGCGGTTGCCCCCGCCGCACCGATGGAAACACCCACGGCAAACTCGTGCTCCATTTCCCCAGCACTGGCGGGGTGACGTAAGCTGCACCTTTCCGCCGCGCCCGCACACGAATATGGTGGGCCGCGTGTCGAGCTCGATCGATGTCGTCATCGTCGCCTACGGCCATTACGACCTCACCAGCAGCTGTCTGCGCCACCTACAGGCACAGACAATCGACCATCACATCATCGTGGTGGACAACGGCTCGGCCGACGACACGCGGGCTCGCCTCCAAAGCGAGTGGCCCAACGTACAACTCGAGTGCATTGACGAGAATCGAGGATTCCCCAAAGCGTGCAACTGGGGCGTGGCGGCAGGGTCCGGTGAGATCGTGGTGCTGCTCAACAACGATGTGGACTGCCGAGCCGACTTCCTCGAGCGGCTGGTTGCCCCGCTGCAAGACGCGACCATCGGATCGGTGGCCTCACTGGTGCTCCAGTCAGATGAACAGTCAGTTGACAGCGTCGGCGTCACGGCGGACATCACTCTCGCTGGGTTTCAACGGCTGCACGGCATGCCGGTCGAGCGTGCACGAGGCAGCCGTCCACTGGTGACAGGGCCGGAGGGTACGGCCGGTGCCTATCGGCGCTCGGCTTGGGAGCAAGTGGGCGGTCTGGACGAGACGATCCCCGCCTATATGGACATATTCGATCTCGCACTGAGACTGCGAAACGCCGGATGGGGGACTGCCTGCGCCCCGGATGCGATCGGCGTTCACCTGGGCTCCGCGACCTATGGCTCCGCCTCCCCCGCACTGCGGCGCCTCGCGGGCTTCGGTCGCGGATACGTGCTGCGTCGCTATGGCGTGCTGCGCGGGCGCGCAGCGCCACGAGCCCTTCTGACCGAGGGCGTCGTGGTTCTCGGCGACGCGCTCATGTCTCGTGATCTGGCTGCGCTGCACGGACGCGTGGCGGGCTGGCGGGCGGGTGGCGGCCACGAGCGTCGTCCGCTGCCGCCAACCGACGCAATCGACACCGACATCAGCTTTTGGGACTCGCTGGCCCTGCGACGCGGTGTCTACAGGGCTCCTTGAGAGCGTGCCCGAGGTGACGGCCATGGCCGATCGGATCGACGTCGTCATCGTCGCCTACAACCGCTACGACCTCACCTGCAACTGCCTGCGCCACCTGCAGGCGCAGACGGTCGACCATCGCGTGATCGTGGTGGACAACGGCTCCACGGACGACACCCGGGCGCGCCTGCACAGCGAGTGGCCCACAGTGCACGTCGAGTGCTTCGATCAGAACCAGCACTTCCCCAAGGCCTGCAACCGGGGTGTGGCGGCAGGGTCCGGTGAGATCGTGGTGCTGCTCAACAACGACATCGACTGCCGGGCCGACTTCCTCGAGCGGCTGACGCTGCCGCTGCAGGATGAGACCGTGGGATCGGTGGCTTCGCTGGTGCTGCAGCGAGATGGCGAGCGGATCGACGCCGTCGGGCTGAGCTCAGACGTCACCCTCTCCGCGTTTGCGCGACTGCGGGGACTCCCCGCCGCGAATGCCGACGGAGAGCTCCCCACCCTGATGGGCCCCGGGGGCGGAGCGGCGGCCTACAGGCGAGCCGCGTGGGACCAGGTCGGTGGGCTCGACGAAGCGCTGCTGTTCTACATGGAGGATGTCGACCTCGCACTGCGTTTGAGGATCGCGGGCTGGCGCTCGGTGGCCGAGCCAAGCGCTGTCTGTGTGCACCTGGGCTCGGCCACCCTCGGACATCGCTCCGCGGCACAGCGACGCTACGCGGGCTTCGGCCGCGGCTACATGCTGCGGCGGTATGGGCTTCTTCGCGGGCGCAGCGCGCTTCGTGCCCTGAGCACCGAGGCGATCGTGGTGCTCGGCGACATCGTCATCTCGCACGATCTGGCCGCGTTGCGCGGTCGACTCTCGGGGTGGCGTGCGGGGCGTGCGCGACCTCAGCTCGCGCTCCCAGCGGAGGCCGTCGACAAGAGCATCGGCTTTCGCGACTCGCTCGCGCGGCGGTGGCGAATGTATGCGTTGCCGGACGCGTGACCGAGGAGCCGCGAGATCGAGGGCGGACGACGGACAGATCTCACGACGGCGACCGTCCGCGCAACCGCGGGATCTGATCCAGAAGCTCACGTGGCACCGCGCCCAGCACGAGCAGAGTCGCGCAGTAGACGCTCAGGGCCAGCACCGGCCTGACGACATTCGGCAGGTTCGGTGGAACCAGCGCGAGCGCCCCGAGCAGCGCGGCGAGAGCCGCACGTGGCATGCCGGCGATCGACACCAGCGGGCGGACTCCGGCATGCACGACCGCGATCGCCAAGATCCCGGTGTACAGAACCTCCACGGCGGTCGTCGCGCTCGCCGCCCCGACGGCACCGTAGCTGGAGGCCAGCACCCCCGTGAGCACGCCGCTGAGCAGGAGAGCCGCGACATTGATCAGAAGCACCTCGCGGTAGCGCGCCAGGCTGAGCAGCGCGTACCCGAGCACCGCTCCTACGAAGGTCGCTATCAGGGCGAACCCCTGAATCCGCAATATGGTGGCCGCGGGAGCGAACTTCGGGCCGGCGACGACACCGATGATGAAGCTCGCGCCGGTGATCAGCGACAGCCCCACGGCGGCACCGAGGAGCAGGCAGGCGTCGAATGTGCGCCCGAGCGCGTAGTCGAGACGAGCGCGGTCGTCTCTGGCGGCTCTCGAAAAGATCGGCAGCATCGATCCCACGATCAGTTGGGGGACCACGAACAGGACTTCGATAATGCGAAACGACGCCCCGTAGTACCCGGTCTGCAAGCCGCTGGTGACGTGAGACATGATCAGAATCGCCAGCCGGAAGTACACAACCCCGACGGCGGCGGCCATCGAGTAAGGCAGCGTGCGGCGCAGCAGCGGACCCCAGATCGCACGATCGAACGCCGGGAGCAGCGGCATCGACCTGCGGATCAGGAACGCGCCCAGCACGGTCGCCGCGATTCCCGCGGGGATCGTCGCGGCCCAGAAGGGCAGCAGCGGCGCGCCGACTAGCACGAGCACGACGATTGCCGCCGCCGTCCCGACCTGTCGCAGCACCTCGATGGCTGTCACCGCCGGCAGCTGCAGCCGAGCCAGAAGCGGCAGCGAATATGTGGTCTGCACTGTCAGCAGCACAAAACCGCCGCCGGCGAGCAGCGTGCCAACCACCAGCGTGTATGAGTATCCGCTGACAACGGCGACGCCGAGAGCGAGAAGAGCTCCGGCGGAGATGCAGACCAGGCGCAGGCCGGCCAGACTCCGGAAGAAGCCCTGCGCCAGGCTTGGGATGAGCGTGCTCAGTTCGCGCACCCCGATCGCGGCCAACCCTGTTTCGATGGCCCCGCAGGTCAGGGTAACCAGCGATAGCACGGTGACGTAGTCACCGGTCGCCACCACGCCCAGGTGGCGCAGCAGTAGCGCGGAGGAGACAACGCTCACCGCCACCCCGACGACGTAGCCGACCGTTCGCAGGGCCCCGCCGCGGATCGCCGCGACGCCCGCGTCAGGCGTGTCGAGCAGATCCGACGTAACTGGGATCGGCGGCGCGGCCACCTGCTCACTCACCGTGTTCCTGCCACCATCGCACGGTTGCGGCAAGACCCTCCGCGAGCCCGAATCGAGGCCGATAGCCGACCTCGTCGTGCAGTCGCGAGACGTCGGCCAGCAGCAGCGGCGGCTCCCCTGGACGATCCGGCAACATCCCAGGGCGAACCAGCTCAGGATGCCCTATCAGCTCGACGATCCGGTCGACGACGTCTCCCACCGGCACGCCTACGCCTGAGGCGATGTTGACAGCTCCGACGACGGAACTGTCCAGTAGCGCTACCACAGCGCCGGCGACATCCTCCACGTGCAGGAAGTCGCGGACCTGCTCGGGGCTCCCGGTTGCGACAGGTTGTCCCGTCAGCAGCGAGCGGATGACCGATGGCACCAGCCGGCCGGGGGCCTCGCGCGGGCCGTAGAGCAGGAACAGCCGACCCCAAGCGAGCTCGACTCCCTCCTGCTCCGCGTAAGCGCTTGCCAGTCGGCGCAGCGCATCCTTGGCCGCGCCGTAAAGCGTCGCGGGAACCAGGGGCGAGCTGGACTCGACGAGCGGGTCGGTGGCGGTCCTCCAGTCGTACTCGGCGCACGTTCCCAGCATCACCAGCCTTCGCCCTCCGGCACAGACGAAGGCGCGCAGGAGGCGCAGGCTGCGCTCCACCCAGGTGACGTTCTCCGGCGCGCCCCAAAAGCGCCCGTGCTCCGTGTACCAGGCGAGGTGAACGAGCCGCTCCGGGGCGAGCTCAGCCATCACCTCATCGACCGCCGCGTAGTCCGCGAGGTCAAGGCGGTGCCACTGGACGCCCGCAAGCGTCGGGGGGCGCGCGCGCGTGCACAGTGCGTGAACCTCGCTATCCGCGCGCGCCAGTCGCGCGAGCACCGGCAGACCGACAAATCCGCCGGCGCCACTCACCAGGACCCGGGTCACTCGCCTCTGCCCGGCAACCGCGACTCCTCAGCACTCCGAGCGCGCAAGCGAGCCTTCGCGCTCTGATATCTCCCAATCGGCGAACGACCTGTCGCGCTCTGAGAGCGTACGCACGCCACCGTCCGCCACTGGCGGCCACTGAATCGCGAAAGCAGGATCGTCCCAGCGAACGCCGCATGCGGACTCAGGTACGTAGCGATGGCCCATCTGGTAGAAGACCTCACAGTCATCTACAAGCGTCTGCAAGCCGTGCGCCACCCCCGGCGGCAGATAGAGCGAGCGAAGACCCTCGGCACTCAACATTACGCCGTGCCAGCGACGGTATGTGGGAGATCCGGGACGCAGGTCGAGAGCCACGTGGAAGGTGACGCCCCGCACGCAGCGCACGAGCTTGGGCTCACCGTGAGGCTCCGCCTGGTAGTGCATGCCCCGGAGCGTGCCGCGGCGGGGACTGAACGAAGCGTTGCACTCGACAACCTCGGCGTTCAATCCCCTTGCCCTGAACTCCTCGACGTCGAACGTGCGTACGAACCAGCCGCGCTCGTCTCCGAGCGCGTCGATCTCGATCACCCAGACCCCCGGGAGCGGTGTCTCCTCGAACCTCATACCGGCGTCGTGCCTTTCACGAGAGCAACGCCAACTCCGGAGTGCGCGCCGCGAACCGGCCTCCCCACTCGCTGATGAAACTGAGCTGCTCTACGATCTCGTCCTTGAGATTCCAAGGAAGGATCACCACGACATCGGGGCGATCCTCTTGGATCGCCCGCGGAGCGCGGATCGGGATGCGGCTGCCGGGCAGGAAGCGTCCCTGCTTGTGCGGGTTCAGGTCGACGGTGTAGTCGAGGAAGTCGCAGCGCACGCCACAGTAGTTGAGCAGCGTGTTGCCCTTCGCCGGCGCGCCGTATCCGACCATCCGCAGGCCCTCGTTCTTGAGACCGATCAGGAACTGGAGAATGCGCCGCTTGTCAGCCTCGACATGGGCGCTGTAGCGAGTGTACGTTTCCAGTCGCTCACAGCCCGCACGGCGCTCGCGCTCGCGCATCTCCAGTGCCCGCGAGGTGTCGGGCTTGCCGGCGTCATCGCGGTGAGCACCATACACGCGCAGCGAGCCGCCGTGCGTCGGCAGCTCCTCGACGTCGAACAGGCGCAGCCCATGCGCAGCAAACACGCGACTGGCGGTTAGGAACGAGAAATACGAGAAGTGCTCGTGGTAGATGGTGTCCCACTGCCTGTCCTCGATCAGCCTCAGCAGGTGGGGAAACTCCATCGTGATTGTGCCGCCGGGCGCTAGCAGGATCTTCATGCCGGCCACAAAGTCGTTGAGATCGGGGACGTGAGCGAGCACGTTGTTGCCCAGCAACAGGTCGGCGCGTGACTCCGCGGCCAACAACCGCGCCATGCGCCGGCCGAAGAACTCCACCAGCGTGGGGATGCCTTTCCGGAGCGCGTCCTCGGCGACATTGGCGGCGGGCTCAACGCCGAGCACGCGGATACCGCGCGCGTGAAAGTACTGCAGTAGGTAGCCGTCGTTGGAGGCAAGCTCGACCACGTGGCTGTGCTCTCCGAGTCCGAGCGTCTCGGTCATCTGGTCGGTGTAACGACGGCAGTGTTCGAGCCAGCTGGCGGAGTAGGAGGAGAAGTAGGCGTAGTCGGAGAAGATCCGCTCGGGCGTCTCGAACTCCTCCAACTGCACCAGGAAGCAGCGGTCGCAGACCAGCGCACGCAGCGGAAAGTAGGGCTCCATCGCACCGACGCGCTCTGGCGGAAGATAGGAGTTGGCCAGTGGCGAGGAACCCAGATCAGCGAACACGTGCTCGAGCGGAGCGCCGCAGAGCCTGCACGGCGTACCGGTCTCCCCGCTGCTCGACGCGCGGTCCCCCTCAGCTTGGGGGCAGGTGTCGACCGTGAGCCTGCTCATACCAGCGCAGCCTCTCGCTCATAGCTCTCGATCTGTTCCGCGGTGACGGCCGCCATGTCCTCGCCCGCTCGCAGCGCGCGGTACCAGGCGACGGTCGCGTCCAATCCCTCCCCGAGTCCCCATCGCGGCCGCCAGCCGAGGAGTGAGCGAGCGCGCGAGGAGTCGAGCTTGAGGTACCGGGCCTCGTGGAGACGAGGCCGATAGGACTCGTCGTCCTCGACCCACCGCAACTGCTGCGGCCACGACGCGGCCATGCGCTCGACGATCCAGTGCACCGGGCGGGCGTCCTCATCGGCGGGCCCGAAGTTCCAGCCGCCCGCGAACTCGGTGGAGGACCACAGCGCCTGCGCCAGCGTGAGATACCCGCCGAGTGGGTTGAGCACGTGCTGCCATGGGCGGACGGAGCCGGGACTGCGGACGCGCACGGTCCGCCCGTCAAGCACCGCGCGCATGAGATCGGGAATCAGGCGATCTTCTGCCCAGTCGCCACCGCCGATCACGTTGCCCGCGCGCGCCGACGCGACGCGAGCGCAGTCGTCGGCGCAGAAGAAGGAGCGGCGGAACGCATCTGTGACCAGCTCGGCACAGCCCTTGGAGCTCGAGTATGGATCGTGGCCGCCCATCGGCTCGTGCTCGCGGTAGGCCCACTCCCACTCGCGGTTCTCGTAGCACTTGTCCGAGGTGACGTTGACCACCACGCGCACGTTCCCGTCGCGGCGCACGGCGTCGAGCAGGTTGACGGTCCCCATCACGTTGACCTCATAGGTGGTGCGCGGCTCGGAGAACGACGGGCGCACGAGCGATTGCGCGGCCATGTGGATGACGACCTCCGGCCGCGCAAGGGCAAGAGCGGCGACGAGCGCGCGGAAGTCGCGCACGTCGCCCTCGATGTCGTCCATGCCATCGCCAACGCGCGCGAGCTCGTACAGGGAGGGTTGGGTGGGCACCCCCAACGAGAAGCCGGTCACGCGCGCGCCGAGCGCCTGCAGCCAGAGCGCCAGCCAGGCGCCCTTGAAGCCCGTGTGCCCCGTCAGCAGAACCCTGCGCTCGCGCCAGAAGTCCCGGTCGAACATACCGGCAGGCTGCACCGGGCCCAGCGCCACCCCGGGGGACCGCAGGGGATCCAGCAGGGCTCCGGCGGGCCGCGCGGTATCGCTCAGCATCGCCCCGCTCATTTCCACACCCGCCAGGGCGCGCGGCCGGAGTCCCACAGCTGCTCGAGCTGGTTGCGATCGCGCAGCGTGTCCATCGCCTGCCAGAACCCCTCGTGGCGGAACGACGCGAGCTGCCCCTCGCGGGTCAGCGCGCGCAGCGGTTCCTGCTCCCAGGTGGTCTGATCGCCCTCGAGGTAGCGGCCCACGTCCGGGGAGAGGACGAAGAACCCGCCGTTCAGCCACGTCCCGTCGCCACGCGGCTTCTCCTCGAAGCTCAGCACGCGCGTGCCGTTGAGCTCGACCGCGCCGAAGCGGCCGGGAGGCTGCACGGCGGTGACGGTCGCCAGCGTGCCCTGCTCGTGGTGGTAGGCGATCAGCGCCGTGATGTCGATGTCGGCCAACCCGTCGCCGTAGGTGAAGCAGAACTCCTCATCGCCCACGTACGGGAGCACCCGCCTGAGGCGTCCGCCCGTCATCGTCTCTTCCCCCGTGTCCACCAGCGTCACCTTCCACGGCTCGGTGCTCGAGCGGTGAACCTGGACGTCGCCGTGGCCGAGATCGAAGGACAGGTCGCACGTGTGCAGGTGGTAATTGGCGAAGAACTCCTTGATGACGTAACCCTTGTAGCCGAGGCAGATCACGAACTCCTCGACGCCGTGCGCGGCGTAGATCTTCATGATGTGCCACAGGATCGGCTTGCCACCGATCTCCACCATCGGCTTGGGACGGACGCTCGTCTCCTCGCTGAGTCGCGAGCCCAGGCCGCCGGCGAGGATTACCGCCTTCATCGCGCCAGGATCACCTTCCCCGGCACGCGGGGAGAGACTGAACGGGTAACGTCCGACAGCCCAGACCGGATCAAGCTGACAGGCCCTGTCCGCATAGCCAAACGGTACGGCGGCGGTCGAGAATTGCAAGGCCATCCAGGCGACGAACCCAGCGCGGACGAACTTCCGAAATCAGAATTTCGTTAACAGCAGGCCTTTGTTGAACACGTCCAGCGGCGCGGCCATAGAGACAAAGCGCCCTGACTGCCCGCGGACAGCGCGAGCAGGTCCAGCAGCTCCCACCGGCTACCGGTTCCCGCGCGCGATCTTGCGCAAATCGATCGTCTGGTCATACAGCTTGGCGTCGACGCCCTCCTCGAGCGCGACCTCGCGCAGCGGACGCCCGGACTCGGTCGCCTTCTTGACGATCGCGGCGCCCTTGTCGTAGCCGATGGCGCTGTTGAGCGCGGTGGCGACCGCAAGTGTCCCGCCGGCGGAGGCGGCTGTCCCCGCCTTGTTGACCTCGATGCCGTCGACGCACTTCTCGGCGAACGCGCGCGTGGCGGAGGACAGCAGGTGCAGCGACTGCAGCAGGTTGCGGGCGATCAGCGGAATGCGGACGTTGAGCTCGAACTGGCCCTGCATCCCCCCGATCGCGATCGCGGTGTCGTTGCCGATCACCTGCGCCGAGACCTGCAGCACGACCTCGGGCATCACCGGGTTGACCTTGCCGGGCATGATCGAGGAGCCCTTCTGCAGCTCGGGCAGGTAGATCTCGCCGATGCCGGTGCGTGGGCCGGAGCCCATCAGCGCGAGGTCGTTTGCGATCTTGGTGAGCGAGACGGCGATGACCTTGAGCGCGCCGGAGAGCTCGACGAGCGCGTCGCGGTTGGCCTGGGCCTCGAACGGATCGAGCGGGGCGGCGATCTGCTTGAGGCCGGATTCCTTCTTCAGGCGCGCGCGGACCTTCTCGGCGAAGCGCGGATGTGTGTTGAGCCCGGTGCCCGTGGCGGTGCCGCCGAGCGGGATCTGCCCGACGTGGACGAGCGCGGACTGCACGCGCTCCTGCCCGAGCGTCATCTGCGCGGCGTAGCCGGCGAGCTCCTGGCCGAGCGTCACGGGCACGGCGTCCATCAGGTGCGTGCGCCCGGCCTTGACGACGTTCTGGAAGCTCCTGGCCTTCTTCGCGAACGAGCGCTCGAGCTGTTTGAGCGCGGGCAGCAGCTCGTTCTGCGCGACGTCCAACGCGGCGAGGTGCACGGCCGAGGGAAACACGTCGTTGGAGGACTGGCCCATGTTCACGTGGTCGTTGGGGTGCACGCCGTCGCCGGCCAGCTTGGCGATGACCTCGTTGGAGTTCATGTTCGTCGACGTGCCCGAGCCGGTCTGGAAGACGTCGATCGGGAACTGGCGGTCGTGCTTGCCGGCGGCGATCTCCGCGGCGGCGTTCTCGATGCGCGAGGCGCTGCGTTTGGGGAGCAGGCCGAGCTCGCCGTTGACGGCGGCTGCGGCGCCCTTGATGCGCGCCAACCAGTGGATCACCGACACGGGCACCGTCTCGCCGGAGATCGGGAAGTTCTCGACGGCCTTGGCGGTCTCTCCGCCCCACAGCTGCTGATCGGTCGGCATTCATTCTCCTCGTCAGACGGATTGGCGTACTCGCAACATGCTCCAAGCGGGCTGGACCTGCCTCGAACCCTACCCGCAGAACGCGGCGAGCTCCCGTGCGAGGCCGACGGGATCGTCGTAGGCCATCAGGAAGCCGACGCTTTCGAGCACCCGCAGCTGCCCGTGGGGCAAGAGCGCAAGCGCCTCTTCGGCCGGCGCGAGCGGATGCAGGGGGTCCCGGTCGGCCCACAGCAGCAGCACCGGCATCTCCAGCCTCGGGTAGCCCTCGAGCAGCTGCGTCTGCGCCCCTCGCGGCCAGTGGCGCGCGCACCTGGCCCACGAGCGGGCGAGGCTCGGGTTGCCGGGAACGTCGGCGAAGGCGTGGCGCACGAGGTCGGCTGCTGCGGGATTGCCGCGCGCGGACAGGCGCATCCCGCGCTCGGGCGTGAACACCGCGCGGGCTCCGCGGGCGAGCGCCCGATCCAGCCCGGGGACGGCCGCCAGCTGCGCCGTCAGCTGCCAGGCTGCGCGCATGCGCGCGCGCTGCGGCGGCGCGTGCAGGCGGTTGGACATCAGCACCAGCCGCGACGGCCTGATGCGCTCGGTGAGCACCGCCCGCATCGCGATCTCCGCGCCGGCGGCGTGTCCCGCGAGCAGCGGGCGCGGCCCGAGCACCTCGGCGGCGAACCCGCCGAGCACCTCGGCGAACCAGTCGAGCGTGTACGGGTGACGCGGTCGGTCCTCGGAGTCGCCGTGGAGCGGCAGGTCGGGGAGCACGACGCGGAAGCGGTCGGCGAGCCCCTCGACGGCCGGCTCCCACTCCTTGTGCGAGAGCAGCCCCGAGTGCAGCAGCGCGAGTGGCGGGCCGGCGCCCACCTCGCGGTAGGCCACCCGCGCGCCATCGGGGTGGTGGTAGAGACGCAGCCGCACGATCCCATCGTAAGGACCGGAGAACGCCGTACCCCCGGTGGGGCGCGCGGGTCGAGCGGGCTGGGTCCCAAGAGGCCCACCTACAATGAGCCGCCCCGTGAGCGACCGTCCACGACATCCGCTGATCCCCGCCCGCGAGGTCGACCCCCGCCAGGAGCTCCCGTCGCTGGAGCTGGAGGTGCTTGTGCGCTGGCGCGAGCGCGACGTGTTCGCCGAGTCGCTGCGCCGTCGCGAGGGCGCCCCGCAGTGGGTCTTCTACGAGGGCCCGCCCACGGCGAACGGCCCGCCTGGCTCCCACCATGTGCTCTCGCGCGTGTTCAAGGACATCTACCCGCGCTTTCAGACGATGCGCGGCTACCGCGTGGAGCGCAAGGGCGGCTGGGACTGCCACGGGCTGCCGGTGGAGATCGCCGTGGAACAGCAGCTGGGCATCCACCACAAGTCTGAGATCGAGGAGTACGGGATCGCGCAGTTCAACGCGAGGTGCCGCGAGTCGGTGTTCACGTACCTGGAGGAGTGGAACCGGCTGACCGAGCGGATCGGCTTCTGGATCGACCTCGAGCACGCGTACCGCACGCTGGATGAGACCTACATCGAGTCGGTGTGGTGGGCGCTGGCGCAGATCGACGCGGGCGGCCTGTTGTACGAGGGCAACAAGGTCGTGCCGTACTGCCCGCGCTGCGAGACGACGCTGTCCTCGCACGAGGTCGCGCTCGGCTACCAGGACGTGGTCGACGAGAGCGTGTTCGTGAAGCTGCCGGTCCGCGGCACGGACCAGGCGGGCACGGGCAGCACGACGGACAGCCTGCTGGTGTGGACGACGACGCCGTGGACGCTGCCGGGCAACGTGGCGGTGGCGGTGTCGCCGACGGCGACGTACGCGCGGGCGCAGGTCGGCGATGAGGTGTTCGTGCTGGCGGACGCGCGGGTGCAGCCGGTGCTGGGCGAGCGCGCGGAGGTGCTGGAGCGCTTCACGGGCGCCGAGATGGTCGAGCGCTACGGCTCGTATGCGGGGCCGATCTTCGCGGCGACCGACCGCGACCCGGGCGAGTACCCGATTGTGGCGGACGCGTTCGTGACGACGGAGGACGGCACGGGCATCGTGCACCTGGCGCCGGCGTTCGGCGAGGACGACTACCGCGTGGCGGCGGCGTCGCCGCGGGTGCCGTTCGACCCGACGAGGGCGGGCACGCTGTACAACCCGGTGCGCGCGGACGGCTCCTACGACGACCGTACGCGCAGCCGCGACGGGGTTTCGTACGAGGGCCGCTCCGTGAAGGACCCGGAGCTGACGCGGGAGCTGATCGAGGACCTCGAGCAGCGCGGCCTGCTGTTGCGGGTGCAGGAGTACGAGCACTCCTACCCGCACTGCTGGCGCTGCGGCACGCCGCTGTTGTACTACGCGAAACCGTCGTGGTACATCGCGACGTCGCAGCTGCGCGAGAAGCTGCTGGCGGCGAACGAGACGGTCAACTGGTTCCCGCCGCACGTCAAGCATGGGCGCTTCGGCGACTGGCTGCAGAACAACGTCGACTGGGCGCTGTCGCGCGAGCGCTACTGGGGCACGCCGCTGCCGGTGTGGCGCTGCGCGCGCGGGCACGTGCACGTGGTCGGCTCGTTCGCGGAGCTGGCGGAGCGTTCGGGCGCGGAGCTGGCGGACCACCACCGCCCGTACGTCGACGAGGTCGAGTTCCCGTGTCCGCACGGCGCGGGCGCCGCCGCCGCGGGCGCCTCCGAGGAGCCGTGCGGCGAGCCGATGCGCCGCGTGCCGGAGGTGATCGACGTGTGGTTCGACTCGGGCGCGATGCCGTTCGCGCAGCACCACTTCCCGTTCGAGCACCAAGAGCGCTTCGAGGCGGGCTTTCCGGCGGACTTCATCTGCGAGGCGCAGGACCAGACGCGCGGCTGGTTCTACTCGCTGCTGGCGGTGGCGACGCTGCTGGGGAGGGACGCGCCGTATCGCAACGTGGTGTGCCTGGGGCTGATCCTCGACGAGGAGGGTCAGAAGATGTCGAAGTCGAGGGGCAACACGGTCGAGCCGTGGCGGGTGCTGGACGCCTACGGCGCGGACGCGTTCCGCTGGTACTTCTTCACGTCGAAGCAGCCGTGGGACGGCTACCGCTTCTCGGCGGAGACGATCGGCGAGGGCGTGCGCCTGTTCCTCAAGCAGCTGTGGTCGACGTACTACTTCTACGCGCTGTACGCGCACGCGAGCGCGAGCGAGCTGCGCGAGCCGAGCACGAACGGCGAGCCGGCGTCCGGCCCGGACGCGGACCTCGACAGCTGGGCGCTGTCGCGCACGGCGGCGACGGCGGAGCTGGTGGCGGAGCGCCTGGACGCTTACGACACGACGACGGCGGGCAGGACGATCGCGAGCCTGGTTGACGAGCTGTCGAACTGGTACGTGCGCCGCTCGCGCAGGCGCTTCTGGGACGGCGACGCGACGGCGTTCGAGACGCTGCGCACGTGCCTGCTGACGGTGGCGAGGCTGCTGGCGCCGTTCTGCCCGTTCGTGGCGGATGAGATCTACGACAACCTGGACGGCGAGCTGGCGAGCGTGCACCTGTGCGACTTCCCATCGGCCGCGGAGCTGCCGCCACGCGACGAGGACCTGGAGCAGGCGATGGCGCTGGCGCGGGAGACGGTGCGCCTGGGCCTGGGCGCGCGCGGGCAGGCGAAGATCAAGGTGCGCCAGCCCTTGGGCGAGGCGGTGGTGGTTGCGGACGGGCGCGAGCGCGAGGCGATCGAACGCCTGGCGGATGTGGTGCGCGAGGAGCTGAACGTGCGCGCGGTGCGCTTCGTGGCGGCGGCGGACGAGCTGGGCACGTATGAGGTGAAGGCCAACTACCGCACGCTGGGCCCGCTGTTCGGCAGCGAGATGCCGCTGGCGGCGGCGGCGATCGCGGCGCTCGACCCGGCGCACGTGGCAAGGGCGCTGCGCGACGGCGAGGCGATAGGGATCGCGGTGGACGGCCGCGAGCACACGCTGTCGGCGGATGACCTGCTGCTAACGATGCGCGCCCCCGACGGCTACAGCGTCGAGCGCGAGGGCGCGCACGCGGTCGCGCTGGACCTGGCGATCGACGAGGACCTGCGCCGCGAGGGCCGCGCGCGCGAGATCGTCCACGCCGTCCAGAACGCGCGCAAGACGGCCGGCCTGCAGGTCGAGGACCGCATCGAGCTGTCCCTCGACGGCGACCCCGCGCTGCTCGACGCCGCAGAGGCCCACCGCGACTACCTGGCCGGGGAGACGCTCGCGGTCAAGCTCGAGCTCGCAGCGCAGGCCGGCGCCGCGATGGACTACTCGGAGCAGACCGAGATAGACGGCCTGCCCCTGACGATCTCGCTAAGCCGCGGTTAGGGCTGGCTCCAACTCCGCCTCGAGCTTCTTCTTGGGGTAGGCGCCGATGACGGTCTTGACGGGCTGGCCGGCCTTGAAGAGGATCATCGTCGGGATCGACAGCACCTGGAAGCGCGCGGCGGTCTGCGGGTTCTCGTCGATGTCGAGCTTGACGATCCGCAGCTCGGGACGCTCGGAGGCGATCTCCTCGAGCACGGGCGCGACGACGCGGCACGGGCCGCACCACGGCGCCCAGAAGTCGACGAGCACGGGCCCCTCGGCCTCGAGCACCTCGGCGTCGAAGTTCGTGTCTGTGATCTGGGTGAGGGTGCCTGCCATCGTCATCTCCTTGGTCGTCGCTTGCCTTCACTATACAAAATGAAGGAAGGATGCCCGAGGGCGCGTTCAGGCCTCGGCGAGGGTCGCCACGTGCGTGCGGCGATCGGCGTGCTCGGGGGCTATCGTCCTGTGGATGCTCCCGCTCGCCTCCTCCAGCGGCCCCGCGTTCATCGCCGTCGTGGTGATCGCGGCGGCGCTGCTGGTGTGGTGGCTGCTGCGCGGGGAGACGCGCGACGAAGAGGCGGCGAAGGCCGAGCTCCAGGACGCTCGCAAGGCCGAACAGCAGGCCGTGCGCGAGGCTGAGCAGGAGCCCACGAGAGAGCCCGCGCGGGCGGGCGGGAGTGCGGCCGACGAGGACCGCCTCAGCGCACCGTGACGGTCCAGCCTTCGGAGCTGCGCACGATCGGCGGGTGGATGTGCGTGAGCGCGGTGAACAGGTGCGGGGAGACGTAGACCTCGACGAACGCGGAGGCGACGAGCACGGGGAGGGCAAGCGCGACGGTCACGAGCGTGGCTGCGAGCAGCTGCTCCCACTCGCCCCTGCGGCTGGCGATGATCCAGGCGGCGAGCGGCAGGAACAACGCGACCAGCTCGGGGATCGCGTGCGGCAGGACGCCCAGCAGCAGCAGCGCGGGCGAGACGCGCAGGAAGTGCGACACGCCGGCGAGCGTGTGCCCGATCACGTACGCCTGGGCGCTCAGCGAGAAGCCGGTGGCGACGATGACGAACGCGATCGCCAGGCGCCCGCCGTGCTCGTGGACCCAGCGCGAGACGCCGCGATGGTGCTGCGCCTGCAGCGGCAGCGAGCTGCCGGCGATGAAGCCCGCGACGCACGCCATCGCGTGCAGCGCGAGCACGAGCAAGTTGGCCCGCAGGACGCGCCAGACTTCCGCGAGGTCTCCCACCGCGAACGGCGGCTGCAGCGTGAGGACCTGCTGGTAGCCGCGGTCGAGCGAGGCGACGAGCAGCACCGCCGCGAGCAGCCCGGCGGCCGCCAGCGCCGAGCCGGCGACCCAGCGGCCGACGACCGGAAACGGCGCCCGTTGCCAGACGCGAAGCGTCGTACGCGTCTGGCGCACCCCGTGAGCCCACGCGTACGCCGAGGCATCCATCCCCGACCCATCGACGGGTAAGGCGCCGAGCTGAAGCGGGAGCGCCGCCCACCTGCAGCGCGGGAGCGCCACTCGAGGCGCTGGGGCCGTCTACCTGAAGCGCAGCATCGGCACCAGCCACATCGCCTCGGCGGCGATCCGCCAGGACATCTTGCTCGTGCCCTGCTGGCGGTCGCGGAACACGATCGGCACCTCGACGACCTTGAAGCCCGCCTGCACGGCGCGATAGGTCAGCTCGACCTGGAACGCGTAGCCGTGCGAGCGCACGCCGTCGAAGTGGATCGCCTCGAGCACCTCGCGGCGGAAGCACTTGAAGCCGCCCGTCAGGTCGCGCACCTGCAGGCCGAGCACGATGCGCGCGTACGTCGAGCCGCCCTCGCTGATGAAGCGCCGGAGCAGACCCCAGTCGCTGACGCCGCCGCCGGGCACGTAGCGCGAGCCGAGCGCCAGGTCGGCGCCGTCGTACACCGCCTGCAGCAGGCGCGCGAGGTCGGCGGGGTCGTGCGAGAAGTCGGAGTCCATCTCCATCACGTAGCCGGCGCCGCGGTCGAGCGCGTGGCGGAAGCCCGCCAGGTACGCCGGCCCGATGCCGTTCTTCTCCGTGCGGTGGAGCACCTCCAGCCACTCGTGCTCCGCGGCCATCCGGTCGGCGAGCTCGCCGGTGCCGTCGGGCGAGCCGTCGTCGACGATCAGCACGCGAAAGCCGTCGGGCGCCGCGGTCGCGAGCACCTCCGCGGCGGCGGCGACGATCGCCTGCACGTTCTCGGCCTCGTTGTACGTGGGCAGTATCAGCCAGGGCTCACCGGGCATCGGCCCGGGTACCCTAGAGCAGTGGACCCGTCCAACGCCGCGATCGCGGAGGCGCTCGAGGAGCTGGGCGACCTGTACGAGCTCGACGGCGCGATCGCGTATCGCGTGCTCGCCTACCGCGCGGCGGCGAAGGCGGTGCGCGAGGCGTCCGTGTCCGTCGCCGCGCTCGCGCGCGAGGGCCGCACGACTGAGCTGCCGGGGATCGGCGACACGCTGCAGGAGAAGATCCTCGCGCTGGTCACCACCGGCACGATCCCGGCGGCGGAGAAGCTGCGCGCGAAGTTCCCGCCGGGCCTGATCGCGATCACGCGCCTGCCCGGCCTCGGCCCCAAGCGCGCGCGGCTGCTGCACTCGGAGCTCGGCGTCGACTCGCCGCAGGCGCTGCGCGAGGCGGCGCTCGCCCAGCGCATACGCACCGTGCGCGGGCTCGGGCCGAAGCTCGAGGAAGGCATCCTCGCGTCGCTCGCGCAGCTGGACGCCAACCCGGACATCGCCGCCGCGCCGCGCATCGTGCTGCCGCGAGCGCTCGAGATCGGCGAAGCGCTCGTCGACGGCCTGCTCGCACTCGGCGGGCCGGGAACGCACGTGCAGATCGCCGGCTCCGCGCGCCGGCAGGCGGACAGCGTCAAGGACATCGACCTGGTCGCCACCACCACGCGGGCGGGCGGGCCTCAGATCCTCGCCAGGAGCCTCGCCAGGCTCGAGCAGATCGAGCATGTCAGCTCCGCGGGGAAGGCCGGCGCGAAGGCGCGCACGCACGCCGGCATCGGCGTCGACCTGCGGATCGCGCGCCCCGCGCAGCTGGGCAACCTGCTGCAGCACTTCACCGGCTCCGGCGCGCACAACGCCGCGCTGCGCGAAGGCGCCGTGCGCAGCGGGCTGCACGTGTCCGAGCACGGCATCCTCGACGCGTCGTCATCGAAGGTGGACACCACCGGAGCCTGCGCAACATGTCCCACCGAGCGGGAGGTCTACGAGCGCCTGGGCCTCCCCTATATAGAGCCCGAGCTGCGCGAGAATCGCGGCGAGCTGGAGGCGGCGCGCGCGGGCGAGCTGCCGCGCCTAGTCGAGCTCGGCGACATCCGCGGCGACCTGCACAGCCACACCGTCGCCTCCGACGGGCACGACACGATCGAGGAGATGGCGCTGGCGGCGCGCGAGCGCGGCTACGAGTACCTGGCGATCACCGACCACTCCGCCAGCCACGGCTTCGGCAACGACGTCTCGCCCGAAGGGCTGCGCCGCCAGATCGAGCTCGTGCGCGAAGCGGATGCACGTGTGGAGGGGATCGAGCTGCTGGCGGGCAGCGAGGTCAACATCCTGCCCGACGGCTCGCTCGACTACGCCGACGAGCTGCTCGCCGAGCTCGACTGGGTGATCGCCAGCGTGCACACGTCCTTCGGCATGGGAGAGCAGAAGATGACAGAGCGCATGATCGCCGCCATCGAGCACCCCCACGTCGACGCCATCGGCCACCCCACCGGTCGCCTGATCGAGCGGCGCCAGCCATACGCGATCGACCTCGACGCCGTGTTCGCCGCCGCCGCGCGCACCGGCACGATGCTCGAGATCAACGGCAACCCCGACCGGCGCGATCTGTCCGACGTGCACGCGCGGGCGGCCGCGCGCGCGGGTGTGACGATCGTGATCGACTCCGACGCGCACCGGACGAGCACACTCGCGAACATGCGCTGGGGGGTGGCCACGGCGCGGCGAGCTTGGCTGACGAGGGAGCAGGTGGCCAACACGCGGCCTTGGCGGGAGCT
>Ga0181521_10000454_pt1 | contig 49917 bp, 44 predicted proteins | sample PEATcosm2014_Bin_32_FD_119764 | JGI IMG/M metagenome (GOLD analysis project Ga0181521, IMG submission 119764) | Peatland microbial communities from MTU Mesocosm Facility, Houghton, MI, USA - PEATcosm2014_Bin02_60_metaG | ecosystem: Environmental > Terrestrial > Soil > Wetlands > Peat | place... | reverse complement strand
CCATCACCCACAAAACCGACGTGGGCGGCGTGCAGTTGAACCTGACGAACGCCGACGTGGTGGAGCGGGCGTACCACGCGATTGAAACCTCGGTGACGGAAAAGGCGGGGGCGCAGCATTTCCAGGGCGTGACCGTGCAGCCCATGGTGAAGCTGAAGGACGCTTACGAGCTGATTGTGGGCTCCAGCCTGGATCCGCAATTCGGGCCGGTCCTGTTGTTCGGCACGGGCGGGCAACTGGTGGAAGTGTTTAAAGACCGGGCCCTGGCGCTGCCGCCTCTGAACAGCACGCTGGCGCGGCGGATGATGGAGCACACCAAAATCTATAAAGCATTGAAGGGGGTGCGCGGGCGCAGGCCGGTGGATCTGCAGGCGCTGGAGCTGTTGATGGTGCGGTTCAGCGCGCTGGTGGCGGAGCAGCCGTGGATCAAGGAGATCGACATCAATCCGCTGCTGGCTTCGCCGGACGGGCTGATCGCGCTGGATGCGCGCGTGGTGCTGCACGGGCCGGAAGTGACATCGCTCGACCAGGTTCCGAGGATCGCGATCCGGCCGTACCCGGCGCGCTATGTGGCGGCGTGGACCATGAAGGATGGAAACACGGTCACCATCCGGCCCATCCGGCCGGAAGACGAGCCGGCGCTGGCGCGCTTCCACGAGACCTTGAGCGAGCGCAGCGTGTACCTGCGCTATTTCCACCTGATGAACCTGGAGCAGCGCGTGGCGCACGAACGCCTGACGCGCATTTGCTTTATCGATTTCGATCGCGAGATGGCGCTGGTGGCGGAGCGGCGCAACCCGCAATCGGGCGAGCAGGAGATCCTGGCGGTGGGCCGCATGAGCAAGATCCTGGGCACCAACGAAGCGGAGGTCGCGGTTCTGGTGAGCGACAAATGGCAGGGCCGCGGGCTGGGCAAGGAACTGCTCGCGCGGCTGCTGATTGTGGGCGCCGACGAAAAGCTGAGCAAGCTGACGGCGGATATTCTGCCGGACAACCGCGACGTCATGCGGATCTGCGAAAAACTCGGGTTCACCCTGAAGCACAACATCGACGACGAAGTGGTGCGCGCGGAATTCAATCTGTAGGAACGGTGCGGGCAGGCAGGACAGGCCGGGAGGCCTGTCCCGCTTAGCGCCGGTTTTCCATGGCGTCCATGAGGCGCGCGTACCCGGAGCGGCTGACGGGGAGGCGCGCGCCATCGGCGAGGATGGCGACGCGGCTGTCCTTGGCATAGGGTTCGAGGCGCGCGATGCGCTCCAGGTTCACGATGTAGGAACGATGGATGCGCACGTAGCGGGCGGGGTCGAGCATTTCTTCCAGACGCGCGATGGGCTGCTGCTTGAGCCAGGTCTTGCCTTCGCTGTGGAGCGCGACGTAATCGTCCTGCGCTTCGGCGTAATCCAGTTTGGCAATGGGGATGATGTGGATGCGGGCGCCATCCTTGACCACGATGCGCTCGGGTTTTGGTTCGGGAGGGCGCGCGGGGACGGGCGCGGGTTGGGCTTCGGCCAGATGCAGGCGGGCGCGGGCCAGGGCGGTCTCGAAACGATCGGCGCGGAACGGCTTGAGGAGGTAGTCCACGGCGTGGGCGTCGAAGGCGCGCATGGCGTATTGGTCGTAGGCGGTGACGAAGATGACGACGGGGCCGGGGTCGATGAGCTCGAGGACTTCGAAGCCATCGAGCTTGGGCATCTGGATATCGAGAAAGAGCAGGTGGGGGGAAGTTTCGGCAATGGCTTTGACGGCCTCGAAGCCGTTGGCGCACTCGGCGGCGACCTGGATATCGGGATGGGCGCGCAGCAATTCCTTGAGATAGCGGCGGGCGAGTTCTTCGTCGTCCACGATGACGGCTTTGAGTGTGCGTTCCGGCACTTCTGCCAATCTAGCGCGAAAAAGGTCCCAAGGGGGTTGCGCGGGCGGATTTCAGTTGTGCGACAATGGAGGAACTCAGATTTGCAGAAAAAGAAACCGGCGGCTGAAAAACCGTCGGCGCTACCAGGCCGGCAGCGGTCGGAAAGGCGTGTTTGTGAGCCATCAAGCCGAAACGCCGTTTGACAGTATAGAGGGTTCGCACGAGTACGTAGCGCTACTCGCGGAGTCCCTTGCCGAGGCCAGGCGCGACGTGGAAGAGGAAATTGCGGCAGCCGAGCGCGAAAGCGCGGACCGCCGCAAGGAAGCCCTCCTCCTGGTCTCTTACAACCTCGCGAAACTCAATCTCCACATTACTACCAGCCGTCGAATTCTCAACGACTTGCGTTCCTTGCGGCGCTTGCTGTTGGCGGAGCGCGGCTTGTTCGTGCCGGAGGAGAGCGGCGAGGTACCTGCGGCGCCCCAGATCTAGGGCGGCGCGACAGTGCGGCGGAGGAAGGAGGGATCACACCTCTCGGAGGTGTACTGTGTTTTTGTGCCCTTCCAGAACTACTGAAATTCGCTACGGCAGACAACCTCACGTGATGCGAAAACCCGCGCCGAATGGGGCTTTTTGCGTCATTTCCACTTGACACGATTGGTCGGCGAGCGTACTATTCAAGAGTTGTTGTGAACAACAGGACAACACTTGACGCTGGTGGTTTGTGGGGGACCGCCCGTATGACCTTTCAGATTGGCGACAAAGTGGTATATCCCAACCAGGGAGTTGGGATTATCGAGAATATCAGCACTCGCTGTTTCGGCGCTTCCTTCGAAAAATTCTATCTGCTTCGTTTCGGATTGAACAGCATGACCGTGCTGATTCCCTTTTCCAACGCAGCCAATATCGGGTTGCGGAGGGTAACGAAGGACCGGGAGATTTCGAGGATTCTTTCCTATCTTTCCAACGGGAGCTGCACGATCAATTCGGATTGGAAGGTGCGGTACAAGGAAAACACGGACAAGATGCAGAGCGGGGACCTGCTGAAGGCGGCGGAAGTTTTCCGCGCGCTGCTGCAATTGCACGTGGATAAGCCGCTTTCGTTCCGCGAGAAGAAGATGCTGGACCGGGCGCGATACATGCTGGTATCGGAGATCTCGATTTCGCGCAACGTGCCGGAACTGCACGCGGTAAACATGCTGCAGCGGGCGCTGGCGAAGGCGGGGCTGCGAAATTTTTGTTAATCGTGTAAACGAAAATCTTGCGCGAGGGGGGTTGGGTGTGATAGTGTCGATGGCACTCGACCCTGAGGGATAGGGATGGGACCCGCTAGGAGGGAGTGCCAGGATGCTGCTTGCTCCGGTTATTTGGGCTCTGACGGTTGCGATCGTTTATCTATTCGTCGCCAAGACATGGTGGTTCCCGCCTCCGATTAATCAACACGGGGTCGCTTACGACGCGCAGTTCATGCGCACGCTGGTGGTAGTGGGGGTGATTTTCTTTCTGGCGCAAGTCGCGCTGGGCTACGTCATCATGAAGTTCCGCGACGACGGGCGGCGGGCCACGTATTCGCACGGGAACAACCGGCTGGAGACGCTGTGGACGAGCGCCACGGCGCTGCTGTTTCTGGGGCTGGTGCTGATGGGAACCAAGATCTGGGCGGGGGTGCATTTCGACGAAGCGCCGCCGGACGCGATCCCCATCGAAGTGACGGCCAAGCAATTCGCGTGGAACTTCCGCTACACGGGTCCGGACGGGAAGTTCGGGCACACGGATTTGAAATTCATCAACGACGCGGGCGGCAACCCGGTGGGTCTGGACGAGAACGACCCGGTGGGGAAGGACGATATCGTCAGCGCGTCCCTGAAGATTCCGGTGAACCGGCCGATCAAGCTGATCCTGCACTCGCGGGACGTGATCCACAATTTCTTCGTACGCGAGCTGCGGATGAAGCAGGATATCGTGCCGGGGATGGAAATTCCGCTGCATTTCGTGGCCAACCAGATCGGGATATATGAGGTGCCGTGCTCGGAATTATGCGGGCTGGGGCATTTTCAGATGCGCACCACGATGCAGGTGATGAGCCAGGCCGATTTCGACGAGTGGATGAAACAGCAGGAAGCCCAGAAGTAAGTAAGAATGACACGCGATTCTCAGAGGTAACCAAAGAATGTCCTCTCCCGCACACGTGGCGCATCATGCGCCTCAAGGCTTCATCCGAAGATATATCTTCAGCCTGGACCACAAGGTGATCGGCATCCAGTATTACTTTCTGGGCCTGTTCAGCGTGTTCATAGGCGTGTCGCTATCGCTATTGATGCGATACCACATGGTGAATCCCAATGTCTCGGTGCATTGGTTCGAGAAACTGTGGCCGACGGCGGCGACGGGCGGGGTGATGACGCCGGAGTTGTACCTTTCGCTGATGACCATGCACGGCACGATCATGGTGTTTTTCGTGCTCACGACGGTGCCGCAGAGCGGATTCGGAAACTATTTTCTGCCCATACAGATAGGCGCGGAGGACATGGCGTTTCCGGTGCTGAACATGATGTCGTTCTGGACGACGTTCCTGGCGCTGGTGGTGATGGTGAGTGCGTTCTTCGTGCAGGGCGGGGCGCCGCTCTCGGGCTGGACGGCGTATCCGCCGTTGAGCGCGGCGGGGCGCCTGACGGGGCCGGGAGAAGGGATGGGGCAGACGCTGTGGATCGTGAGCATCGCGATTTTCTGCGGCGCGTCGCTGATGGGCGCCATCAACTTTATCGCGACCACGCTGGACCTGCGATGCAAGGGCATGACCCTGATGAAAATGCCGCTGACGTGCTGGACCTGGCTGGTGACGGCGATCCTGGGGCTGTTCGGATTCGCGGTGCTGCTGGCGGCGGGGGTGCTGTTGATTCTGGACCGGGTGGCGGGCACGAGTTTCTTCCTGCCGGCGGGGCTGTATATCAACGACCAGATTATCGCCAACCATAAAGGCGGGTCGCCGCTGTTGTGGCAGCACCTGTTCTGGTTCTTCGGGCATCCGGAAGTGTACATCGCGATTCTGCCGGGGATGGGGGTGACCTCGCAACTGCTCTCGACGTTTTCGCGCAAGCCGATTTTCGGCTATAAGGCGATGGTATACGCCATTCTGAGCATCGGGTTTCTGGGCTTCCTGGTGTGGGGCCACCACATGTTCATGAGCGGGATGAACCCGTATTCGGCGATGGCGTTTTCGATCCTGACGATGTGCATCGGGGTGCCTTCGGCGATCAAGACGTTCAACTGGCTGGGGACGCTGTGGGGCGGGAAGATTCACTTCACGACGGCCATGCTGTTCGCGCTGGGATTCGTTTCGCTGTTCGTGACGGGCGGGTTGAGCGGAATTTTTCTGGGGCAGCCGGCGCTGGATCTGTACTTCCACGACACCTATTTCGTGGTGGGCCACTTCCACATGATTATGGGGGTGGCGGCGATATTCGGAATGTTCGCGGGGACGTTCTACTGGTTCCCCAAGATGTACGGGCGGATGATGAACGAGACGCTGGGGAGGATCCACTTTTACCTGACGTTCATCGGGGTGTACGCGATCTTCACGCCGATGCATTTCCTGGGGATCGTGGGCAACCCGCGGCGCTACGCGGATTTCACCAACGTGCAATTTCTGGGCGCGGTGATCCCGGTGCACCAGTTCATGACCTACGCGGCCTATGCGACGGCTTCGGCGCAATTGATTTTCGTGGTGAACCTGTTCTGGAGTTTGAAGAAGGGACCGCGGGCGGAGATCAATCCGTGGCACTCGACGACGCTGGAATGGACGGTTCCCTCGCCGCCGCCGTTCGACAACTTCGCGGGCGTGCATCCGGTGGTGTATCACGGTCCGTACGAATACAGCGTGCCGGGCGCCGAGCGGGATTTCATCATGCAGACGGACCCGCCCGCGGTGCACGCGCAAGCTTAGGTGCGATGCTATGAATATGGCTGGGGCACTTACACACGACATTATTCAAGGACCGCCCGCGCCGCCGGTGGATCGCGGCTGGGGCGATGGCGGCGGCAGCGACGGCCGGGGCGCGGACCGGCGCGCTTGCTTCACGGGGCTTTTCGTGCTGCTGGCGGCCAGCACCATGGTGTTCGCTGCGCTGACCAGCGCGTTCATCGTGCGGCGTGGGCTTTCCGACGATTGGACGAGCATGCACAAGCCGCCCATTCTGTGGCTGAACACGGCGGTGCTGCTGGCCTCCAGCGTGGCGCTGGACCTTTCGCGCAGGGCGCTGAAGGCGCACGACCGGAGCAGGTTCAACCTGTGGTGGAGCACGGGCACGGGATTAGGGATTCTGTTTCTGCTGGGCCAGGCTTTGGCGTGGCGCCAGTTGCGCGACGCGGGCATATACATCGCCACCAACCCGAGCAGCTCGTTTTTCTACGTGCTGACGGCTTCGCACGCGTTCCATTTACTGGGCGGGGTAGCGGCGCTGGTGTACGTGGACGTGCAGGCGCTGCGGCTGCGCCTGGGGCCGGCCAAGCGCACGGCCATCGACATCACGGCACTTTACTGGCATTTTCTGGATGGGCTCTGGCTGTACCTGATGATTTTAATTTTCGTTTGGGGGTAAGGGATGTCGACCCAAGTCGCCGCCACAGCTTCGGTTTGGGAAGGAGGGCGGTCGCCCTACGCGGTCAACTCGAAGAAATTGGGGATGTGGCTGTTCATTGTTTCGGACGCGCTGACCTTCACGGCGCTGCTGTTCGCCTACACGTACAGCCGCGTTTCCAACCCGGACTGGCCGAAGCCGTTCGATTTTTCGCCGGCCATTATTTTTTCGACGATGATGTCGTTCTGTTTGCTTTCGAGCAGCCTGACAATGGTGATGGCGGTGCATGCCATGAACCATGGCCGGCGGAAAGCGGCGGCGGGATGGATCCTGGGGACCATGGCGTGCGGCGCGGCGTTCGTGGCGCTGCATTTGACCGAATGGATCAAGCTGATCAAGGTGGAGCACGTGACGCCGTTCTCGAATCCCTGGGGCGTGCCGCTGTTCGGCGGGACATTTTTTGCGCTCACGGGGCTGCACATGACGCACGTGATCATCGGGCTGATTTACCTGGGGATCATCTGCCAGGCGATCGTGCGCGGAAAATTTCAGGCGATCGACGTGGAAGTGAGCGGGCTGTACTGGCACTTTGTGGACCTGGTGTGGATGTTCATTTTCCCGCTGGTCTATTTGATGTCGGCGAAGGTCTGAGGGAGGCAACGGCATGAGCATGCACACCGAGGAAGTGGAACAAATCGACGGGGCGACCGCCCTGACCTTCACGAAGGTCTGGATCATTCTGCTGGCGCTGACGGGCGTGGAAGTATTTTTGGGATACGAGCAGTTCGCGACGCTGATTATGCTGACGGCGCTGTTGGGGATTTCGATCGTGAAGGCGGCGCTGATCATCGCTTACTTCATGCATCTGAAGTTCGAGCGGCTGAGCCTGTTTCTGACGCTGTTTCCGATGCTGATATTCTGCATCATCCTGATGCTGATTTTCCTGGGGGATGCGACGCGCATTCCCCATATGAGGCCACCACTATGAGACGATTGCTGGGGATTGGGGTTGTGGCGGCGGCGCTGGCGCTGCCGGGAGCGGCGCAGTGCGTGATGTGCTATCGCACGGCGCACGCGCAGAACGAAGCGCGCTCGCGCGTGCTGGATACGGGGATCCTGCTATTGGGGGCGCCCCCGATCGTGATTCTGGCGGGATTCATCGCGTTCGTATTTTCCAAGGATCAGATCGGGCAGCGGCACGATTAGAAGGGCGCATATTTTGGGTTGCGCCGGCGGGCACCGTTCGGTCGAGCGGACCTGTGTGCCTGGCCGCGCGAATTGATCTTGGGCAAGGCATCGGCGGCTCTGAGCGCCGCTGCGCCGGACGCGCAGAATGCGCGGCCGCCTTTCCCTTTCACTGGATCGCCAGGGTAACCGCGTTCGACGCCGCACCGGTATCGGCCGTCTTCACCACCACATTGACCGTTCCGCTCCCCGCCAGGCTGGCGGGCAATTGCACGTTTACCTGGTCCAGACCGGGATACTGGCCCTGCGGCCCCACGTACAGCGCGGGCAAAGACAGCTTTCCTACCTGCACGGTGACCGCCGGCAACGACGACGCGTGCCGCAACCCGGTGCCGAACAGTTCCAGATAGACCGTGTTTCCGGCTTGCCCGAGGCTGATGGGCTGCGCCCGGCAGGCGCCCGATCCGCACACGTAAACCGGCGCGATGGTCTGCGATTGGTCCGCATGTTGCGTGACCACCAGGGCGGCCGCGACCCCCTGGCCGTTGGCATTGGCGCTGTAAATTCCCGGCGCCACGGGCGCAATCAGAACGACTCCCCGGCTGAGGGTCCCATCGCCGCTGGTGACGGTCAACGACGCCGCACCGGCCTGCGCCGCCGATGGCACCATATAGTTCACCTGAGCGGGCGCCACGTACACCAACGGAACCGCGTAAGCGGTGTTCGAGCTATCCACCAGGGTAAGCGACGTTCCGCCGAGCGTGGTGGGATAAGTGGACGAGCCGGCGCCGGCTTGCCCGGTGGCCAGATCCCCTCCGAAAGCGCTCACCAGCGAATCGGGCGCGACCGTGCTGTTGGGATTACACGGAAATGCCGCGGCGCCGCAACCCACAGTGTAGGCTCCCGGCACAGTGGCATAGCTTGCGTTGGAAACGCTCGCCGCGGTTTTGATCCCATATTGAGATGCGATGGCGGCATCAGCTGTGCCGGTGGACGTGAGTTGCCCCTGGGCTAATGCCACACTCACCGCGGAAACGTAGCCGGGGTCGGTTTCCTTGTCATGGCCGGCGGTTCCCAAGGCGAAGAAGGGCTCGGTTTCGAACGTCGTGAGGGCTTCCAGACCGTTCGCGGAAGCGAAATTCGCCATGGCCTGCAGCCAACTCGCATCCAGGGGCGCGAAATCCGCATCGGCCGCGCCGATCACGGAGATATCGTCCAGCGATTCGGTCAGGTAACCGTTGCCGTTGAACAGGGTCGAGGGCAGCGGAACCGGCAGATACTTCGGCTCTCCGGTTTCCTCGATATAGATGCCCTTGCCATTGGCGCGCGCCAGCGCGATCCACTGTTGATACACGGGAAACGTGTCGTCGTTGTAGACGTCCATCGTGAGGAAATCCAGCGCCGGGATGGTCGCGGCATCCTGGAAGAAGGCGTTCTCCTGGGCGCTCAGGCTGGGCAGCACGCCGTTCTGGAAAGCGCCGGCGCCCAGGCGGGTATGGGGCGACGCCGCCTTGATCAGGGGCGCCGCGGCGGTAATGAAATCGTGCCATTGCTCGACCGTGGTGGCCGCCAGCGCCAGGGAAGCGGCGGCGGTGGTGGGCTCGTGAAGGATCACGAAATTCTCCGGATGGTAGCGCGCCGCCAATTGCGGGTAGGTTTGCAGGGCCGCCGTCTGAAAACTGTCGAAGGTGGGATGCTGGCCCAGCTCGCCCGGCGTGATCTCGGGATTGATGGCAAGCTGCATTCCGAGCTGGCGGATGCGCGCCACCACGCCATCCAGCAGGGCCTGGGTTGTGGGATCGCTCACGGATGTGACGCCCGGGTTCAGATCCACGCGCTGGGCGCCGGCTGCCTTGAGGCCGTCCACGAAGTTCAGCAGGGGGGTCAGGGACGCCTGCGCCAGCACCTTGCCATCGGCAAAAATCAGGTTGCCGCTGATCACGATGGGATGGGCCGCCGGACCCGTGGAGGCATTCAGGTTGGCGATGGCGGCGTTCACGGAGGCGATGAACTGCGCTTCCGTGGGCGTTTGCGCCCGCAGATGCGTGGCAAGCAAACCAGCCGCCACGAAAACCGCGATGGATGGAAACTTCATTTGGCTCTCTTTGGCATCAACACGGCTCCGGCCGCGAATTCTCGCCGATGGCGTGTAAACGAAATGTAAGTGGGGTTGAGCGGCGCCGCAGAGGAGGTTGGCAGGCAGTTGCGGCGGCTGGCGTATTACCAGCGTACTCTTTGTGGGGAGCCGATCCCGTGGCGCGTGGCCCGACGAGGGCTATCGCGTGCGCGGTCCGGTATGCGGGACGGCGATCACTTCCTGAATCGATATCGCCGCCGGCGCGCCCGTCACGCCGCCAATCGTCAGGCACAGGAACCGCGCCGCTGCCGTCAAATCCGCTGGGAGCCGCACGTCCATCTGGAAATACCAGGATCCGAGCGTGGGTGCGGAGCCCGTGTATAGGATGACGGCGGCTTCGCCTCCCACCATTGCGGACACGGATTGCGCGAACGAAGATAACGGGGCCAGCGGCCACGGGCTCCCCGTGACGCCCGGCGGATTCATCACGCCCGCGCCGGTCCCGTAAACCGCCACATAGTCGCCCGCCCGCGCCGGATTTGACGGCGAGTTGAACGAGCCATCGGAATTCTCGATGTAGAAAATACCGGGCATCGCCGCGCTCACCGGCACGGTTGCGCTGCCGGCCTCCACGCCGTGGTACACGATCCGCACCTGCGTAGTCGCCTCACTCGCAATCTCCCACGGCGCCTGGACGTTGATCTGCTCCGCTTGCGCGTAAATGATGGGCGCGGCGAGATTATCGAAGTAGACCTGGACTCCGCCCACTTCCCCCGCCGGCGTAGAACTCAGACCGGCGGCCGGACCGATTCCGTAACCGCGAATCGAGACCATCTCTCCCGGCACGGCGGTATCCGCCGCATAGCTTGCCGAGTTCTGAATGGTGATCGCCGGAAAGAAATTGGCCGCGAAAAAAAACGTGGCGCCATCGGCCGCGGGCGGATTCGGCGCGCTCAGAAAATCGGCCGAGCCCGTGAAGCCGCCCACCACCACGGAGCCGTCCCGCTCCGCGGCGATGGCCGTGACGTCGGCGCCCTCCGAGCCGCCCAGGTAGGTCGCGCCTACGACCTGTCCGCCGGGAGAGATCTTGGCCACGATGGCTTCCTCGTAAACGTTCTCACCGGATAGCCCAATGGCGCCGATCGCCGGCTGAAACGCGCCCGCGGTCATCGGGAAAGCCACCGGGGTGAGCGTATTGCCGGCGATGTATGCGTTGCCCGCAGCGTCCACGTCCATCGCGTCAAAGGTAAATGGCAAATAGGTGGAACTCACCACGGTGGAACCGTCCGCGCTTACCTGCAGCAGATAATCGCCCCTTCCCGCGGCCGGCGGCGTCACGCCGAACCCCGTGTCCGTTGCCGGAAAGGCCGCCCCTGCGTCGCCGCACGCGATGTAGATATTCCCGCCGGCATCGGTTTTCATGGCGCCCGCTAACGCAGGACCCAGCAGGCTCGAGTAAATCAGCTCGCGGGCATCGGGGTTGAACTTGGCGACGTACACGGTAGGGGCGCCAGCGAACTGACCCGCCGTAGCCGGAAAATCGGCCGCGTAGTCGGTGCCTGCCACGATGACGTTTCCAGCGGCATCCAACGCGATGGCAGCGCCCGCCGAACCGTTCAGGGTACCCGAGAGGTATGTTCCGAAGACCAGCGCCGAGCCGGAGGGGTTCAACTCGCCGGCGATTGTCTCCAGGGAGGAGCTCGCCCCCGCCTGAATCACCGGGGCGCTTTGAAACGCGCCCGGGGTAGCTGGAAACTGGCCGAACTGAGGACCGTCCCAGGAACCCGTGAAATATAAATTGTCCGCGCCATCCACGCAGATCGACGTGATCAGGGCTCCGGGAATGAGCGTGGAATATTCGAGTTGCGTGCCAGCGGCATTCAGCTTGGCGACGAAGCTGGTATCATTCCCACCAGGAGGGGTAAACGTCGCGAAGGCCGAGCCGGGCGTAACCGGGAAACTGCCGTTTACCACCGATCCACTGACGTATACATTCCCTTCGGAATCCACGGCGATGGCCCCTCCGTCCGCGCTGCCCGCTCCTCCCAGGTAGGTCGCAAACACGACGTTTCCCGAAGCGTCCAGTTTGATGACGAATGCGTTGTGGCAGGGAATTGGTTGCGGCACGAATTCTCCGCCGTAACAGGTCCCGCCGGCGCTCTGCGATTGCCAAGCGCCCGGCGTGGCGGTGAAGGGGCTGCCGGAGACGCTCCCCGACAAATAGGTGTTTCCCCTGGAATCCACGGCAATCGCGGCAGTATTCAGGCCTGCGGCCGTGAAGGCGAAGCGCGGCAGATTGGCCGCGCCCAGGGCATTCGCCAGGAGCGCGAAGAGCAGAAACTGGGCAGAAACGCCACAGGAGCCGTGACGAAATGGAGCACCGGACACCGTGGTTTGGCGTGGCATAGCTATCGTTTCTAACGCAGGCGCGTACGCACCTTGTGGGGAGGGTAGCAATCGAGATGCCTTGCGGTTTCCCCGTTGGCGCGCACGGCACGCGGGGAGCGAGGAGGCGAAGCCTGCCGGCGCCATCGCGGCCCACCTTGGTGTAACCTGGCCGCATGCGCTTTCTCGCCGCCCTCGCCCTGGCGCTGCCCCTCTGCGCCCAGCCCAAACCGCAGTATGAGATCTACGCCATCCGCTACGCCACCATTCCCGGCTTCGCGGTTTCGCAACTGGTCGCGGGCGCCTTGGCGCGCCTGGGCCTCAAGCCCGAAGACATCACCGACCTCATCATCACCCACATGCACTGGCCGCCAGCCCGGCGCTGATTATTCCGGGCCACGACCCGGCGGTGATGACGCGTTTTCCGAACCCGGCGCCGGGGGTGGCGAAGATTCAGTAGCCGCCCATGAACGCCTGGATACTGGCGGATGGCTGCACTCTTTTACGGACTTTGCGCGGCCGGCAACCTCTTCGTGCCTGCGCCGCCCGGACTGCCAGCCATTACCGACGCCGCATCCCGCAGGGATTTCAAGGGCGGAGCGCTTGGCCAGGTTTTATCGGTGTGCATCGGTGTGCATCGGTGGCCAATTCCCTTCTTGCTTTCCAGCGAACGCCCGCAAGGAATTCGAAAGCCGCCGATAAACACCGATACCCGCCGATAAAACAGGCCTCGGAACCATCCCGCTTGGCCGGCACGGCCATTTTCGCGATGGGCGCGTTCGCCGTGTTCGCCGGGGTGCGATGGATGGACCAGACCGGCGAGCCGGCGAAAACTCGATAGAAACACGTTAAAATAGCGCTCTTTGAGGTGCGCACCATGCAGCAGCCCGTTTCCCGCCGACGATTTCTTTCCTCCGCCGCAGCCGCTTCCGCGGCATTCACCATTGTGAAACCGGCGCTGGTGCGGGGCGCTGGCAACGAAAAGCTGAAAGCCGGCTTGATCGGCTGCGGCGGCCGCGGCACGCAGGCCGTGCAAAACATCCTCACGGGCTGCGACAACGTCGAAATCGTGGCGATGGCCGACATTTTCGAGGATCGCCTGGAAGACTCGCTGCGCAAATCGGCGGCGCTGGCGCCGGAGCTTTCCGCGCGCTTCAAAGTCGATCCCGAGCACCGCTTCGTGGGCTTCGACGGCTACAAGAAGGTGCTGGCGTCGGGCATCGATATCGTCATGCTGGCCACGCCGCCGGCCTACCGGCCCATCCATTTTGAAGCGGCCGTGGAAGCCCGGAAACATATCTTCTGCGAAAAGCCGGCGGGCACCGATGCGGTCAACGTGCGCCGCTTCATGGCCGCGGCGCGGCGTTCCCAGGAGCTCAAGCTCACCGTCAAATCCGGCGCCCAACGCCGCTCCCAGGCCTGGTACCTGGATTGGTACAAGCGCGTGAAGAACGGCGAGATCGGCGAAATCGTCGCGCTGTACGCCAACTGGTTGGGCTCTCCGGTGCTGCAGTTCAACGCCTGGCCCAACAAAAAACGCAACCCCAATTGGAGCGACATGGAATTTCAAAACCGCGGCTGGTATTCGTTTGTGTGGATCTGCGGCGATCAGATCGTGGAGCAGCACCTGCACAATATCGATGTGTGCAACTGGTTCATGGGCACGCATCCGGTCGAGGTGGTCGCTTCCGGCGGCGCGGCCTGGCGCCCGCACGAAGAGGAGTACGGCAATATTTACGACCACCTGTCCGCCGATTTCGTCTATCCCAACGGCGTCCACATGGCCAGCTACTGCCGGCAGTATCCCGCCCCCGCCCCACAGAACGTGAGCGAGCGCATCGTGGGCAGCAAAGGCGTCATGGACAGCGCTCCCCTGCGGGGCGTCAAACCGCCCTTCGACCCCTACGTGCAGGAGCACATCGATATGGCCGCCAGCATCCTCGGCAATGGCCCCTACATCAACGAATCGATGGCCGTGGCGGAGAGCACCTTGACCTGCATCATGGGGCGGGAAGCCGCCTACTCGGGCCAGAAAATCACGTGGGACATGATCATGAATTCGCAGCGGGACCTGCTCCCCAAATCGTTCGACTACAAAGACGCGGTGCCGGCGCCGCCGCTGCCCGTGCCCGGGGTGTACCAGTTCGTGTAAGAAGACTTCACCGGGTCGCGAAGACGCGGAGGAAATGAATTCTCAGCGCCCTCCGCTTGCTCCGCGGTAACGCCGTGGAACAGCGTAAGCTCCGGCGGCGAAGAACTGCCGCTGATCCGCGCGCGGTTGGCCGGCGCCCGCAACTGTGGACCCTGGCTTTTTCTCCGCGTCTCCGCGCCTCCGCGGTGAGCTCTTGTTTTTTTCTCTTTTCCGATTCGGTAAGCTAGTTGAGAACCATGCAGAAAGGCTATTCCAGTTACTGGCGCCGGCTGGGGCGCATCGAACAGTCCTTTCTCATCGCGGTCCTCATCTATCTCGCGCTGCGCTTTTCGGGGATCGCTCCCACCATCCAGACTACGGTCGGGCTGGCGGCTTTCCTGCTGGGCCTGGCGGCCATTTTCCGGCTGGCGCGCCGCGCCATGAAAGAGGCCATCTGGCGGCTGCGCAACCGCCTCATCGTGGCTTACCTTTTTATCGCGGTGGTGCCCATCGTCCTGATCCTGACCCTGGCCGGCATCGCCGGTTGGGTGGTCATCGGCCAGATGGCCGTTTACCTGGTCAACACCGAGCTCAAGCATCGCGAAACTTCCCTGCTGCGTCCCGCCGAAGCGCTGGCCCGCACGCCGCCGGGCAGGGAACCCGAAGCCGCTCTCAACCGCTTCGCCACGATGATTCATAACGGCTTTCCGCGTTTCGAATTGATCATGACCGGGCATAACGATCTGCGCTATCCGGAGGACTCCACCGTCACGCAGCCGCCGCCCGGCTTCAGGCGCGGCAGCGGCCTGGCGGTCAAACGCGAAGGCGGCGAAGACCGCCTGTATGCCTTCGCCCATGTCGTCGAAGACGGCGACGAAGTCACGGTCATCGCTCCCGTCACGCGCGAACTTCTCGACGATCTCGTGCCGCAGCTCGGCGACGTGGCTTTCGCGCCGCTGATGGGGCACGCGCGCGAGACCCGCGTTCCTCCGGCGCAGAGCATCTTCGATTTCAAGCTGGGCGGATTCTACCCCATGGACGTCACCACGTGGGAAAATCCCGAAGGCCACCACCGCCTCGTCCTGCTGGTCAACACCCGCGTCTCGGCCGTGCTCGGCACGGTGTTCCAGAAACTGGATTGGGCCGAGCTGGCCCTGGGCGTCTTCGTGGTGGTCTCCATCATTTTCTTTCTGGTCGAACTGGTTTCGCTGGTCGCCGGCATTCAGCTCAGCCGCACCATCACCGGCGCCGTGCACGAGCTCTACGAAGGCACGCAGCATGTGAAGGAAGGCGATTTCAGCTACCGCATTCCCGTCAAAGGCAACGACCAGCTCGCCGAGCTCAGCAGCTCCTTCAACACCATGACCGAGAACCTGGCCAGCCTAGTCGTGGTGGCCAAGGAGAAAGAACGCCTGGAAAGCGAGCTGGCCATCGCCCGCGAAGTGCAGAACCAGCTTTTCCCCAAGGACGTGCCCTACACCAAAACGCTGGAGCTCAAGGGCGTTTGCAGCCCCGCCCGCATGGTCTCCGGCGATTACTACGATTTCATGTCGATTTCCGACACTTCGCTGGCCTTCGCCATCGGCGACGTCGCCGGCAAGGGCATCTCCGCGGCGCTGCTCATGGCCACCATTCAATCCACCATGCGCATGCAGTTGAGCGCTCCGCCCGGCAACAAAGCGCTGCAATATTCCACCGCCGCGCTGGTCTCCATGCTCAACCAGCAGCTCTACGCCACCACCTCGGCGGAAAAATACGCCACCTTTTACTTCGCGCTTTACGAGGAAGCCAACCATTCCCTCACTTACACCAATGCCGGCCACTTGGCGCCCATGCTGCTGCGCGGCGGCCAGTTTCAGATGATGGATTCCACCGGAACCGTGGTGGGCGCTTTCCCCATCGCGCGCTACGAAGAGCGCAGCATTGCTCTGGAGCGCGGCGATATCCTGGTGGCGTACACCGATGGCATCGTCGAGCCAGAAAACGCCTACGGCGAAATGTTCGGCGAAGACCGGCTCAAGGATTTCGTCGCGAAATACTCGGGCGCGGATTCTTCCGAAATTATCGCCCGCACCATGGAAGCGGTGGTCGATTGGACCGGTTCCACCGAATTGCAGGACGATATGACCATGGTGGTGGCAAGGCGCGTATGAAAGTTCTCACGGCGGCGGAAATGCGCGCAGTGGACCGGCGCACCATGGAGCTGGGGATTCCCGGCATCGTCCTGATGGAGAACGCCGGCCAACGCGTAGTGGATTTTTTAATCCAGCGCTTCGCTCCGCTTGGCGGGCAACGGATCGTGGTGCTGTGCGGCAAAGGCAACAACGGCGGCGATGGCATGGTGATTGCACGCCAGTTGCACACCCGCTTCCCGGCGGCGTGGCTGCGGGTGGTGCTGTACGCTCCGCCCGAAGAGCTGAAGGGCGATGCCGCCGCCAACTATGGCATGCTGCAGGCTTGCGGCTGCCCCGTCTTCGGCGCCGTCCCTCCCGATGCCGGCGCGGCGACTCTGGTCATCGACGCCGTGCTGGGTACGGGCGTCTCCGGTGCGCCCTCGGGCGCCGCGCTGGCGGCCATCGGCGAAATCAATCATGCCTTCCCGCTGGCCAAAGTGGTGGCTGTCGATATGCCTTCCGGCATGGCCAGCGACGCAGGCGAGTCTCCCGGCGAAGTGGCGCGCGCCGATTACACCGTCACCTTCACCGCGCCCAAACTCGGACAGGTGATGCCGCCCAATTGCGATCGCACGGGCGAGCTTGTGGTGGTGCCGATCGGCAGCCCCGCGGAGTTGTACCGCGATGCCAAGGTCGAGCTCATCGAGCCCGCCATGTTCCGCGATCTGCTGGCCCCGCGCCCTCCCTGGGGACACAAAGGCACTTTCGGCCACGTGCTGGTGGTGGCCGGCTCGCGCGGCAAAACCGGCGCCGCGGTGATGAGCGGCACGGCAGCGCTGCGCGCCGGAGCCGGGCTGGTCACGGTGGCTTCCGCCGGCGACGCCATTGCCGCGGTCGCCGCTCACGCGCCGGAGCTGATGACCGTCCCGCTCGCCGAAACCCCCTGCGGCGGCATCTCGCGCGCAGCGGATATCCCCGCGCTGGCGCGCGGCAAAACCGTGCTCGCCATGGGACCCGGGCTGGGCCGCGAACCGGACATCGCCGAAATGGTTTCCCGCGCCGCCGCCGCGTTCGAAGGCCCCCTGGTGCTGGATGCGGACGCTCTCTGGAACTGGAAGCCCTTTGCTCCACAAAGCCATCCCCGCATCCTCACGCCCCATCCCGGCGAGATGGCCCGCCTCACCGGCAAATCCACCGGCGAAATTCAGAAAGACCGCCTGGGCAACGCCCGCGCCTTCGCCACCGGGCGCGCCGTCACGCTGGTCCTCAAGGGGCAGCGCACGCTCATCGCTTTCCCCGATGGCCGGGTCTTCGTCAACCCCACCGGGACACCCGCGCTGGGCACCGGCGGCACCGGCGATATCCTCACCGGCCTGATTTCCGGGATGCTCGCGCAATTCCCCGCGCGCCCCGCCGAAGCCGTGGCCGCCGCCGTGTATCTGGGCGGACTGGCCGGCCAGATGGGCGCCCGCAAGCTGGGCGAAAAATGCTTCATCGCCACCGATATTCTGCGCTATCTGCCCGCCGCCATGGAGGCGTGTGGACGTCTATAGGACCGCTTCCGCGGCGGAAACCGTGGCGCTGGGCCAGCGCCTGGCGCGCGAATTGCCCGCTGGCGGCGTGGTCCTTTTGATCGGCAATCTGGGCGCCGGCAAAACCACCCTCGCCAAGGGAATCGTCTCCGGCCGCGGGGCAGCTTCGCCCGACGATGTGGCCAGCCCCACTTTCACCCTGATCCACGAATACGGCGGCGGCCGCGTCTATCACATCGATCTCTACCGCCTCGACGAGCCGCGCCAGGTGGCCACTCTGGGGCTCGAAGAGCTATTCGATTCCGATGCCCTGGTGCTCGTCGAATGGGGCGAGCGTTTCCCCGGGCTCATGCCCGCCGTCCGCACCGAAATCCGCCTCCGCGCGGCGCCATCCGACAACCCCGAAGAAAGAGAAATCGAAGTCACCTCGTTATGAACAAGCAACCGTGGGCCCTCATTCTGGGCGCGAGCAGCGGATTCGGCGAAGCCACCGCGCTCGAGCTCGCGCGCGCCGGCATGAACATTTTCGGCGTGCACCTGGACCGCCGCGAGAAGATGCCGCGCGTTTTGGATACGCAGGAAAAAATCCGCGCCATGGGCCGCGAAGCGCTGTTTTTCAACGTGAATGCCGCCGATGACGAGCGCCGCAAAGACACCACCACCCAGATGCGGGCGCACATGACCGATCCGCCCGGCACCCTGCGGGTGCTGCTGCACTCGCTGGCCTTCGGCTCCGTCAAACCGCTGGCCGGCGCCGAAGACGTGGCCCATCGCCACCAGCTCGAACTCACCAGCGACATCATGGGACACTCGCTGGTCTATTGGGTGCAGGAGTGCCTATGGGCCGGAATGCTGGACAAGGGCGCGCGCATTTTCGCCATGACCAGCGGCGGCGGCACGCGCGTGATTCCCAATTACGGACCCATCAGCGCCGCCAAAGCCGCGCTGGAAGCGTACATCCGCCAGCTTGCCGTGGAGCTCGCTCCGGCCGGCATCACCGCCAACGCCATCCTGGCGGGCGTCACCGATACGCCCGCCCTGCGTCTCATTCCCGGTCACGAAAAACTCATGGAGTTCGCGCGCCTGCGCAATCCTCATCACCGCCTCACCACCCCCGAGGACGTGGCCCGCTGCATCGCCGCGCTGTGCCATCCCGCCACCTATTGGATGACCGGCAACACCATCCACGTGGATGGCGGCGAGAACATCGTAGGATAGATGCATGTCCGCCAACGGCCTTCCCTGCCTCGAATTGCTGGCCCAGATGCTGCACTCCTGGGCCATGCATGACCTGGGGCACATCCGCCAGATCGCCGAGCTGGTGCGCGCCCGCAAGCACCTGGCGGCTTCCGGCCCGTTCGCGGAATTCTTTAACCTGAAACCATGATTCGGAAAATCCTGTTGGCACTCTGGCTGGCCGCGCCCGCGTTCCCGCAGGAGGCGCCGCTTCCGCCGTTGCCACCGCCCGTGGTGGTGCATCCCACTTTCCTGCAGATGTCCGACCCGCAGTTCGGCATGTACACCAATAACCACGGCTTTGCGCAGGAAACCGCCAACTTCGCATTCGCCATCGCCACCGCCAATCGGCTCAAGCCCGCCTTCGTGGTGGTCACCGGCGACCTCATCAACAAGCCGGGCGATGGAGCCCAGGCCGCCGAATATAAACGCATCGCCGCGCAACTCGATCCCGCCATCCAGCTCTTCAACGTGCCCGGCAATCACGACGTGGAGAACGAGCCGACGCCGCAATCCCTGGCCCGCTACCGCCAGCTCTTCGGACCCGATTATTACACCTTCCATTGCGCCGGCATCAGCGGCATCGTGCTGGATTCCAATTTGGAAAAGGCGCCGCAAAACGCTCGCCGGGAAGCCGCGAAAATGGAGGCGTGGTTCGAAGCCGAGATCCTCAAGGCGCGGCGGGAGCATGCCGGCCGCGTCATGCTCTTCCAGCATATCCCGCTGTTTCTCACCGATCCCCAAGAGCCCGATCAATACTTCAATATCCCGCAGGCAGCGCGGGCGCGCTATTTGAAACTCCTGCGCCGGTACGGCGTCACGGAAGTCTTCGCCGGACATTTGCACCATAACTCGGAAGGGCGTGACGGCCCGCTCGATATGGTCACCACGGGACCGGTGGGCAAGCCGCTCGGCGGCCAGTCCGGCATTTGCTACGTCACCGTCACCGCGGCCGGCGTGAAGCACGAATTCCACGAGTTCGGCGACTTGCCGTAGGGCGCTGTACGGCAGGATGCCATCCTGCCCCACAACGGCGACCGGCGCGCGGGCGCCATTCAGTGCTCGCCTGAATTACCTTTAGCCAGCAGCCCGCTGCTATCTACATCGCATCTTGATTGATTCCACACCGCCGGGCATTCTATCGGATTAAGAGGTCGAAGATGCCAACTGCGCTGCGGAACGCCAGGCCGGTGGAAATCGCTCCACCACAGCGTGCCAATCGCCACGCCCGGCGTGACCGCGCGCCATTCTTTCTGTATGCGCTGACAGGCTTCACCGGACTGCTGGCGGAGCAGGGGTTCGAGAAGTATATCGCGCTGCTGGTGGGCGCAACAGCATCGGCTTCCGCCGTGGTGCTGTTCACGTACTTCCTGGGATTTGCGTTGGGCGGTGTCGCGGCCGGACGACTCATCAAGAGCGGACGAATCGCGCGCCCGTTGTTGGCGTATGGAATGATCGAACTGCTGGTCGGGATCTCGTGCGTGGTGTTCTCCTATTCGTTCCATGGCCTGGTCGAAGCGTTGGCGCCATTGCAGAATCTTTTTGGCGGCACAGCCCTGCGATTTCAAACGCGGTTTGTCTGCGGCTGCATTCTGGTGCTGCCCACGGCCGCGCTGATGGGCGCGTCGTTTCCCCTGATCGCCAAAACGCTGGATAGCCACGATCGCTGCGGCAAAAAACGCTGGGCCGAAGCGTACGCCGCCAACCTTGCGGGAGCGTTTGCCGCGGCCGGCGTCTCGCCACTGATCCTCCTGCCGGCTCTGGGATTGCGGGGCAGCCTTTGGCTCTGCTTCGTCATTTCGGTCTTCGTCTGCGCCGCCGCCGCCACGCTACGGTCCGCGCCCCCGTGCCAGCCGCCCCCGGGTGAGACCTCGGGAAAGCCGCGCGCCCTCCGGGGCATAGGTTTGTTACTGGCCGCCGCGTTCGCTTCGGGCGCCGTTTTTTTCGCCTTGGAAGTCATCTGGACGCACTTGGTGGGGGTGGTCGTCGGCTGCAGTGTATACGCATTTTCCTGGATGCTCACGGCTGTCCTTCTGGGACTCCTGATGGGTGCGTGGCTGGTGAACCGCAGACAGCGGCGCGGCCGCGCCATAAGCCCTGCGCGCCTCTTCCAGTGCGCATCCCTTTTGCTGCTGCTGCAGCTTTACCTCTGGAACGGCACTCCGATGTTCTTCCTCATCGGGCCGCCGGCCGGGTTTCAGGAGTCGTTCTATTTCGCGGAGTTGTACAAGCTGCTGGTTACCTGTATGTTGCTGGCGCCCGCATCGGCCGTTCTCGGGCTGATCTACCCTATTCTGCTGGCCAGCCCGCGGCTCGAAGGCGAGAACAATTCGCATCTGTCCGGCTACCTGAGCGCCGCAAACGCGCTGGGATGTCTGAGCGGCGCGCTGCTGGGCGTCTTTGTCCTGATCCCGTGGTTCGGTTCCGAACTTTCTCTCAAAATTATCTGCCTGGCACTGGCGGCGTTCGGGCTGTTGTTTCTCGTGCAGGAGCGTCCCGCGCCGCGCCGGCTTCGGCTGGCCGCCGCCACGGCGGTTTGCGCCGCCGCAATCCTCGTTTCCATCCACTGGAACTGGGCGAGCCTGACCGCCGGCACGGCCAATTATTACGGCCAAAAGCGGCTGCCGGCGCGGCCGGCGCCATCCGGCGTTACGTACGACGCCGGATTCATCTTCCGCGATGAAAGCATACAAGGCGGTTTGACCACGGTGGTGCTCCAAACCACCCGGACTCCGCGCGCCGCCACTTATACCCGTACGTTGTACACCAACGGCAAATTTGAAGGCGACGACGACCCCGGGGGCCAGATGAACGCACAGTTTGGATTTGCCGCCATCCCCTCCCTCTTCGTGCGACACTTCGACCGGGCACTGCTGATCGGCCTGGGAACGGGCCACAGCGCCGCGGCGCTAAGGCATCTGGGCTACCGCGACATCGATGTGGCCGAGTTCGCTCCCGGAATCGTAGCCGCGGCACGCCAGTCGTTTGCCCGTCTCAACGAAGGCGTTCTGGAGGATCGGCACGTGCACGTGATCCTGGAAGACGGCCGCAACGTGTTGCTGACCAATCGCCAGCGCGCCTACGATCTGATCACCACCGAAGTGACCAGTGTCTGGTTTGCCGGGGCCACGAATCTCTACTCGCGGGAGTTCTATGAGCTGGCGCGGCGGCGGCTAAAGCCCGATGGCGTGCTGCAGCAGTGGGTTCAATTGCACCACATCGGCCCGCGGGAGGTGGCCTGTGCGCTCGCGACGGCGCGCACCGTCTTCCCGTACGTGGGACTGTGGCTCTACGGCAATCAAGGCGTAATGGTCGCTTCCGCCCGCCCCCTGGCGCCGGATGCGGAACGGCGCCCCGAGTTGGACCGCCGCTACGGATCCGCGCGGCTCGTCGATGAGCTTTACGCATCCGTGCTGATCCCTCCAAGCGCATTAACCCGATTAGCCGATGACTTCCAACCCGTGATCAACACGGACCACAATCGCTGGCTCGAATACTCGACGCCGCGCTTCCAATCGAGTAGTTTTGACTGGTTGCGTTACAACGTCCGGCTCTTTTCCAAATACCGGAACTCAACATCCTGAAGGCCATCGATTGGCAGCACAATGAACGATGCGGCCTCGTCCTCATTGGCCCTTCGCCCGGTCCCGCCGGCGGGAAAACCATGCCTCACAACGCGCCACGGCCGCGGCTCCCTGGGAGCCGCGGCCGTGGGAAGAAACAGAGTGCGGTGGGGCGATGCGCCCTGGTTACCCTTTGGCGCCGCGCTGCGCCATCACGCGCTGCACGTTTTGCAGCAGCGATTGCGCTTTGGGCATGCTCTCGATGGCTTTCTTCACTTCCGGATCGTCCTGCCACTGGGCGCGGTCGGCAGTCTGCTTATCGAAGGCGCGGAAGTAGAATTCGTAGCGGATCTGCTCGCGAATCCAGTCCTTGTTGGCTGCGAATTCGTCGTCGGTGAAGGGGACGTTCTCCTTTTTGAGAAACGCCTTGAAGCGCTCCAGGGTGTTTTCGTCGGGCTGCCAGCCTTGCGGCAGGCTGGGCTTGGCGCCGGCGAAATACTGGTTGGCGAAATGGTAAACCACCATCGTCACCGGCGCGGTGCGGCGCTGCAGCATGCTGTAGTGCGGGTTGGGATATTTTTCGTCGGGGGTGATGCCGCCGCCGCCGTAGACCTTGCGGCCGGAATCGGTGGCCTTGATGTCCTGGGTGTTGGTATTGTCGCCGTGATGCGTGTAGTAATCCCAGAAAGACTCGTGCGAGTAGTCGCGCTGGATGAGGCGGCCGCTGGGGGTGTAGTAGTGGGCGATGGTGAGCAGCAGGGCGGCGCCTTCATTGAGCGGGAACTGGGCCTGCACCAGGCCCTTGCCGAAAGTGGTCTCGCCCAAAATCCAGGCGCGGTCGTGATCCTGCAAAGCGCCGGAGACGATTTCCGCGGCGGAGGCGGAAGAGCCGTTGACCAGCGCGACGATGGGATACTTCTGCGCGGCGGGAACGGCGCGCGCGCGGAAAACCTGCTCCTGTTCGTGCAGGCCATGATGCGAAACCACGATTTGGCCGTCGCGCAGGAAGCGCCCGGCCACGGCGACGGCTTCGTTCACCAGGCCGCCGGGGTTGCCGCGCAGATCCAGGACCATTCCGGTGACTTTGTCTTCGCCCATTCTGCGCATGTCGTTTTCCACGTCGCGCGAGATATTCTGCGCTTCGAAGTTGTCCAGCCGCAGGAAGGCGATGCCGGGCTTCACCCAGAAGGCGTCCACGTTGCTGGTTTCGATCTCGGCGCGGGTCACGGTGACGGTGATGGGAGCGGGCGCGCCTTCGCGGTTGATGGTGATGTTCACCTGGGTGCCGCGCGGGCCGCGCAGCATATCGGCGACGGCGCCGGAATCCAAGCCGATGGCGTTCTTGCCATCCACGGCGGCGATGGTATCGCCGCGGCGCAGATCGGCCTTGTAGGCGGGAGCCCCGAGGAAGGGACGCATCACCACCACCTTGTTGCCATCCGGGTAAATCTCCATGCCGACCCCGTAATAGGCGGCGCGCTGCTTGCGCTGCATTTCGCGGTACTCGGCGGGATCCACGAAGTTGGAGTGCGGATCGAGCGTGCGCAACATGCCGGGAATGGCGCCCTGGTAGAAAGCTTTCTCGGAGTTGACTGGATCGGCGAAGTTCTGTTCGACCAGCGCAAAGGCGGAAGTGACCGCCTTCATGTCGCTGTCCAGATCGTCCTGGGCGGGGGTGGCGGCGTTAGCGCGAAGCGCTGGGCCGTACCACGGCGCCAGAAGCGCCATGGCGGCAACGAACAATACGGCGATTGCGGTTCTCGGTAATTTCATCGATTCACCGGGCGGCGAAGTTGGGCAAGGCGACGGGCCAATTCCCTTCCTTGGCTTTATCATATCATTCGACGCACCGCGAGAGATTTGGTGTCAACGATTTATGGGTGGCCCGTGCTAAGATTCGCACGGTGCCCGGCAACGCGATCCTCGAACTGCGCCAGGTCTCCTGCAGGTTGGGAGGGCGGGTGGTGCTGCGCGGAATCGACCTGACGGTGGAAGAGGGCGAAACCGTGGCGCTATTGGGACGCAGCGGGTCCGGCAAAAGCACGCTGCTGAAGGCCGTAAATGGGGTGGTGGCGCTGGCCGGCGGAGAAATTTGGTTTGAAGGGCGGCGGACGGCCGAATGGGACCCCATCCGGCTGCGGCGGCGGATGGGTTACGTGATTCAGGACGCCGGGCTGTTCCCCCACTGGACGGTGGAGGCTAATGTGGGGCTGGTGCCCCGCCTGGAAGAGTGGAAGCCGGCGGCGGTGGCTCAGCGCGTCAGGTTTCTGTTGCAGGCGGTGGGACTGCCGGCGGAGGAGTTCCGGCGCAGGCGGCCGCGCGAGCTTTCGGGAGGGCAAAAGCAGCGCGTGGGAATCGCGCGGGCGCTGGCGGCGGACCCTCCCCTGCTTCTGATGGACGAGCCTTTCGCGGCGCTGGATCCGATTACACGCTTCGATTTGCAGCGGCAGTTTCTGGAACTGCGGCGCACGGTGCGCCAGACGGCTCTGTTCGTGACGCACGACGTACGGGAGGCGCTCATGCTGGGCTCGCGCGTGGCGCTGCTCAAGGACGGCGAGCTGGACGTGGTGCTGCCGGCGGCGGAGTTTGTGCACGCGCGCACCACGGAAGCGCGAGCGTTTCTGGCGAGTCTGGAGGAGCGATGATTGGGCCCGCGCGCCACACTGGCCGGCGGCCAACACGGGAGGTGCGATGAACCCACGCCTGGTTTCGGAAATCGCGGCCCTTTCGCTGGAGCACCTGGAACTGGTGGCGATTACCATGGCGATTGCGATAGCGGTTGCGATTCCGGCGGCGGTGGCGCTGGCGCGGCACGGGCGGGCGCGGCGCGTGGCGATGGGGTTCGCCAACCTGGCGCAGACGGTGCCGAGCCTGGCGCTGTTCGGATTTCTCCTGCCGCTGCCGTGGATCGGCGGAATCGGCAAGAGTACGGCCATCGTGGCGCTGTGTTTGTACGCGCTGCTGCCGATCTTGCGCAATACGCTGGTGGGGATATTGGGAGTGGACGCGGCGGTGCGGGAATCGGCGGTGGCCATGGGGATGACGCGGCGGCAGATTTTGTGGCACGTGGAATTGCCGCTGGCGATGCCCTCGATCGTCGCCGGACTGCGCATCGCCACGGTCACGACCATCGGCACCGCGACCATCGCGGCGGCCATCGGCGGTGGGGGGTTAGGGGTGTTCATTTTCCGCGGCATCGCCATGGTGGACACGCCCACGATTCTAGCGGGAGCGGTGCCGGCCGCGGTAATGGCGCTGGCGGCCGACGAGGGGTTGGAATGGATCGAGCGCAAGCTTTCGTCTTAGCGCTGGCGGCGGCGCTGGCGGGCGGGTGCGCGCGGCCGGCGCGCGTGGTGGTGGGGTCCAAGAACTTCACCGAGCAGGTGCTGCTGGGGGAAATCGCGGCGCAGCAGATCGAGAACCGCCTGGGCATCGCGGTGCAACGGAAACTGGATTTGGGAGGCACGCTGCTGGCGCATGAAGCGCTGGTGCGCGGCTCGCTCGATCTCTATCCCGAGTACACCGGAACGGCGCTGACGGCGATTCTGAAACGGCCGCCGGGGGGCGGCGCGGGCGAGGTTTTCGAACAAGTGCGCGCGGCGTACCAGAAGCGTTGGCGGCTGCGGTGGCTGGCCCCGCTGGGATTCAACGACACGTTCGCCATGATGATTCGCGGGGCCGAGGCGCGCCGCGGCCAACTGACGACGCTTTCGGAGGCGGCCGGGGCGAGAGCCTGGCGCATCGGCGGGGGCTACGAATTCCGGCAGCGCCCGGACGGCCTGGATGGCCTGCTGCGGGCATACGGGCTGCGCACCGAGGGCCAGCCGGTGGCCATGGATCTGGGACTGCTCTACACGGCGCTGGAAAAGCACAATGTCGATATGATCGCGGCCAATTCGACCGATGGGCTGGCGGCGGTGCGCGACGTGGCGATCCTGCGCGACGACCGCCATTATTTTCCGCCTTACGAATGCGCCCTGGTGGTGCGGGAGCGGATCCTCGAAGAATATCCGCGATTGGCCGGGGCGTTGGGCGAACTCTCGGGAAAGTTTTCGGACGCGACCATGCGGAAACTGAACTACCAGGTGGATGGGGAACATCGGCCGGTGCCGCAAGTGGCGCGGCAATTTTTGCGGGAGACATTGGGCCAGCTCCGGTAAATACCCTGGTACGGTTAACGTACGATATGAGAAGGCCGGCAAGGCTGGAAATCCGCGATGATGGGAGTGTCTCATGGCGCGATTGATTTCATTCTGCGGGATGACCGGTGGTTTCCTGATGATCTCTCCCAAGCTGCGGGAGGACGTAATGATAGGGTTCTCGGCGGTCTCGACCACGATGAACGACTACAGCCCCTATTCGTATATTGGAGCGGCGATCGCGATTTTCGCGCTGCTGACGCTGGGGCTATACGGCGGCGCGCATTGATTCAAACCAGCACGGCCATTTCTTTGAGGGGGAGGGCCGCGCAAGCGGCGGTTCCGGTCAGTTAGCGCGGGAACACCCACGGGCCGCTTCCCACCGCACCGGGCTAAGTGAACCGGCTCCTGACTTCCTCGACTCCCATATCCCGCGGGGATATCAAGGCGAAAGCCTTGGCTGAATTTCCGCACAACGATCGACCGCCTGGAGCGGGGACTTGAGCGCGGTTCCCGCACTGCCGCCGGCCCGGGCCAAAAAGGCGTTGCAGCTTTTTCCTGGTATCGGCGGCCCGGGCGCGGAAAAGATCCTGATGCTGTGCGGCGCGAACGCGGCCTGGCGGGTAACATCCCGCGCGCGGCGGCGCTACTGGCGCGGGCGCACCTGTTGCTGCGCCGGCATGGACGGGAACTATGCCGCCGCACGGGTCCGGCGTGCGAAGTCTGCCCGGTTGCGGATGGGTGCGCGCTGGCCGCCAGCGGGAACACCAGGCACGTCTCGCGCTGGTGAAGGCGGGGCGCGCGTCGGCAACCCGGCCTCGACCCCGCCCCGCGGGCGGTTGGCAAGCTGAGGCATGCCCTACCCGGCTAGACGGCGCGCACCTTGCGGATGGCGGGGGCGGTTTCGGATTTCGCGGGCTTGCGGTCGGCGGCGCTGAGGCGCTTCACCTGGTCGGTTACGCACACCAGGAACATAGGCTGGCGGGCGTTCTTGAGCAGGTCGATGATCCGGTCGGGAGCTTCTTCCAGGTAGATGGATTTGCCGTCGGTGAGCAGATGGACATCGCTCGAGGCGGAGAGCGCCTCGCTGAGCCGCCTGCCCATATCCTTTTGCAGGAAGCGCAGCACGCGCCGGATCTTCTGGAGAGAAAATCCTTTGCGCCGCAATTCGGCGATCACGGAAATCTCGACGACCTCCTCGGGCATGTAGATGCGCTTGTGCCCGTCCTGGCGCGGAGAAACCACATTGCGCTCATCCCACCACTGCAACTGGCGGAGGCTGACGCCGCAGATGCGTGCGACGTCGCTGCTGTTAAAGCCCGGCGCTTCCGGCGAGGCCACGGGGCGGGATCTTTTGGATTTAAACATTTCGCGCCACTTCCGTTGTTAAATTGCTGCCACTTTGGATTGTACATGGGCCGGGGGCGGTGTCAAGAGGGTGAACGTGAAATGAGCCGCCGCGCGGCCGATACGCCGGACCAGGCGAAGCGTGGTGCGCGGCCGCACCAAGCCGGCGGGACGGGCGTACTCCACCACACGGCGAGGGGACAAAACTGCGCACTGTCGCGGAAAAAGAAGACGCGGTGGGACGCGGCGCGCCAAGTGACGCGCCGCGCGGCGGCCAAATCCCCCGATTTTGCGGAAGCGGCCAAGGAAATTATGCATGTGCGCAACATCTACGAAGAAGGCCGCAAAGTGGCGGATGAGGCCGTGGGGCGGTGGTCGCGCGGTCGAAAGCTTGTAGGTTACTGAAAACAAAGCCGTAGATTCGCCTGGAGGGCCGCGGCGGAAGACCGTTGCACCGGCCGCCGCCCGCTGTACTAGCAGTTCCCTAGGACCATCCTTAGTACACTTAGAACTTCAATTAACCTCTGGGTTCATTGTGATCCTTAAGACGGGATAGTAAAATTCTGATTGCAAGGATTGGAATCCGGATGTGATCCACAGCGGGGCACGACCGGAATGTGGACACTGTGATCGAAGTGGGCGCAACGGAAATAGATTACCTGAGCAAGGAACCGGTGCAGGGTGAGCTTCTGGCGGAAAAGCTGGCGGCCGGACCAGTGCCAGCCAACGAAGCGCTGCGGTACGCGATCGACATCGGGAGCGCTCTACAGCGCGCGCATACGCGCGGACTGGTGCACGGGAGCGTGGCGCCGGAGAACATCGCGATCACGACCGCCGGGGCGCGCCTTTTGCAGCCGCGCGAGGCGCCCGCGGCAAGCTTGGCGCCCTACCGTTCGCCGGAACAAGTGCGCGGCGAAGCGGTGGACTGGCGTAGCGATATCTTTTCTTACGGGGCGTTGTTGTACGAGCTGGCGTCGGGGAACCGGGCCTTCGGCGGCGAAGGGAGCGCGCTGGATGGCGCGATTCTGAACCAGTCGCCGGCGCCGCTGCGCGCCAAAACGCCGGTGGAAGCGGCTTTTGAAGGGGTGGTGGCGGGCTGCCTGCAAAAAGATCCCGCGCAACGGCGGCAGCGCATGCAAAATGCGGTCATCGAGCTGAAGCTGTCGGGCCGCCCGGGCACGCGGCCTTCGGCGCACAAGCCGACGGCGATCCGCTCGATGCAAGGAGCGCCGCCGCGGCCCGGCGCGGAGAACCTCTCGGGGAAGACCGCCAAAGCGGCGCGCCCGGAATACTGGGTGCCGGCGGGAATGGCGCAGGGCGGCACGCGGCGCCGGCTGACCATCATCGGCCTCGCCACGCTGGCGCTGGCGGCCAGCGGGGTAGCGGCCGCGCTGTATCTGGAGCGGCCCACGCAACCGGTCCTCAAATTCTCCGTAACGCCGCCGGAGCACACCAGCTATCCGGGCACGCCGGCGGTTTCGCCGGACGGCCTGTCGCTGACATTTTCGGCCGTGGGGCCGGAAGGTCACCGCATGCTGTGGCTGCGCGCCTTCGATGAAATGCACGCCAAGGTGATTCCCGGGACGGAGGGCGGTTTCGCCCCGTTCTGGTCGCCGGACAGCCAGCATATCGGCTTTTTCGCCAATAAGAGTTTGAAGCAGGTTCATCTGCTCAGCAATCTGAACGAGATCAAGCCGGAAATCATCGCGGATGCCGATGTGGAACCGGGCGGCGGGACCTGGAACAAGGACGGCACGATCGTCTTCGCTCCCAGCATGTCGGACGCGCTCTATAAGGTGCCGGCGACGGGCGGCAAGGCGGTGAAGCTGATGACGCTGGATCCGGCCAAGGGCGAGCGGGCGCAACTGTGGCCGCAGTTCCTGCCGGACGGGAAACACTTCCTGTTCTTCCTGCTCACCGCCATGACGGATACCACGGGGGTGTATACGGGCTCGCTGGATTCGGCGGAGTTTCACCGGCTGTTCCAGGCGGAAACCAACGCCGTTTATTCGCCCCTCGCGGGTGAATCGTCAGGCAAAGGCTATCTCTTGTATATGAAGGGCCGCGACCTGATGGGGCAGGGGTTCAACGCTTCCAAACTGGAGACGGACGGCGCGGTAATCACTCTGGCCAACGATATCGGAGCGGTCCAGACGCTCTCGCTGGCGCCCATTTCGGTTTCGCGCAATGCCGTGCTGGTTTACCAGAGCGTAGCCAAAGCCACGCGCCAACTGGTGTGGATGGACCGCAGCGGGCGGACGGTGGGCACCATTCCGGAGGCGGCGGAGTGGGGACCGCCAAGAATTTCGCCGGACGGAACGCGCTTCGTGGTGGGAAAGCTCGGGAAGGATCAAGAAAACGCCGAACTGTGGATTCTGGACGCGGCGGGCAACGAGACGCTGTTCCAATCGCAGCCGCACGTCAGCGAAGGGTCGCCTATCTGGTCGCCGGATGGGACCAGGATCGCGTTCTGGGACAACGAGAACAGGATTTACGATATCTATGCCAAGCCGGTAAACGGCGGTAAGGCGGCGGAGTTGATCTATAAGGACCCGCTGCCGAAATATCCCACCGATTGGTCGCATGACGGGCGGTTCATCATATTCGGCGAGTTAAGCCCGGGGACCAGGAGCGACGTCATGGCGTTGACCCTGAGCGACCGGCACGCCGCGCCGGTAATCGACACGGTTTTTGCGGAGGGCTACGCGACGTTATCTCCGGATGGCCGCTGGCTGGCGTATCAATCCGACGAATCCGGCCGCAACGAAGTCTACGTGCAAAGGTTCGAAGGCGCCACCGCGGGCACCAAGCGGCGCTGGAAGGTTTCGATCGAGGGCGGCGGTTTGCCCAAATGGCGGGCGGACTCTTCGGAGCTGTTCTACATGACCGTGCAAGGAAGCGTCTTTGCCGTCGCGGTGCATCCAACCGCCGAGGAATTCCAATTCGACAAACCCCAGGAGCTCTTCTCCACGCGGCCGATTCCCAGAACATGGAACCTCTACGATGTTTCGCCGGATGGCGAGCGGTTCCTCATGAATCTGCCGCTGGAGTGGACGAACTCTTCCCTGATCACCGTCATGACCAACTGGACGGAGAAGCTGAAGAGCTGAAGTTGCCGTCGATTGCGTGCTACAAATACTTATTAATCAATGGTTTGAAGTTAACCTAATCAATGCCGGGAGGTGCTACAATGAAGTTGTATCCCCCCTGCACGGATTCAGGTGACAACTATGATTACGCGCAAGTTTTGGCCCTTGGACTACGACCCCGAAGGTGAAATCTACGAAAATCCGGCCTGGGACCTCCCAGGCTTCCGGCGGAAGGGCAAGCGGCGGCCCGCGCCGTCGCATGCGCCGCGGCAGAAGCGGCGGACGCCGCCGCCCAACGTGCCATAGCGCACATATTTCCGGGTGAATCGCACTCAAAACTACACTCGGGTAATTGCTACATCACAAATTTGCGGGCTTGGCTCTGAAATAGCCGCGGGCTTATGGTAAATAGCCCCGTTCCGGATAACGGCGCAAGAATTGCTGAACACGAGTCGAGGTTTTTGACTATGAAAGCTTTTCTTGCGACCACGTGCATTCTAACGGGCGCTTTGCTCGCCGGTGGCTGCGCCACAAAGCAATACGTTCGGAACACCGCCGCTCCCATTCAAGCGAAGGTGGACCAGGTAGGCGAACAAACCACCCAAAACGGACAACAGATCCAGAATACCCAAGCCCAGGTAAAGGAGGTGGACGAGAAGGCGCAGAATGGCATCAGCGCCGCGGCGGAGAAAGCCAACGCGGCCGATCAACATGCCGCGGCGGCCGATCAACATGCCGCAACGGCCGATCAACACGCCTCCGACGCCATGAACAAGGCGAACCAGGCGGACCAGGAAGCCAATCAGGCGATGGCCGGTTTGCGGAACGTCGTCGCCAACCTGGACGATTACAAGCTGCAAACTTCCGCCACCGTGCCATTCCAATTCAACGATTACCGGCTTTCGCCATCCGCCCAAGCCGATCTGGACAAACTGGTGGTGGATGTACAGCCCGACAACCGCTTCTTCGTCGCGGTGGAAGGCTTTACGGACAGCACCGGCTCGCGTGAATACAACCAGGCTCTGAGCCGGCGGCGCGCCGACGCCGTAGTGGAATATCTGGTCGCCAAACACGATATTCCGATCTACCGCATCCATATGATCGGACTGGGCGAGGAGAAGCCTCTGGACCTGGCGCACAACCGCGCGGCCCGCGCCAGGAATCGCCGCGTGGAAGTGAAGGTATTCAGCGCCGATGGGCTGGCGGCCTCGCTGAACGGCGGCGACCAGAATGGCGCCGCGCGCATGCAGCCGGGCACGACTCCGCCGATCGGGCATTAAAAACCGGCCGTTGTGGGGCAGGCTGGCAGCCCAATGTCACCTACTTTTCCCGGAACCGGACACCTGCATCGATTGTAGGGCGGACCGGGGTGCCCTCCGGGCCATCCGCGGCCGACGCCCTCGTCGGCCTGCTCGCCTTTGGAAGATGCTGGTATGGTTGCCGCGGTGGCGGGACGGGGGCGTCCCGCCCGGACCAGGGGGTCCGCCCTACGACTTATGCCGCATTCCCATTCTTGGGAAAACTAAATGGCATTGGGCTGGCAGCCTGCGGCGGGTTGGTAACCCGCCAGGCTTGGCGCCGGTAAACAACCGGCGCGCAGGATGCCATCCTGCCCCACTTTTATTTCGCGCCCGCGCGCGCGGCCCCGCGAAAGGCCTGCCACCAGATGTACAGGCAAAGGAAATCGGCCAGGACGATCATGATGTCGCCGGAATTCACCGCAACGGGGGAATTGGACAGGTTGCGCAAGGATTCGCCGATGGCTTCGCCGGTAAATTGAATGCCCAAGGCGCCGCTGAGCATGAGCAGCAGGTGGTCTTTTTTGCGCGAGGCGATGAGGAGAGCCCAGAGCGCGAGATCCAGGATGGTGGAGCAAAAACTCAGATCGCGCGTCCATGGAGTCATCCAAAGGCCCAGCGCGATGTGCCGGTTGTAATGCAGCAGGAAGGAAATGCCGGCAAAAAAGATGGCGCCCACGATCAATCCGGCGCGTAAGATGCGGCGTGAGCCGACGCGCGCGCTGGCCTGGTAGATGAGGCTCATGACCACCGCGAAGATCAGCAGTTGCAGGATGCCTTCATCCAGCCAGTACAGGAAAACGCGGTATCCTCTCACCCCTTTCACGCCGGAATAATAAGCGATATACACGGGAATTTCCACCACGGTAGTCAGGAAATAGGCGATGGTATAGACAAGAATAATGGGGAAGCGGCGGTACGCTCCCCGCAGCAGCGCCGCGATGATCAGCAGTTCCAAAGGAAGTCCGATCAGATAGTTGCAAATCTGGATGGCGAGGCGCATTCAGATCTAAGCTTACCGAAAACGCGGCCTGGCGGAAGAAATATGCGAGGCGGACCTTGGGCGGCTAGAATGGAAGCTTGCTGCAACATTGGAAAGCAGTTTTGATCGCATTCGGGCCGCCCGGTGTGTTTTTGCTGGCGATTCTCGATTCCCTGGGGGTTCCGCTGCCGGGGGCCATGGATTTTGTGGTGGTTTCGATGGCGTGGAACGCGCCGCGGCTGGCATGGCTGACGGCGCTGCTGGCGGTATTGGGATCGATGGGCGGGAACCTGAGCTTGTTTTATCTCTGCCGCTATGGCGGGCGCCGGTTTGTGAAGACGCCGGAGCCGGGCGATCCGCAGAAATTCCGCCGCTGGTTCCATCGGTATGGGCTGGTGACCGTGTTTATCCCGGCGTTGCTGCCCATTCCGCCTCTTCCGCTGAAGGTCTTCGTAGTTTCCGCGGGGGTGCTGCATACTCCCTGGCGGCGGTTTTTTCTGGTGGTGCTGGCGGCGCGCATCATGCGCTATGGCGGCGAAGCTTACCTGGGGGCCAAGCTGGGGGAAAACGGCGCGGCGTTTCTGCTTCACAACGCCTGGACCTTCGTCGGCATTACCCTGGCGCTGGCGCTGGCGCTGTTGTTCCTGATCAAATGGAACGACCGCCGGCGGCCCGTCGCGCAACCGCTACAATAAGATTTACCGGGAACCAAACGGAACTCCCGTCAACGCATGCCGAAGCGAATCGCGGTTGTGGAAGACGAGGCCGAACTCTCCGCCCTGATCGATTACAATCTCAGCCGGCAAGGGTACGAGGTGCAGGTGCTGGGCGGCGCCAAGGGCACGTTAAAGGCTTTGGAGCAGTGGAAGCCGGACCTGGTGGTGCTGGACGTGATGCTGCCGGAAACCGACGGTTTCGAGCTGTGCCGGCAGATTCGCCAGTCCGCCGCGCTGGCGCGCATTCCCGTGCTGTTTCTGACGGCGCGCTCCGATGAAGTGGATCGCGTGCTGGGCCTGGAAATCGGCGGCGACGATTACATGACCAAGCCCTTCAGCCCGCGCGAGCTGATCGCGCGCGTGAAGGCGCATCTGCGGCGCGAAGACATGGACACGGAACCGGCCGCGCAGGAGATCGGGCCGTTCCGTCTGGACCGCAACGGCCGCCGCGTCCACGCGGGCGAGCGCAAGCTGGAATTGACCTCGACGGAATTCAACCTGCTGGAATTCTTCCTGACGCATCCGGGCCGCGCCTACAGCCGCGAGCAGCTTCTGGAAGCGGTGTGGGGCGAACAACGCTACGTCACCCCGCGCACGGTGGATGTGCACGTGCGGCGGCTGAGGGAGCAGATCGAGGAGCAGCCGGACAATCCGCGCTACCTGACCACGGTGCGCGGCTTCGGCTACCGTTTCGAGGAGCCGGTTTGACCGGCGAAAGCGCCTGTCCCACACCATCCCGCCTCTTAATCCCGAATTCACCGGGCGTTAACCGTTTTGTAACAGAGCCGCTGTTACTTTGGGGCTGAAAGCCCCGGTGCCCCATGAAGAAGATTCTGTTGATCGAAGACGACGCGGACTTATTCTCGCTGTTGAAATACAACCTGGAAAAAGAGGGATTCGCCATGACCGGGTTGCAGACCGGCAAAGGCGCCATCGAGCTCTGCCGGCAGACGCGGCCGGACCTGATTCTACTGGACATCATGCTGCCCGATTCCGACGGTCTGGATATCTGCAAAGGCATCCGCCGCGATCCGGAGCTGCTCTCGATTCCCGTCATTTTCCTGACGGCGCGGGCCAGCGAGACCGATCGGATTGTGGGGTTGGAACTGGGCGCGAACGATTACGTGGTGAAACCGTTTTTCGTGCGCGAGCTGATCGCCCGCATCAAGCTGCAGTTCCGCAACCAGGCGCCGCCGGTGCGCGTGCTGGAATCGGGCGGACTGGAGATGGACACCACCAGCCGGCAGGTGCGTCTCAAGGGCTCGCCGCTGGCGCTCACCGCGACGGAGTTTCGTTTGCTCGAGTTCCTGATGAGCCGCCCGGGCGTGGTATTCAGCCGCGAGCAACTGCTCAACGCGGTATGGGGGCAGGACCGCGCCATCACGGACCGCGCGGTGGACGTGTACGTGCTGCGGCTGCGGCAAAAGATCGAACAGGACCCGGCCGCGCCGGTGCTGATCCATTCGGTGCGCGGCTTCGGCTACACGTTCGAACCGCGGCGCGCCATGGCGGTGTGAGCGGCCGGTATAATAGGGCCGAATGCGCACGCCGGCTCTTTTCCTCGCGCTCGCGGCCGCGGCATATGGGCAAACCATCGTAAAGCCGGAAGCGGCGGAATGGCCGCCGCCGAGCGGCGAATTGCGCTGCGAGATCGAGCCCATCGCTCCCACGCTGAATTTCAGCTTTCGTTTTCAGGCGGGCTACGTGGTGCGGGTGCCGCTGGGGCAGTTTCGCGGCGCGGGACACGGCTACCGCATGACCATGCGCATCCAGCCGCAGGGCAGCGGGCGGCCGGTTTACCTGGCGGGCAGCTTCGATTTGCCGGAAGTGCCGGCCACCGATATGCTGGGCGAATCCGCCGGCGGCTTTCTGCTGGGCGAAGGCCGATACGATGCGAGCCTGACGGTGCGCGACGATCGGGGCCGCGCCTGCCATCGCGATTGGACGATCGAGGCGAAATTGACGGCCGGCGAGCGGGCCGCCAAGGTTCCCATGCCGCCCGGTTCGGTGGCCGAGCTTTCCGAAGCGGGGATTGCCGAAGCGGCCAGCGGCGAGGATTCCGGCGGCCCGCGGCTCAGCGTTCTGCTGCACGCCGCGCCGGTGTGGCCGCAAGCGGCCAAGGTGCCTCCACAGGATGTGGAATTGCTGCTGGGGGCGCTTTCTTCGCTCATGCACCAGGCCGGGGCAACGACGGTGAAGCTGGTGGTGTTCAACCTGGATCAGCAGCGCGAAGTTTTTCGACAGGATGCGTTTTCGCTGCGCGACCTGGACCAGGTTTCGCGCGCGATCTACAGCCTGCAACTGGGGCTGGTGGACTATAAGACGATGCTGGGACAAAAGCCCGCGGGGCTGTTGGGGTCGCTGGTGAAGGGCGAGATGCAGGCGGCCAATCCCGCGGATGCGGTGGTATTTCTAGGACCGCGCGGGCGGGCTGAAGCCCCGCCGGCAAAAGATGCGCTGCCCGCGCCGGCGGCGGGCATGCCGCGATTTTTCTATGTGGAATACCAGGCGCCTTTGCCATTCCGCGAGCGGCCTATGCCGGGCGATGCGAATGGCATGGGGGGCAGGGGCGGGCGCGGTATGGGAGGGATGGGCCGCAATCCGGCCGCACCCGCAGAGCCGAGTCCCGCGTTGTTTCTGGAGAAGCCGGACGCCATTGAACGGGCCGTGCGCTCCTTGAAGGGCAAGACTCTGGTGGTGCACAATGCCGGGGAGTTCGCGCGGGCGATCGAGCAAATTAAGCGGGTGAAGCGCTAGGAAGCGGCCGGGCTCGGGCCGGTCCCGCCGCGCTCAAGTCGAATAGACCGCCACGCTCGTGACCGTGCGGAAGCCCATGCGCTCGTAGAGCCGCAAACCGGCGGGCGTGGATTGCAGAATGGTGCGCTCGATGCCGTACTCCCGCCGGGCGTCGGCCAGCGCGCCGCGCATGACAGCTTCGCCGAATCCCCGCCGTTGATAACCCGGCAGGGTCGCCACGTTGTAAACCCCCATGACTCCACCGCCCAGCACGATGGCGGTGGTCGAGACGGCTTCGCCATCCACATACCCGACGTAGGCGCGAAAAAGCCGCCACACCAAATCGCTATCGAACACTTCGTGAAACCAGGAGAGCGGCACATGGAAGCAGACCGAGCCGATGGCGCAGAAAGCGTCGTGCGTGGGGCCATCGGCGACCCGCCGGATTTCGAGCTGGGGCAGAGCATGGACGGGTGGGGCGATGCGCTCGGCCATCATGCCGGGCAGATCGACGGAGTGACGCATGCCGGCGCGCTCGAAAACCTGGCGGGAACGGCGCCGCGCGCGTCCCTGCATCCAATCTTCGCAAACCCAGTAGGCCCATTCCAGGCCGCGCGCGTTGAAGTGCACGGCGGGCAGCACGATACGCTGCGCCAGTTCGGCCTCGGTGGCCACCGGCGCGGACAGGAAAGCGGCGTTGAACATCTGGAACGTCACGCCCGCGGCCGCGATACTGACCCCGCGCAGCTCGCGATTCTCCCCGCGCCCGCGGCTGCCCGCGATGATGCGGAAGGATTCCCGCAGATTCCCGGCGACCGTCTCAAAATCCACTTTACTTACTTTGGCACAAAGCCGCCGGCAGGCGGAGCAAGGTGCCGCACGTTGGAGAACTAACCGTTTACGCCCGGATCTGTTCCAGGCTCAACTTCTCCTATGCTTGCACGCTGATGGTCAACTCCCAGCACGCCGCATCGCGTCTCCAGGCTCATCTTGCATGAGACAATTCGAACAGCCGCCGGTGATTGACAAGTTCGATGGAGCTGGATACAGGTGAGGCAGTGCGCTAACAGGGCGTCTCCTACCCGCGGCAAGGGAAGCATCCCACCTGTTTTCGTTTTTCAGGCTCAGTAACCTTCTTTCAGCCTGGTATCAGCGGGACACGGGCACATATGAAAGGAGGTCTTGTGACCCCGTCGAAGTCTTTACCCCCTCAATCATCCTTTGAGTCCCTCCGGAAGCAGGCAAAGAAACTCGTCCGCCTGTTCACCGCCGGCGATCCCGATGCTCTGGCTCGTGTTCACGCCCAACTGCCGGCTCCGGATGTTCCTCTAACGCTGCGCGATGCGCAGCTTATCCTCGCACGCGAATACGGCTTCGCCGGTTGGCAGGATCTTCGCACCGCCGTGCTCCGCCAGGAAGGCAAGGGCCTGGAGCGGGCTGTCGCCGAAGCGGAGCGCGTAATTCACGACAACAGCGTTGAACGATTGGCGCAACTGGTTCGGGAGTACCCTGCGCTTCTATCGTGGCGCGGCGATTGCGGAGAATCGTTACTCGGGTTTGCCACAGGTTCGTTCGGCGATAGCGGCGATCCTTCCCGCGAGCAGGCGTTCACGCGCCTCGAATGCGCCGAGTTTCTCATAGACGCTGGGGCCGTCGTGGACCCGGCGATATGGGAAGGCGCAATTCGCGCTCGGGCCAAGGGAGTGCTGCAGCTCCTTTCGCGCAAGGGGGTTCTGCCGCGCAATCTCGACACACTGACGGCACTGGGTGACTACGACGCGGTGCGGGACTGTCTTCCCAGTGCCGACGCCGCCGCGGTAACACAGGCATTCATTATCGCGTGCCAATTCGATCATCGAGCGATCGCCGCTTTCCTCCTCGACCGGTGTATTGAACTCGACCCCGCTCTCGGCGAGCGAGTGGAGGAATGGCGTGGGCGAAGCGGGTTCATCGAGTACTTAGCCGAACATCCGCCAGGGTACGGAAACCTCTGGCTGACGGTCGTGAGGAACGAACTGCAAGCGGCGATGCATAAACGTGATATGGAAGGGTTCGACCGGTGGCTACAGCGGGAACCCGATCTGCTCCGCGAATCCAATCTCGGGCTGCTGGTGGGTTTAGTGGAAAATGCTTCGTATACCGACCGCGGGCCCTTCATCGCGCGGCTGTTGGAGTTCGCCCCCGCGATAAAGGGGAGGCGCCCACCTTCGTCCGCGGTGGGGTTCGCGCTGGAGTATGGGAATGCGCATCTCATCCCTCTACTGACTCCGATTTGGCCGCTGCCCGACGATCTTCCCCACGCAGCGGGCGTAGGGGACTTCGCAGGAGTGAAGGGGTGGTTTGATGAAGCCGGCCGTCCGAGGCTGGGAAGCCTGAGTCAGCATCACCCCACCAACAGCCCCGCCACCTTGCGGAACCTGCATTGGACTCCCGGCAACGCGCAACACGTCCTGGACGTAGCCCTGGCCTGGGCGTGCATGAACCGGTATTTTGAGATAGCGACTTTTCTACTGGAGCACGGCGCCAATATCAATACGGACTGGGGCACTCACGAGCCGGCCAGCATTCTGCATGAGTGCGCCATCCGCAGGAACTATGAAGCGGCACAATTCCTGATCGACCACGGCATCGACATGACGATTCGCGACTATCGCTGGGATGGGACTGCGGAAGGGTGGGCCTTATACGCGTTCGTGCCGGGCCAACCTACGCTTGGCGATACGAACATGGCGGAGTTCCTGACACGCGCCGAGCGCGCACGGAAAGGGCCGTCAGCGGGGCACGATCGCGGCTCGAGTTCCGATCGCCCTTGAACCGACGCCCGGTAGGATTCGAACCTGAGAGCAAACGGGTTGGCGATCTTGTGCCCTTAGACACTCAGCGCGAAGGACGGTGGCTCCCCAGTCTGGAGACGTTTCGAACTTTGGTGGCCTAAACGGCACTCCGCTCGAACCAGGACAACTCTTTGTTTGCCATAGGGTGCATCGACAGTCGCCACGACCGTCGGCGTCGGGTGCCCAGGTTGACTGAAGATCGAAATTCCTGCATCCGAAGACTTTGCCCGGATGCCGGTGTGACATTTGGCGCCGGCGCTGACCGTCCGCGGCGGTCATTCTCACCACCGCATGGTACGATCAAGGTCGTGAGAGTCGTTGAAGCCCAATACGAGGATGGTGTGCTCCGGGGCCGGCCGACGTTTGTGGGGACCAGGCGCTCTTGCCGATTTCGATTAAGACCGCTGCCGCCGCGCGGAACCCATATTACGAATCGATCTCGACAGCGGGATAGGCTTCAACATATTCCTCCCCATTGCTGCCGTAATACGCGACCGTTCGCGCCGTGAAATCGACATCGTAACGAATAACGCCTGCGCGCCACGAAGCCGCCAGGAATTCCGGAAAGCTGCTTTCCCCGGCCTGGTCTGTCCGCAACGCCGAAATCAACGCCTCACGGTTAAACGGGGGGACGTCCACCGTGCCCGTCGCTAATGGCCTGCCCTGGATCACGACGGGCCCTTCGTTGGTCAGATAGAGGCTCTCACAGGCGGGCAGGAACCAGAGGTTCCGAGTCACGCCCGCGCGCCGCAGCGCCTCGGCCAGATAGGGGAAGCCGCCGACTTTAGGCCGAATCGCCATGGCATGTCTCTGAGCCGCTTCTAAGTTTTCGATTGCCTTACTCATGGAAAATTCTCCGTGTGTGATGTCAAGTGAAATCGGTCTGGATCTTGCGGGTTTACCCGATCGGAACGGCCCCGATATGGTGAAGGTCGACCAGTTTGGAGAGCAGGCGCCGCAGGGCGGCTCTCTCGCCGGCCTGCAGCACATCGAAAAAAGTCCGATCGTTGCGATGGGCGATCTCCACCAACTGGGGAAGAACGCGGCTACCCCGCCGCGTCAGGGAAAATAACCGAACGCGGTTGTCCTCCGGCTTGGTCGAACCTGCGACCCAGCTTTTAGCTTCGAGTTTGTCGATGACCTTGGAAACGGCTCCCCGAGTCAACGCCAGGGCTTCGGCGAGTTCCCCGGGCGTAATCCCCGGCCGTTCCTGCACGTGGCACAGCACCACCCATTCGGCAACCGAAGTGCGTTTCGTCTGCAGCGTTCGCGCAAACTCGCCCGAGACGTGGTTGGAAACGCGCCGCAGCCAGTATCCCAGGTGAAGCTCAAGGTCCGGCGCCGGCCGCCGCCGCGCTATAGTTTCCATGGAAACTCTTATACTTTCCATAGAAACCATCTGTCAAGCACGTGGCGGTAGCCGGACCAATCTCATTCAAATCTCTTGAAGCAGCGCGCAGGTCACGGCTCTTATCCTTCGATTTCGAGCTAAATAAGTCCGTAGCCCGGTCGCGAGCATCGTCTGCGACTCTGTCGGAGCGTAAGTTTCGACACTCTGTTCCAAGTGCTGGAAGGAATTGTTGAAGCTATCTCGCACCTCCGCGGGCTTGCCCTCGAGCCGGTCTGCCATACCTTCAAGTATCCGGGCAAACTCTTCGTCGAATTGCCGCTGCGCCGAATGTATGGGGTCGGGCAAATCAAAACCAGGGAGCCGGACGCGATAATTCCACGTCGAAATGTGTAGGACAAAAAGCACACGCAATTGCGGCTGCCACCGCCGGATTCGATCCCGCAGCGCGAGATTGCGTTCCCGCAAGGGCCCAGATTCGAATAGAACCTGGTCAGCCACCGCCCTTACGTTTTCGAAGCCTTTTTCGATCGTGTCGCGAAGGGAATAACCTCGCTCGATCGCAGTTGGCAAGTTTTCGGAAATGGGCTCTCGCGCAAATTGAGCCATCAGCCGAAGCGTCGAGATGAAACGTATTTTCATGGTCACCGCCGCGGGCGTCCCCCAGAGCCGGTCAAAAACCAGCCACATCATGAACAGGCCGAGCAGTATTCCAGCGACACGGTCCCGTGCAGGCGTCAGCGAGGTCTGAATTGTGAATTCCTGGAGGTTCACGAAATTGTACGCGAAGGCAACCTGGATTCCGAAATAAGAAAGACGCGGCGTGCATGTCACGAACCACGCGGCGGCGATCGTCACCACCATAAACCAAGCGGTAAACCCGGCGATCGAATCAATGTACGGCAGAACGAATAACTGCGACGCCACTCCTAGCAGCCCCCCGGCAGCGGCCCCTGTGAGCAGCAGAATCTGTTTTTGACGGGACGCACCGGTGGTCGTCAACGCGGTCAAGAAGCAGGTTATGACCGCCGTGCTGATGCCGGGCCAGTCGATGAGATTGTACGTAAGGTAGCAGAGACTCGCTGCGAGGCAGCCTTTCAAAGCAAATCGCAGGTGCTCGGGGTTAGTCAACGCATCCGGAACCAGAAACCTCGATGCTTGCTCCTTTCTTGATTGTTGCAGTTCGTATGCGCTGAGCGATTGCTGGGCGATAAGCATCTCGCCAATCAGCGACACAGTGATTTCCATTCTCTCGAGCGGCAGGGCGGAATCCGGGGGGAAGGCGCTCTCATTTAACGGAATCGGCTGCGGGGTTCTGCCGTTCAGCAGATCAGCTCGGATGCGCTCTACATCGGCAGCCAGAGCCTGAACACGCTTCCGATCAGACACATTGCCAGGTTTCAATTCCATTGCAAAATCGATCAAGTTTCCTATCAATCCCACGACGGCTCCCATCTGCTCACGGTAATGCCGAGAATGGGGAGAACGCTGCAGGATGTTTCGTAGTCTGGATGTCCCAAGCGTCGAAAACCGCGCCAGTTCCTTTTTTGCCGCGTCCGGACTCCGGCCTTGAGCGTAAGCTTGAATCAGATCCTCGACGCACGCGAGGCGCCGCTCGAGCAGCCCGATAAGATCGGCACTCCCGGTAAATTTGACCAGGAGAAGTTCCACCCATAATGCAACTCCGGTGGCAAGGGTCAGCACAAATACCGCCCAGAGAGTCCCTTCAACCTTGGCTTCCGCCGAAATGGGGCGATCGAACACCGGAATGACGATCGCAAGCAGATAGCCGAAACGAAGGGCAGCACTGTAGCTGGTCAGTGTGCTGACCGCGTAGAACATGATGAACAACGTTGCGATCACCCAGAGCAGTCGCAAGCCCGGGTCGCCCAGTACCAGCATCGCGCCGATCAATGCAACGCCCGCTGACACTCCGAAAGCACCGACAATTGTCCGCGCCGATCGGATCGCCGCGCCCTGGCTTTCGCGTGAGAGCTGGAATACGTAAAACGCGCTGTACGCACCGTAGGGCAGGCGAAAAACCATGGTGATGATCATCATCAGAGTCGAAGCAAGCACCATTCTTGCGACGACTCCCCCTCTTCCGGGATATGGCGCGAGTTCCTCCTTGAGAAACTCCCAAAACCAGACAAACGGGGGGCGAAACTCCTGCGCCCGGGGTTCGGCAGCGATCATAAGCTCAGCGCCCGCGCAGGATCACCACGGCTGATTCGCTCACTCGAAACAATTCAGGAACCGGATCCGTCACGCGGACGCGCACCGGGTATCGTGATGACAGATGCACCCAGTTCAGGGTGCGCTGGACGTCCGGAAGGCCCGGCACGAAACGGCCCACGAGGTCGGCATCTGGCGTTACGCCGAACCCAATACTGTCCACGATGCCTGAAAAACGCATATTCGGCTTCGACATCACATAAACATCCGCTCTCATGCCCGGCTCAACGTGCTGTAACTGCCCTTCACGAAAGTTGGCCACCACCCACCATGTACGGGCGTCAATGAGCGTGAATACCTGCTGGCCGACGTGAGCATAAGCTCCCTCCGAAATGGTCAGGTTTGTCACTCGAGCGTCGAATGGTGCAAGTACGCGGCAGTTGTTAAGGTTGTAGCGAGCATCCTTGACCGCGGAAGCCCTCGCGCCACGCTGGGTAATCAGAGGCTCCAGGGTGGTGACTGCGTTCATCGCCTGTTCGTGCTGCGCCCGGCTCTGTTCCAGAACGGCCTGCGAGTGCTGGTACTGCGCGAGCGCGGATTTCAACCCCGCGCGAGCAAGCGCAACCTGAGATTGCGTCTGTTTCATCGCTTCCGACAGTGCCGTCTCGGAGCTTCGGGCCTTGTCGACCTGATCGACGGTTACAAACTGCTTGACCAGCAACGGCTCGATTCGCTGCAAATTATTGCTGGCATAAGTCCAGTCCGCCTTTGCGCGGTTCACACCCTGTTCCGCATTCGCCACGTCGGCTTTAGCCTGGTCGATGGAGGCTTCCCATCGAGTCACGTCTGCTTGTGCGCTCTGGATGTTCGCCTGCGAAACGGAGACCGCGCTCACCAACGCCGCAATCCTGCGGCGCTCATCGCCGATCTGGCCTTCTAAAGCAGCCTGATCCGAGAGAGATCTCTCCAGAGCGTACTCGTAGGGCCGGCGGTCGATTTCAAAAAGTAAATCGCCCTGTTTCACGAATTGATTATCATGGACGTTCAGGTGCAGGATGGGTCCCTCCACCTGCGGCGCGATTCCGATGAAGTTTGCCAGTACTTCGGCGTCGTCCGTGCGTGGATGGAATCTCGTATGCTCGAGTATGGTGATCCCCAGAATCAGCGCGCCGATCGGAATGCCGATACTGATCAGGCGGCCGAGATGTTCGCGCCATGCGGTACGGACTTCGAGAGCCATAAAAGGTTACTCCTTACGATTGAAATTATCGAAAGAAAGCGAGCCACAACGCGAACGTAACGAGCGCAGTCAGGCTCGGATAGATAACCACCGGAAATACGAGTGGAATGCGCAGGCGCATCAGCAGCCAGCGGACGGCAACGGTAAGTAGAATGGCCGCAGCCAGGCAAACCAGCCACGCAGGAAAAAGCGAACCCATGACATCGAATGTGGGCACGCGCGCGCAACTCTGGAGGGACAGGGCTGCCATGAAAACTAAACTGACTCTTGCGATCATCGTCCTGGTCTCCGCGCCCCAGGCTGGATCGTATCTCCGGTCCGGAACGTAAGATCCGCCAGCGAGGTGAGGACCTGAGTCCTCGCCAGTACGTCAGTCGAGCGCGCTTGCGCCAGCGTTCTCTGCGCGGCCGTGACGTCCAACAGATTTCTGACGCCGTAGTTGTACGATTCCAGGGCTGCGGCATACGATTCGCTGGCAGCTTCCAGGAATGCAACGGCAGATTGCCTCTGCGCGAATGCGGTCTTCACAGTCGAGTATGCCGTCCAGATCTCGTTCGCAATCCGGTCGCGTTCAGAGCTGACTTCCGCTTCAGCTCCTCGGACATTCGCCTCGGCCTGCTCCAGACGATTTTTTCGTGCGCCGCCATCGAAAACTGTCCAGTTCAGCGCAACAGCTAACCCGCCGTTCAGGCCCGCCGTATAAGCCCAGGGATACGCCTGCTGCTGTCCAAACAGCGACCGGACGCTCGGCGCCACGTTCAATTCCAAATTGGGATAGAAAGCCGCGTGCGCCTCCTTCACCCTGGCGCGAGCCGATCGTACTTCGGCCAACTGCTCGAGTAGATCGGGACGTTCCGCAAAAGGCGCGCTGGATCGCCTGATCCACCGTATCTTCGACAGAATCAGGTATAGAGAGGCGCTCGAGAGGCTGGGGATGGATCGCAACATTGGGAAGATCGCCAAGCGCCGCTGCCAGATCTCCCCTGGCAATGTCTTCGGCGCCCAGTACCGCCTGCAACTCGTAGCGTGCCAGCGCGGTCGCGCTGCTGGCTTCCAGTACGTCCGGCAGAGTGGCCAGCCCTTGTTTCAAACGTTCCTCCGCGGATTGCTGTACGGTTTCGGCATTGGTCAGGCTGGCACGGGCTGCAACTTCCTGGCCGGAGGCATTCAGCAGTCGATAGTAAGTTTGCTCCGCCTGGAAAATGATCCTTCGGTGGGTGTCATTAAACGCAAAGTTAGAGGCTAAGACGTCCGCCGCCGCCGCGCCTATTCGACCTGACCGCCCCCCAAAATCAAACACCAGGTAGCGGAGATCCAAGGTTCCCCCGAAGGACTGCGTGGTTTCGCGAGCGAAGATTGGTCCAAGCAGTATCTCAAACCGGTCGGTTTGCGAAAGGGCCGCCGCGGCCAATGTAGGATACAGCTCACTTCGCGCCACACCTGAAGCGGCCACCTGAGCGCGGGCCCGTTCCCACGCAACGCGCGTTTCCGGGTTGTGCGCTTCCGCCAGATCGATTAGTTCCGCCAGCGAGTACGTTCGATCCGGCTCGATACCAAGGCGGGATTCACTGAGACGGGCTGCCTCGCTTGCGATTTCCCGCTCTTGCGCGGAATGCCACGGGCGATCGGGTGAAAATGGAGCGGTCTGGGCGAGCAGGGGCCTTGCGCTGAATGTACTTGCCAACAGGATAATGCTGTGAAAGATATTCTGCCTGCCTCTCATCGCGAAGAAAGCCGCCATGCGCTCCACCCTCCTAGGCGAACAGTATTATTTTACGCTGGAGGCTGCCCGTCAAAACTCTCCGGGACTGCCGACTGTTCCCGGCTTTTGTCACCGCCGCGCGAGGATATTCGATTCCGAAGCGCGAATAATTCGATCGCCAATCCGGCCCTTCGGACGCAATTCTTGCCCGCCACTTACCGAGCGGCCGGCGATGCGGAAGCTGGCCCCAAATTGGCGGCGACTTCGAGGAGTTCCCGAGGCCCACGGCACAACACGACAGGCCGATTAGCTGCTGTCCCCGCCGGACGCGCGTACGCCGATTCCGGAATCCAACTTGGACGAGTTCGCCACTACAGGTGCGAGTCCCTTCCGGGGCCCCACACAAACAGGGTGCGATCTAGAAGAATTCCGTCAAGCTCATATAATGAAATCAATCAGAATAGCCTGGAAAATGCGATCGGGCTGACCACCTTGGGCACCGTTCTCGAACTTTCAAGGCATAAAACGGTGTCAGCTCGAACCGTTTCAAGTGATCGCAGGGCAATTGCATCGGCCGCCAAACTGGCCCGGCAGCCCAGATTGGCTGCCCAGGTAGGACTCGAACAACCTTCGCTAACGGCCCAGGGCTTTCAAAATCGCCTCCGGATCGTAGACGCACCCGCCCCAGGTGCCACCGCTCACCTGCTGAAGCGCGGCCCAGAGCCGGGTATCGGCGGGCAGCGCGGGGTCGGGCGCGAGGTCGGGGCGCATGGGACGCGCGGCGAGCACACGATCGCCAGCCGCCGCTCCAAACAAGGAGCCATTGCGGCCTACCAGGTTTATGGAGCCTTCCAGATTTATGGGATCCACTATGATCTCGATATCGTCCCCGTCCAGAGCCTTGCCGATGGGGCCGCCGGCCAGCGCCTCGGGCGTGATGTGGCCGATGCAGGCGCCCGTGGAAACGCCGCTGAAGCGCGCGTCCGTCAGCACGGCGACGTGCTTGCCGAAATCCAGGTATTTCAGCGCCGAAGTAATTTGGTAGGTCTCCTCCATGCCGGAACCTAGAGGACCGCGGCAGATGAGCACGATTACTTCGCCGGGGTGCACGCGATCGGGGCCCTGACTCTTGATGGCCGCGATGGCCGCGGCTTCGGTGCGGAACACGCGCGCGCGGCCGGTTTTGCGATAGACGCCATCGGGATCGAGGACGCTCGGGTCGATGGCCGTGCTCTTGATGACCGAGCCTTCCGGCGCCAGATTGCCGTGGGGGAAGGTGACGGTAGAGGTCAGGCCGGCGCGCTGGGCGCGCGCGGGGTCCATGATTACGTCGTCCGGATCGACGCCGTCGCGTTGCTGCAAGATCCGTCGCAGTTCTGCGCGGCGCGGGGAAGCTTCCCACCAGTCGAGCGATGCGCCGAGCGTCTGGCCGCTGACTGTGAGGGCGCTGGTATCGAGCAGGCCCGCGCGGCGAAGGTGCAGCATCACTTCGGGGACGCCGCCGGCCAGGAAGACTTGCACGGTGGGGAAAGAGCGGGGGCCGTTGGGGAGCGCATCCACCAGGCGCGGCACGCGGCGGTTGATTTCGGTCCAATCGGCGGCGGTGGGGCGGCGGAGAGCGGCGGCATGCGCCACAGCGGGCAGGTGCAGGATCAGGTTAGTGGAACCGCCGAACGCAGCATGCACCACCATGGCATTGCGCACGGAGGCATCCGTGAGGATGTCGCGCATCGTCAGCCCGCGCGATTCGAGCGCCAGCACGGCGCGCGCGGATCTGCGCGCCATGTCCAGCCAGATGGGATGCCCCGAGGGCGAGAGCGCCGCGTGCGGCAGCGACATGCCCAGCGCCTCGGCGACCACCTGCGAAGTAGCGGCCGTGCCCAGGAACTGGCAACCGCCGCCGGGAGAGGCGCAGGCGCGGCACAGGTTCTCGGCCGCCGCTTCGCGCGTGACCCGGTCGTGTGCAAAGCGCGCGCCAACGCTCTGTACGCGCGCGGTGTCTTCGCCCTCCTCGGCCGCCAGCATCACACCACCCGGCGCCAGGACACAGGGCAGATCGTGCATGGAGGCGAGCGCCATCATCATCGCAGGTAGGCCCTTGTCGCAGGTGGCTACGCCGATCGCACCGCTGCGGGTGGGCAGCGAGCGGATCAGGCGGCGGAAGACGGTGGCGGCGTCGTTGCGGTACGGCAGGCTGTCGAACATGCCGGTCGTGCCCTGAGTGCGACCGTCGCAGGGATCGGTACAATACGCCGCGAAGGGCGTGGCGTCCAACGCCTTGAGCTCGCGGGCGGCGGCTTCCATCAGCAGGCCGACTTCCCAGTGGCCGGTGTGATAGCCGAGCGCTACGGGAGCGCCAGTAGCACCCCGTATGCCGCCGTGCGTGCTGAGGATCAGGATTTCTTTGCCGCCGAGCGCGCGCGGTTCCCAGCCCATGCCGGCGTTCTGGCTCCATCCGAACAGGTCGCCGGAGGGGCGCGTACGCAACATCTCCGCGGTTATCGGGAGGGCGCCTTGGGGACCCGGCGCTTTGGAGTGTATATCGAAGAGCGAGGGGTCGCCGGAATCGAGGATGCTTTCGGGTGAGGGGGGCATAGAACCGATGGTAAACAATCGGGAGCCCTGCGCCGCGGGGCAAAGAGATTTCGTCGCGACGACCAGGTCCCATCGAGCTTCCCGCTCCTGCGCCAGTCGCGGCGATGGATGGGCTACCAGCGCTGTTTTCAATGTGCCGCGTCCACCGTTCGCTCCGCAGGCACCAGCAGCGGCCGCCGGAATCGTGGACCAAATCTGGTGCTGTGCGCTAACCGCTGGATGCCTAGTGTTCTGTCCCCCATGCAAGAATTTAACAATGGGCGCAAGAGCGCGACCGGGGGTCGCGCGCGGACGAGGGCGTCCGCCCCACTTTGGCTTAGTCGGACGTTGTAAAGAGTTAGGAGGGACAGGACACGACTAGTCTCCTTTTAGAAAACGCCTGGGCATTCCCGGTTTCATACGAGCTTTCGACCGCCCAGGCGTTTCCGATCCAGCCTAGCGGCCAGCCGAATGATCGATGGGCGTTTACTCCGATCTCCACTATCCAGATCCACAGCGCGGGCAGGCGATGCCGTTTGGCCAGCGAAGATCAACCATGAAGTTGCTTATCCTGAAAAGGCGCGCGGCGAATTGTACCTTGAAGGTAAAGAAGGCTCACGTTGGCGAAGCTGATCTACATAGCTATAACGTCGCTGGACGGTTACGTCGAGGACGAGAGCGGCAGATTCAACTGGGCCGTACCGGACGAGGAGGTGCACACTTTCGTCAACGACCTATTGCGGCCGGTTGGCACCTACCTCTACGGCCGCCGCATGTACGAGACAATGGTCGCTTGGGAGACCATGGACACCGCCGCCGAGACGCCGTTCACGCGGGACTTTGCGGAGATCTGGCGGGCGGCCGATAAGATCGTGTACTCCAAGACGTTGGAAAAGGTCTCCAGTGCCCGGACGCGGATCGAGCGAGACTTCGACCCGGATGCGGTCCGGCGCACAAAAGCCCTGGCAGGACGCGACATCACGGTGGCTGGAGCCAGCCTCGCCGCCCATGCGATAAAGGCCGGGTTGGTGGACGAATACCACCTGATTATCTCGCCCATCCTGGTGGGAGGCGGCAAACCATCCCTG